>JACCED010916448.1_pt1 | contig 74589 bp, 85 predicted proteins | sample 7455021 | NCBI WGS metagenome assembly JACCED01 (sample SAMN15323456, study PRJNA562643) | freshwater metagenome | isolation source: river surface water | place: USA:Blue River Watershed | collected 2017-08-19 | reverse complement strand
TTGGATTGAAATTTCGGAGGATGGCGAAAATGGATGCCTCAAACAATACTCTTAAACAACACGTAAAATTTAACCGCGGTGGTGACCGTGGTAACAATGGCTACCAGCAACGTAGGGCTGGTCTTAACATCAATCACATCAAGTTCGACTTGCTGAAAATCAGCGAGTTGTATGATGGTGTTTTAAATGAGAATCTAGGGCACTTGCCACTAGACTTCTACAACAAGTACCTTACAGATCTATGTAAGGATGGCATGATTTACAGTTATGCTATTGATACGCCTGAGATGCGTACTCATGAGGCAAGTGGAGACCGTAGCTTCACTTATACTATTAACGTGCAATCTGCACAAGACCGTGCTGCCAAGGCACTTAAAATCCATGTGGGCTTTTACAAGAGCGCATGGGCACCAGAGACTGTACACACAGCCGATGGTATGTGTTGCATGCCTAAGCGCCTGGACCGCGACGAGGTTGCCAATGCGTAAGCTCTTCTATATGGGCCTTGAGCCCTATGAAGGGCGTTACACACTACAGCTACAACAATGGAATGAAGCGGTGTTTAAGCGCCGCGGCATTGACTATGTTGTAGTACCCGGTAGCACTATTGACAATACCAAAGCTATTTCTGTAGGACAAGTGTTAGACGCACATGGCCGCAGTTACTTTGGTATGAGTCAAATGATGAACCTAGTTCAAATGATGCGTAGGGGAGATGTAACAGGCGAGGATGTTATCTACTTTGAAGATATGTTCCAGCCTGGCATCGAATCTCTGCCATACATTATGGATCAGGTTGATGCAAGTATGCGCCCTAAGGTGTTTGTGCGTTGTTTGGCACAAGCGATTGACCCAGACGACTTTGTGCATGTCTGGGGTATGAGCAAGTGGATGAGCACTTATGAACAGATGGTAAATGAGTTTGCTACTGTATTGGCTACTAACGAAGAAATGGTAGCTCATATGCGTATTGCAAACTATACGGCACCTATCTATAACATTAGTGGCTTGGCATTTGGTAAAGACGAAGTGCGTAGTCGTGTAGGAAACAAGATTAAGTCTTGGCCTGAACGTGCTAACCGTGTTATCTTTGCCGCACGTTTTGATCAAGAGAAGCAACCGGACTTCTTCATGGATATGATTGAAGAATGGCATCGCCAATGGCCAGGCGTTCCTACAGAGTTCGCTGTACTAAGCGGCGGCCCATTGCGTAGCAACAATCCTAAGTATCTTGAACGTGCTTACAACATGGCATCAGTAGGCAAGTTAAAAATCTATGAGGATTTGAATAAGAACGAGTACTACAATATTGTCAATGACAGTAAAGTGCTATTCAACTGTGCCTTACAGGATTGGGTAAGCAATACAGTATCTGAAGCAGACGCATTAGGTTGCAATGTCTTGTATCCTGCATATCGCAGTTTCCCAGAAACATTTGCAAACGATCACACTCGCTTGTATGTTCCTTGGAGCATTGAGGATGCTGTAAACAAATTGCGTATTCAACTATCCGGGCCTCATGTCAATCAAGGTAAGATTAGTGATTGGAATAATGGCACTATTGATCGTATCCTAGATATCATTGAAGGCAAAGGCGAGCAGTGGAATCGTGCTGGTAATCGTTATCGCGATCATGTAGCAGGAGCAAAATACTAATGGACAAATGTGTAGCCGTAACCGGTTGTAATGGTTATATTGGAGGACAAACAGTTCTAAGGTTTAAAGACCTTGGCTACCATGTTATTGGGGTCGATAGGAATACAACTGCACCATGGATTCGTAGTATAGTTGATACATTCATTCCCGGCGACTTCAATAACCCAATGTTCATTAATGCTATTATTGACAAGAACCCTTCTTCGCTTATTCATATTGCTGGCACAAGTTTAGTTGGGCCTAGCATAAAAGATCCTGGACCCTACTACCTAAACAATGTAGGGAATACCGCAAAGTTGTTATCATCTCTTGCATCTCGTGGTTGGAAGAAAACTGTAGTATTCTCATCAAGTGCCGCAGTATATGGCGACCCTGGAAATAATGCTCTTACTGAGTTAAGTGAACGAAAGCCAATTAGTCCTTATGGCCAAAGCAAGTTAATGGCAGAGCAAGTATTGCGCGACTGTGCCGCAGGCTATGGATTTAAAACCATTGCTTTGCGATACTTCAATGCTTGTGGTGCAGACTCTAAGGTTAGACATGGGCAATTGAAACAAGCAACACATTTAATTGCTCGTATTATGGAAACCATTGTTAACAAAGGTGTGTTTACTTTAAACGGCGATGATTATCCCACAACTGATGGAACTTGCATTAGAGATTATCTTCATGTTGAAGATATTGCCAATGCACATTATCTAGCAACAATGTTTGCCGATGGCATGGAAAAAGGTTCGTCTCGTGAATTTAATCTAGGTTCTGGTCGCGGAGCCAGCATTAAAGAAATCATTGCCAGCGTTGAAAAAATTACTGGTCGTATGGTATTGACTCACACCGGGCCGCGCCGCGAAGGAGACCCTGCAATACTAGTAGCCAGTGCTCATAAATTTGCAAGAGAATCGGGCTGGAAATCAGATGCCAGTTCAATTGATAACATTGTAAAAACTGCATGGGCTTGGTATAATTCAGTTGAGTATCAAAGTAGAGCATGAAAGTAGGATTTACTTGTTCAACATTTGACCTGCTTCATGCAGGTCATGTCGCAATGCTACAAGAAGCAAAAACACAATGCGACTATCTTATTGTAGGTTTACAAAACGATCCAACATTAGATCGTGCTACAAAAAACAAACCTATTCAAAGTATCGTAGAGCGACAGATGCAACTTAGGGGCAATAAGTATGTCGATGAGATTTGGGTATACAATACAGAAAAGGATTTGGAAGACCTGCTTTTGACTCTGCCTATTAATGTACGTATACTAGGTGTAGAATACGAAGGTAAAGAGTTTACTGGCAGAGAAATTTGCCACAAGAGGAACATTGATTTATACTTTAACGGGCGCGACCATAGTTTCTCATCTAGTAGCCTTCGTAAGAGAGTATACGAAGCAGAAAAGGAAAAAAATGCAAGTCAGAGTTAAAGAAAATTCCAAAGACTTTGGTAAGTGTGGTTGTGGTCGTAGTCCTACTGGTAAATGCTGTGGCTGGCATGGACTCACCGAGGATCAATACAAAGAAGCCCTTGAGAAGTATCTAACTAATCAAGAAGATACAAAAGGAGATAGCGTATGAAAATCAAAGAACTAAGAGAGTCAAAAGTTAATGACGACTGGTTCACAGATGGTAGCTTTCAAACTTTTAAGAAAGCAAGTCCAGTTCAGTATAAACGTGCCATTGAGCCCGGTAGCATTGAAACACTTGAGGGACCAGTTAACTATCAAGCTGGCTACTATATTATGACTGGCCCGAAGGGAGAAAATTACCCTATTACTCCCGAAAAGTTTAAAAGCTTGTATAACGATAACAATGACGGTACAGCAACTCCTAAGAAGATTATGAAGCTTGCAAAGCTTGCTGACCATGACGGTATTGTAAATACCAGCTGGGGAGAACCACTACACTATACCGCAGGCAACGATTATATTGTTAGGCACGGCGATGGTGATTATGGTGCTGTCAAGAAAGACATCTTCCACCAAACATACGATACATCACAGGAAAAGAAATGACAACTATAACAATTTACAGCAAAGAACAATGCCCATACTGCGATATGGCAAAGAACTGGTTTACTAGCAAAAACCTAACTTATACTGAACATAAAATCGGTACCAATGGGTTTACTAGAGAAAATTTATTAGAAGCCGTTCCAACGGCCAGGACAGTACCTCAAATTATTATTGACGGTGTTTTAATTGGCGGTTGGGATGATTTGCGTAAGAGCGAATTCTATGCCAACGCAAACAAAAACTAAAACATTTACAGCAAAGACCGCCGCCACATTGTACACATTAAAGGACATTAGGCGGTGGCTCATTGACAACTGTAAGAATCGTTGGACGGCAACCGATTACAAAGGCGACGACTTTAATTGGCGCAAACTATCAAAAGTTGAGTCTTTCAATCTCACGTACGGATTGGCTGATATTACTATTATGGTCCACTTTAAAAAGCCCGAAGACTTAATGTTATATCTGTTAAGTTGGCCAAGTGAAGTCTTGATTAATTCCTAAATAAGTGCTACAATAAACAATATGACATCCACGTCATTAACTCGGAGAACTAAAATTGACAAATAAAGAAACAGGCCTGGACGCAATGGCAGGCAATGGCGGATACGAAGAAGCGTACTTAGGAGATCACTTACGTTTCAAGATGCGTCGGGAGGGTAAACGTTTTTGGGCTGGCGACAACATCAGCGAATACCTTAAAGAAGGCGACAAAGAAAAGCTAATCGATGAGGCAACAGAAGCATTTGAACTAGTGCTTGACCGTTTGCTTATTGACCGCGAAACAGATCCAAACTCTAAAGGTACAGCAAGGCGTCTTGCTAAGATGTACTTTAATGAAATCATGGAAGGTAGATATGACCCAGCACCAGACGCAACAGCATTTCCAAACGACTCGCAGGACCGCTACGAAGGCATGTTGGTTGTTCGTAGTGAGCTTCGCAGTATGTGTAGCCATCATCACCAACCCGTTAGTGGCGTTGCTTATATTGGCATTATTGCCGCTGAGAAACTTATCGGACTATCCAAGTATACACGTATCGCCCAGTGGTGTGCCCGACGTGGTACTCTCCAGGAGGAACTTGCTAATGACATTGCTAGGGAAATCCAAAAAGCCACAGACGCAAAAGACGTAGGCGTTTATGTGCAGGCTGTACATGGATGCTGTGAGAACCGCGGCATTATGGCACACTCGTCATTGACACAGACCACTGTGCTCAAAGGTGCTTTCCAAAGTGATCAAAGCACAAAGAAAGAGTTTTTTGATAACATCAAACTCCAGCAAGACTTTGCACCACGGTGATACAAATGGATGATAGCGATAAAAACAAATTAAAAGATGTGCTATCTACTTTAGATCCTGTTGAGTTTAAATGGGATGAAACCAATATGTCCACTGGAGTAGTAGCCCAAGAGATTGGTGCTGTCATGCCTGACGGTACCATTAATATAGGTGGAAGTTATGACACTATTTCTATTGGATCAATTAACTCCATTGATCTTGGAAATATCACTCTAAGTGCATCTTCGACATATAATGGACCTTGGTCCATAAGTTCTTCCCCGTCAATTAATATTGCTTCTGATTCGGGTAAAAATTACATCAAAACAGAAAAGCATAAAATTGATCTTGACGAACTCGCCGAGATGATGGAAACACTTAAAAAGCGTTTACTTATTTTGGCGCCTAATTTTGAAATGCATGAAAAGTATCCTATGCTTAAAGAATTGTATGATGAATACAAAGCTATGGAAAAATTACTAAGTGGTCCCGATTCTGATATCGAATAACAGGAGTTAAATATGAAAGTTGGTTTTAGCCTTGGTCGTTGTATTCGTGATATTGTCAATGATGTAGTTGACATTGAAGATGTTGTTGTAATTGTTGCTGGTACTCGATTTGAAACACAAGAACAGCTTACAAATATTGTTAACGAATATATGTTCCGCGACACATACTTGTATGGTTTAGATGAATCTGCTTGTCAGGGTGTTGCAAGTGTATTATTTCGGGAAGGTAAGATACACCAGCCTCGCAACTTTGGTATATACAGAAGTATGATGCCAGAAGATTGTGTCTGGGCTGATCTGTTTCCAACAGGCGGCCATCAAGACCCAATGGTGCAAGAAGCATGGCAAGCCTATCGCGGTATGTTAGGCTTAACTGGCAACAAACCCAATAACAAAGAATTCATTGAATCGAATTGGAAAATATAAATGACCTATGTAGTTACTGAAAGTTGTATAAAATGCAAATACACAGATTGTGTAGATGTTTGTCCTGTTGATTGTTTTAAAGAAGGTCCTAATTTTTTAGTTATTGACCCAACAGAGTGCATTGACTGTGCTGTATGTGTTCCTGAGTGCCCAGCTGATGCGATTGTTGCAGATTCAGACATTGATGCAAGTCAGCATCCTTATATTGCATTGAATGCTGAACTTAGTAAAATCTGGCCTACTATTACTAAAAAGAAAGCACCTCTTGAAGGGGCAGATGAATTTAAATCTGTGAAAGATAAAGGGCATCTGTTGGAGAGATAATAATGGATCTAGCAAAACTAATTAACCAATCACATTGCCCGCGTTTAAATGAAAAATATAAGGGCATTGCGGCATTGCCTCTTGACTTGCCAACGTTTGAACTAGACGATACAGAGCAGTTCTGGCAAGTGTGGGACAAGCAAAATCAAAGGGTAGCTAGACAATCCATTGACCGCGGAGCAGTTGGTGCAAATAAACCTTCTCTAGAACACAGTCAATGGGACGGTCTTGCATTATACGAAGATGAAATCTTATTAAAAGATGCCGCTTGGAAAACAAAAATATCACCTGATCTTAGGCTTTCGCAATCGCGTTACTTTCGTAGAATTTTTAGCGAAATGCCTTTTGTTAAAATTAGATCTGTTAGGTTTTGGAGCTCTCATACTACCATTCCTGCACATTACGATGGTAACATGCCATCAAGCCTAGATGGTGTTATGCATTTTCCTACAGAGATAAGATTAATGCAATTTGATCAAAATCCAAAAGAAACATTTTGGTTGTGTTCTAGTCAAAAATATAAACCAAACTCGGGTACCATTCCAATGGAAGACCGTTACTATGTAAAGATGCCAGCTGATACAAATGCCTTTGCATGGAACAATGAAGATTTCTTGCATGGCGCAGATTTTGATCCTCAGTATAGAAAAATTCTTGTTGTGATCAAAGGTTGGGTTGATGTGAATAGGTTGGAGGCATTGCTTGATCGTAGCATTGAAAAGTATCCAGACTATGTGATTCGAGTTTGACATACCACAAGTATTTTGCTAAAATAAAACATGACTTCTATTATAATCCAAGGCCATGGCATTGTTGGCCGATCAACTGAACTTTTCTTAAAGAATTTTAATCCATCTCTTAAAATCGAATTCAATGATCCTCCTAAGGGAGAGTTAGTTTCTAGTGAGGAATGGGCACAAGCCGACTACCTTTGCATCTGCGTACCAACAGACTTAGACAACAATTTAGTCATACCCGAAAACTCAACTGCAAACGTTGACGCCGCAATCAACGAAGCCATTGAAAAAGGTTTTACTGGTAAATTTGTATTACGCAGTACATCTAATCTAGAATCTGTTAAAAAGCTATTAGATATTTTTGGTAACAATTTAATTGTTTGGCCCGAATATATTAGAGAGTCTACCTGGGAACAAGACGCAGTAAATCCTTCAATGGTTGTGTTGGGTGGCGAAGCTGATGAGTTTTCTGAATTATTTTCAAGCTATCCTGGCTTGGTTATTATTACAGAACAACTAGAAGCTATGATAGCAAAATTATCAACCAATACATTCTTGGCAATGAAAGTTGTCTTTGCTAACCAACTAGAACAACTTTGCACTTCACTGGGAGCCTCTTATACTGTAGTAAGTCAGCTACTAGAAAGAGAAGGCAGGCTTGGTCACTCGCATTGGTCCGTACCTGGGCCGGATGGAAGTCGTGGTTTTGGTGGAAAGTGTTTCCCCAAGGATGTTAAAACATTTGAAGCGGCCCTGGTTAAATCCAGCATACCAATTGATTTGATTTATGCAATTTCAGCTTTGAACAATGTAATGAGGTCCAATGAGCAATAAAGACTGGGACGCAGTGGTCCGTACTTTAAGATCCTTAAAAGAAAAGGATATAGATGGTCTTGACACGCAATGGCTAATATGCTACAATGATGGAACGAGAAAACTTGTATTAGATCATTCGCACGATAACTTAGAAGATATATTACAAGCATTTGAAGATTTTTGCAAAGGTGCTGGATTTGTCTTCCATGGCTTTGCAATCGTTGACGAAGATGGTATTCCCGTAAACGGACTCAATCCATTGGCAAAATTAGAAAGCGGCGATGAAGATCAAACTGGTTAGCGATTTACACTTAGAATTTTCTGATGTAAACATTAAAAATGATGAGGGCTGTGATGTCCTCATTCTTTCTGGTGACATTATGGTCGCGCAGGACCTACACGACCATCCAGAAATGGACTATGGAATGTATAGTAATGTCAATCTTGCTGACTTGGGTCGTAGGCAAGCCTCTGCCCTTCGTTTCCGCGACTTTTTAAAGCGTGTAAGTTTTCAATTTCCGCACGTTGTCTACGTTGCTGGCAACCATGAATTCTACCATGGTAAGTGGAACCAAACGCTCGAGGTCCTTGCAGGAGAATGTGCCAAACATCCTAACATTTATTTCCTTGAAAGAGGATTTAAAAAGATTGACGATGTTAACTTTATTGGTGGTACCTTATGGACTAACATGAACAAGGGTGACCCGCTAACGTTGCATTCAGCTCGAGATATGTTGAACGACTTTAGGCTTATTCGTAAAGAGTTTGAAGGGTATACTACTCTCAAGCCATACGACACTACTGTACGTCATCAGCAAACTCTTGATTACATTAGAAACATTGTTGCTGAACGTGGCGATGAAAAGTTTGTAGTTGTTGGCCATCATAGTCCTAGCTTTCAAAGCTGTCATGAAACCTACAAAGACGACACACTTATGAATGGTTGCTATCACAGCGACTTGAGTGAGTTTATTTTGGATCGACCACAAATTAAATTGTGGACGCATGGTCATACGCATCACCCGTTTGATTATGTAATTGGCGAAACTCGGGTAGTGTGTAACCCACGCGGTTATGCTGGTTATGAAGATACCGGCTGGAACCCTAACATTGTTATTGAAATTTAAGGAGTAGTTTATGATTAGTATGCAAGATTATTTAGAAGCAGTTAGCTTTCGAATCACCGAAGGTGGCGATTATGGCTGGAATTGTTATGGTCACGATGCTCACACACTAAGCGCCTGGAACGGTATCCACGGAGAAGGTGGCTGGAGTGCTAACATTGTGTTTGACACTAAAACTCAGGTTGTGTACGAAGTTGAAGTATGCGATTACACCAATGAGCGAGCATATCGCGTAATCAATCCTGATTACAAAGTTCAACACGACCTAGAAGGTGTATCTCGTGGTGAGCTTGGCAACCAAGCCTGGGATGGGGTTGATTATGTAGATTTGGATGTAGATGAAGACTTTCTAGAAAAACTAGAAGCTATTATCAATGGTGTAGATTACGATACTCGTGTACAGGTTCAAGTAGAATTTAGCGACGATGAGCTGTTAAAGTACATGAAGTTAGCACACGAGCGTGACATTACATTTAACCAGCTAATCGAAGAAGCTTTGCGTCATGCCATTGAGGATGCAAAGCGTAAAGGAATCCTTGAAGATTACGGACAAGATTTGGGCTAATCATGAAACCAATTGACCCACCAGAATATCTATGTGTTTGGATTGTAGCTAGTATCAGTGCAACTGGCACAATGACGACACATAGCCCTTCTTCTCCTGGGTCATCACTTTGGCCTGGTTACTACCTTAGTGTAGAAGATGCACAACAAGAACAAATGCTATTGGCACTAAAAGGTACCAAGTCGCATGTATTTCAATTAGATTTTCCAAGACCATGAAAACAAGAGAAAAAATTATTACAAGTATGTGTTATACATGGAGGCACGATTACGGGCTTCGAAAAGGTGCTGCCGAAGACTACGGTACTGTTTATAGTTCTGGGATGACTGACGAAGAAGCCAAGGCTCTTTGGAATCAGATGGCTCAAATTTTTGATAACGACATTGCACCTTATATGGAATTTAAAGATGGACAATAAACTACATGAAGTAATGAACATTCTTTCCGAAGAATGTGCTGAAGTGATTCAAGCAATTAGTAAGTGTCATCGCTTTGGTTTGGATAACGCCAAGCCCGGTAAACCCCTAACTAATGCACAACACCTAGAAGGTGAAATTGGTGATTTACTTGCTATGGTAGACCTGCTAAAATTAAAGGGTATTGTATCAGAAGACGGTATGGAACGAGCCAAGCAGGCTAAATTTGAAAAATTAAAGAAATGGTCAAGCATCTATGAATGAATTTAAAGTAAGCGAAATATTTTATAGCGCACAAGGCGAAGGACGCTTTGTTGGTGTTCCTAGTGTGTTCTTTAGAACATTTGGCTGTAACTTTAAATGTCCTGGGTTTGGATTGCCTGCTGGCGAAAAGACTACAGAGCCAGATGCTATTGGTAAAGAAGTCCATCTATATAAAACTTTTAACGACTTGCCGCTTGCACAAACAGGTTGTGACAGCTATGCATCGTGGCATCCTGCATTTAAACATCTTAGCCCAAACTATAGCGTAGAACAAAGCATTGATGCTATGCTTGCTCTTACTCCTAATAATCAATGGCTTCAAAAGAACGGTAATGATGTTCATCTTGTTATCACAGGTGGTGAGCCGTTGCTAGGTTGGCAAATGCTTTACCCCGCATTGTTAAGTAACCCGCGCATGGCAGACTTAGAAAACTTAACGTTTGAAACTAACGGAACTCAAACGTTACATGATAACTTTCATCAATACTTGTTTGAGGAATGGACTCGGTTTGGTAGAGACCGTGACTATTTGACGTTTAGTGTTAGCCCCAAATTAAGTGCAAGTGGCGAAAAGTGGAGTGATGCTATTAAACCAGATGTTGTTGTAGAGTATCAAACCCTTGGACATACATATCTAAAATTTGTCATTGACAACATTCTAGACTTTAATGAAGTTGATCAAGCAGTAAGCGAGTATCGTGCGGCTGGATTTGGTGGACAGGTTTATGTAATGCCAGTTGGTGGTACAGATAAAGCCTATTTCTCAAATACACGGCACATTGCAGATGAAGCGTTAGCAAGAGGCTATCGCTACAGCCCCAGACTACATGTCGACATTTGGTCAAACGGCTGGGGAAAATAAAGGATTACATGAGTTATTTGTTTACAAGCGAAAGCGTGTCAGAAGGACACCCAGATAAAGTAGCAGACGCTATTAGTGATGCTATTCTAGACTTAGTAATGTCTAGTAAAGATCCATCGATGCGATGTGCCTGCGAAACCCTAGTCACAACCAACATGGTCACTGTTGCCGGAGAATACAAGGGTGTACTTGAAAAGCAAGAAGTTATCGATGTTATTCGTGAAACAATAAAACACATTGGTTACGAACAACCAGGCTTTGATTGGCGTACAGTTAAAATCTACAACGAGTTACATGGGCAAAGTGCAGATATTGCACTAGGTACAGACAACTTTGGTGCAGGTGATCAAGGCTTAATGTTTGGTTATGCTAGTAATGAAACTGACACATACATGCCAAGTGCCATCTACTGGAGTCATCGTATCGTTGAAGAACTTGCACATGCCCGTAAAAATGGTGCCATTGGATTCTTAGGACCAGATGCAAAAAGTCAAGTTACATTCGAATACAATGACGATGCAAGTCCCAAGCGTATTGCTAAAGTTGTTTGCTCAACACAACATTCCAAAGATACTGACATTGAGACTGTGCGTAAGGTCGTTGGTAACTTTATTCGAAACATCTTACCAGGAAAGTATGTAGATGACAACACCGAATTTTATATCAACCCTACAGGACGTTTTGTCATCGGGGGACCAGATGGCGACACAGGTCTTACAGGTCGCAAAATTATCGTAGATACTTACGGTGGTTACAGTCCTCATGGTGGTGGTGCTTTTAGTGGCAAAGATCCTACAAAGGTTGACCGATCAGCGGCGTACATGATGCGTTACATTGCCAAGAACATTGTAGCAAGCGGACGAGCAAATTGGGCTACATGCCAGATCAGTTATGCTATTGGTATGGCAGAGCCTATGAGCTTTTATGTAGAATGTGAAGATAAGGCATTGGCAAGAGACTTAACTATGCTTATTCCGCGAGTAGTGGACTTAACACCAAAAGGTATTATTGATCGTTTTGACTTGTTTAGGCCTATCTATAGTTCTACAACAAATTATGGACATTTTGGTAAACCTGGTTTACCTTGGGAAAACTTGGATCTATTTTAAGGAAAAATAATGGAAGCTCAAAAACCAGCGCAAGGCATTTTGCTTAATAGAGATTATGGCGATGCTATGACATATACGGTCACTTGTGAGTGCGGTGACCATAATCATGATCATAATGTATGGGTAGAAGCCGATGACGGTAATGTTTCTGTAACTATCTATACTACTGCAAAAAGCCGCTGGTGGGAACTAAGTCGATGGAAGAAAATCTGGACACTTCTAACTAAAGGGTACGTTGAGTACGAAGCTAACATTATCATGAATGAGCAACAAGCTCTTAACTACGGGGAAACTCTAAAAGTAGCAGTTGAACAATCTAAAAAATTTGTCGAAGCTCGTAAGAGTAACAAAAAATCCACTTAACTGATATATAGCAACATGAGCACCTGGTCACATCTTTGCGGCATCAATGACAGTTATACTAACCTTCCATTGGGAAAGGCATGTGATACCTGCGGATTAAGTCACGAAGTACAATCTTTAAGGTACCAAGGGTATGATCCAAAGCCTTTGCTACCCATTAAAAAGAAACCAGAAAATATTGCCTTGCGTAAAAGAGTTGCGGCTCTGCTATTACCCAAGGTAACCCCTACATTTATTGACGAAAACCAACACGATTATTATGACAGACAAGGTTAATGATATGGAACACGCAAATAATACTAACCCTTGTCAGGGTATTTGCGTACAAGATGACAACGACTTTTGCATTGGTTGCTTTAGAACTAGTGAAGAAAAAGACAAGTGGTATAGCGAATCAAATGAGTGGAGAGAAAATACACTCAGTCAAATTAAAATAAGAGAAGAAGATGTATTTGGACGGAGTGTTTGAAATGTTTGACTTTATCAAAAAACTTTTTAAGAAGAAACCGACTGCAAAGTCAATGAAAAATAGTTCCGAGCCATGGGTCAACGTTGTTGCGGCCCATGTTGATCCTGCCAATCCAAAGCAAGGATACTTTGAACTCGAATGGAACCCTGCATTTGTAATATTCTTACGTGAAAACGGATACACTGGTTACTCTCCAGAAGAAATTGTAGATAAATGGTTCACTGAACTATGCCGCAATGTTGGAATGGACGGTATGGCAGAAGGCTCATTCATTGCGGATGCGGGCCGTGTAGCAACCAACAACAAAACTAAAAATCAAGATTGACATCTAGCATAGCTCTTGCTATAATACACACATGAGCTATCTAATCGTTGACGCCGCAAATCTTTTCTTCCGTGCCCGACATGTGATCCGTAATGGTGATCCTGAAGAGCGTGTAGCTATGAGCTACCATATTATCCTTGCTTCTATTCTACGGGAATGGCGTGCCCGACAGGGTAAGCATGTTGTATTCTGCTTTGAGGGTCGAAGCTGGCGTAAGGATGTATATCCTCCTTACAAGGCCCAACGTGCTGAAGCTAGGGCGGCCCATTCACCTAAAGAAGCCGAAGAAGAAAAACTCTTCTGGGAAGGCTTTGACAAATTTTACGAATACATTAGCACCAAGACTAATGTAACCGTACTACGTAATCCTGTATGCGAAGCCGACGACTTTATTGCTCGTTGGATCCAATTACACAAAAATGACAACCATGTAATCGTATCAAGCGATACTGACTTTGAACAATTGATCGCACCTAACGTTCAATTGTTTAATGGTATCACTGGTGTGCTAACAACTCACGAAGGATACTTTGATGACAAAGGTAAGCCTATCAAAGATAAGAAAACTAATGAAGTCAAGGCCGCGCCAGACCCACAATGGCTACTCTTTGAGAAGTGTATGCGTGGCGACACCTCCGACAACATCTTTAGTGCTTATCCGGGAGTACGTGAGAAAGGCACAAAGAATAAGGTTGGTCTCCGTGAAGCATTTGCAGACCGGGACAACAAAGGATTCATGTGGAACAATCTCATGCTCCAGCGTTGGACTGACCATGAAGGCATCGAGCACTTAGTTCGAGATGACTATGAGCGTAATAAGGCTATTATTGATCTAACTGCTCAGCCAGATCACATCAAAGACGAGCTTGATGCTACTATTGCCAAGGCTGTGCAAAAAGAGCGTAATCCCAGCGTAGGACCGCATTTTATGAAGTTTTGTGGTAAGTACCAATTACAAAAGGCTTCAGATAATGCTCAACAACATACTCAATGGCTGGCGGCCAGCTATAACTAAACTTGCAATAGGGGGCATTTTACTATTTTTATTGGTAAAATGTATCCCTGTTTTAGCCGCTGTTGCGGTAGAAGCCAAATGGACTTGCGGTCCTACTAAAGAAGTCATTGAAACTCTAACTCAAAGCGGCGAAGAAATAATTGCTACTGGTGCAGTTGAAGAAGTGTTGTTTATGACATTTTGGGCAAATCGCAGTACTAGGGACTGGACTCTTGTTGTAACAGGCAAAGAAAATAGCGAAGTAAGCTGTGTTGTGCTATACGGTACCAAGTTACGCACACAATCTTCATCTAGAATCTCCGTTTAAATCTATTCATTAAATACGCACTTTTGCTAAATAAGTGCATGAGTAGACCAAAGCCAACCATTATACTTTCTAACACAAATCCTCGTACATATAAAAGCGAAGAAGTGCTTGCGGCTGATGCAATCTATGCCGTATTTTACAAAGATAAACCTATTAACTTACGCACACTGAATAGTTTGGTCTCATATCCAGGACCAAAATATAAAAAAGTTAGCTTTAGCAATCCAGGACATGCATTCAACTTGTCCGACCGTTTGAATAAAATGTTTAAGACTACAGACTTTAGTGTAGTTGAACTCAAACAAGGTCGCAAAATTAATGAGTCAGGAACTAGCTTTAAAGATAACTGAGTACCTAGCTCAGTATCCTATCCCGCATATTTGGGAGAATACAAAGATAACACCTTACACGGTGTTTAAAAACTACCAACCAGGTAAGCAAAAAGGTCTACGCTTAACTATATTTGGTTGGGAATTAATGAAACCACATTTCCGCTATTGGTCTTACCAAATGCCACCTGGTTGGAGTCCAAAACCAGGACACTTAATAGGTTTAGAACAACACCTAGATTGGCCTTACTATCACGGAGCAGGCTACTTCCGCATTTTTGGTGAACAGGATGCCATGGAAATACGTCTTGTAAATGATGATATTATTCTTTGGTTAAATGGCCTAAGTCGCAAGGCACAAGGCCGAGGTTAAGACACATTTACGTCTTTCCAATAGTGCATTAGTGCAGTAATAATAATGCCAATGAATACAGCATAGGCTAAGTTAAAAGCAAATGTACTGGCAGTAACTATTAACATTACTACAGCATTTGGTTGGTTCAGTCTCAAACTTGCCCAATCAAACGTGTGATAGCACACAACACACATTACACCAACTAGTGCCGCCAAAGGTATGTTTTCAATTACAACACTGGCAAATAGAATATATGCTAAAATGCATAACGCTTCTACTACTCCAGCTAAACGTTGATGGCCGCCTGCTTCTAAATTAATAACAGTCTGTCCGATCATTGCACATCCTCCCATACCACCAAACAAGCCAGTAAGTACATTACCAGCTCCTTGTGCTATGCTTTCTTTATTTGGTTGGTTAACACCTCCAATAGTTTTATCAACCAAGTTTGCAGTTAGCAATGTTTCTATTAAACCAATGCCTGCTAAAATAAAGCTATACGGTGCAATAATTTTTAATGTATCTAACGACCACGGAACATCGGGCCATGCAAATGTTGGAAATGCACCAGATACTTCAGCAACATCTTTGACCAAACGTGTGTCTAAACCAAATAACAATACAACCGCAGTAGTCAATCCTATACCAAACAAACTAGCAGGAATATGTTTAGTAATCTTTGGCGCAGTAACTACTGCAACAATCGTCAACCCAATCAGTCCAATCATAGTGTACAATGGAATTCCTGCTTCTGGTAACTGATGAAACTGTGCAGTAAAGATAACAAGAGCAAGTCCATTTACAAAGCCAGTCATTACAGCAGGACTAACCAATTTAATCAACTTACCAAGTTTAAAAGCACCAAATGCAACTTGAATCAGACCCATTAGAATAATACAAGCAAACAGATACTGAACACCATGTGTTACAACTAGTGCAACTGACACTACTGCTAGACTTCCTGCGCCGCCGCTAATAAGCCCGGGCCTTCCACCAAACAAAGCAGTTACTAATCCAAGAATGAAGGCAGCATATAAGCCTACCAATGGATTGACATGGGCCAATAGTGCAAACGCAACTACCTCGGGTACCATAGCAAGGCTGGTTGTTATGCCAGCTAAAGTGTTTTTAAGTATTAAATTGGTGTTCATTGAATACTTATAATAAATATTTGCATGAAGAACTGGCAACCGTATGTCAAGGCAGGTTGGGAGTTGGTTTGCGAAGCGCAAGGCATAAGCAAAACTTACCTTCAACCAGATTTAGAATCGTACCTAGTACATACGGTAGCTAGAACTTTTGAAAAAACAGACATCTGGGAACAACCTGTAGCAATAAGAATGATGGTTGCTCAACAATCTCCAGGGCTTACCAAACGCATTGAGTTAAGGAACATAGGCGAAGAATGCTTGTTTATTGATGCTTGGCAGATAAAACAAGCCAAGTGGCCAAGTCACAACTACTTTTCTAACATGGGGGAGATAGCGTTTGGTATGGCCAGTATAGCTACCGAGCCTGTAGACGAGCTGTTAGAGCAAGTAAGCAACAATTTTAGGCGTATGAGCATGGTGCTACGCTATGCTAGGGACCTAGCAAAGTACTAAAAAGTACTAATTTGTCTATTTTTTAAGCAATGTTGTTAAAAAACAACACTTTTTGGGCTAAAAAAGAGCCAAAAAACTTCAAAAACCGGTTGACCGCAGGCTCAAAAAGCGGTATAATACATACACTATGAAACGGACTACTATCACAATCAAACTTCAGCGTCCTAAGCGCCGTTGTGTGGAACTGTACTCTGCTGACACCCCTTTTAAGGGCCGTGTTGAGAAGAGTCGTGTTGCATATAAACGACACGCTAAGAACCAGAAAGAGGTTGACAAGGATCTGGGTCTGTAGTATAGTAACACTATTGCGGAACGGTTCTGCAATAAACACACTCAACACACAAATTGGAGTTTTTTATGTCTAAAGTTCTTTCGCAAACCCCCGACGCCATCCGTAAGCGTGAGGCTCGTGCTCGTGCCAAAGCCGCTGGTGTCATGGAAATGGTAGTTGCCGCGCCTGTTGTGGCACCCGCTGTTGTTGAAGCCGCTATCGCAGAAGTTGCCGCTGGCGAGACTTTTACTTTTGTCGGCTATGCTGTCGATAAAAAGGGCCGTGGCGCACTTCGCTACACCAACGACAAGCGCCGTACTCGTACCCTTGTCCGTGCAGGTTGCACTAATGTCAAGTTCGTTGAGCTTCCTAGCCCGATGACCAAGGAGCAGATTGATGCTAGCGAATTTGTCGCTCAGGTCAAGCCTGCTGAAGTTACCGAGGCTGTTGCCTAAATACAACGGGGTGAGGTATTGACAGATGCCTCACCCTATGCTATAATAAGTTTTTATCAACCAAACCCTTAGTAGGAGCCACCATGGGAAAAAATACTGTCGAAACCCGCACCGTAAAGATTAGCGAGTGCAAACCTATTCTCCGACGTGCCGTTGCAAAGCGCCGTCCTCTCTTTATTTGGGGTCCTCCCGGTGTTGGCAAGTCTGACATGGTGAACCAAGTTGCCAGCGAGTTCCCAAACTCCGCAGTTATCGATTTGCGTATGGCGCTTATGGACCCTACTGACATTAAAGGCGTGCCTTATTACAGCGCCGGCGATAACACTATGAAGTGGGCTACCCCTTCAGAACTGCCTACCGCAGAATTTGCTAAGGAACATGATGTAGTGTTCTTGTTCTTGGACGAACTGAACTCTGCTCCTCCCGCTGTTCAAGCCGCGGCTTACCAGCTGATTCTTAACCGCAAGGTGGGTCAGTATACTTTGCCTGACAACGTGGCACTGATTGCCGCAGGTAACCGTATGGGCGATAAGGGTGTTACCTATCGTATGCCTAGTCCGTTGGCTAACCGCTTCATGCACTTGGAAATCCGTGTGGACTTTGAAGACTGGGAACAATGGGCTATTATGAACCAGGTGCATCCGCACGTGGTGGGCTTCTTGAAGCAGTTCAAAGGTGACCTGTACAACTTTGATCCTACGCAACATGACCGCGCTTTTGCTACTCCACGTACCTGGAGCTTCGTAAGCGACATGTTGGATGACGACATGCCCGACTCTGCTAACACCGATATGGTGTCTGGCTTGGTTGGTGAGGGTATGGCTATTAAGTTTATGGCGCATCGTAAGCACGCCGCAGACTTGCCCGACCCTGCAGATGTGTTGTCTGGCAAAGTTACCACTTTCAAGTCTAAAGAAGTGTCTGCCGCATACGCACTGGTTACCAGCCTGTGCTATGAACTCCGTACTCGCTACGAAGAAGGCAAGCGTACTGGTAAGTTGGACGAGTTCAACAAGAGTGCAGACAACTGGTTGGGTTTTATGATGGCTAATTTCGAACCCGAAATGGTTATCATGGGTGCTCACACCGTGTTGAAGAACTATAAGGTTGTGTTTGATCGCAAGAAAATGACCAACTTCCCAGAGTTCTTCAAACGCTATGCTAACTTGCTCACAGACGAGTAAGCGGTCAAGAGACTGGGCCGTACTTGAAATGATGTACGGCCCAGAAGCTCGACAGGTCTGGACGGACCAGCCACCAACCCCCTCTGATGTTAGCGAGTGGCTCCGCGAACAAAGGAAGAGCTGGTCCGTCCGAACCTACCCCAAAGGAGCCACAATTAATGAAGTTACCAAGTGGGCCAGAGAACAAGGTTTAAAGAGATTGGACTGGGACTTTGTGCCAAGACAGCATGTTTGGTTTAGAGACCCACAGGTAGCAATGATATGGGACTTGTCAGGTCCAAAAGAAAAACCTACAAAAACGGTTGACCTTCAGATCAAAGAGTAGTATAATAGATACATAAAGAAACAAATTGGAGCCACCAAATGTCTAAAATGCCCGCACGTGATAAGCTAGTTAAAAGCCGTGTTGCTATGTTGTTGAAGTATCCCTTTTGGGGTCCTTTGGCGGCACGTCTAAAGTTGGAAGAAGTTGAATGGTGCAAGACTATTGCAACAGACGGCCGCAAGTTTTACTACAATGCAGACTTCGTTTCTAAACTGTCTGACGGTGAGATGATCTTTGGCTTCGGACACGAACTAGGCCACATTATCTTTGATCACATGACACGCCGTGGGGACCGTGACCCTGGTGTGTGGAACATGGCAGGCGACTATGTCATCAACAACATGTTGATCCGTGAAAGCGTTGGTACCGCAATTACTACTGTACCTATCCTGGCAGATCGTAAGTACGAAGGCATGACAGCCGACGAAGTCTATGACGAGCTGATGAAGAATGCTACTGTCATTAAGATGACACTCGACGACCACTTGGAGATGGACGGTGACGACGATGGTGAAGGCGATAGCGATGGCGACAGCAAGGATGGCAACAAGGACGGCAAGGGTAAGCCCAAGTTCAAGAAGCTAACCGAAGAAGAAAAGAAAGCTCTGCGTGATGAATGGCGTGAGGCTGTTATCCAGGCCGCAAAGAACGCAGGTGCTGGCAACACCCCTGGTGCTATTCAACGTTTGGTTAAGGACATTACTGCCCCTGTAATGGACTTGAAGGACCTGTTGCGTATTCAGTTCTCTGGTTCTGTTAAGAGTGACTACACTTGGATGCGTCCTAACCGTAAGGCGTGGCACACTGGTGCAGTTATGCCTGGCCAACTGCCCGGCGAGGAACTTGACATTGTTGTTGCATTGGACGCTTCTGGCTCCATTGGTAACGACATGATTATGGACTTCTTGGGTATGGTACAAGGTGCATTGGATCAGTTTACTTCTTATAAGGTTCGTATCATCACATTTGATACTGACGTTTATAATGAAGACACCTTTACTGGTGATGACGGTCGAAGCATGGGTGAGTATGAAGTTACCGGAGGCGGTGGTACTAGCTTTGAATGTGTGTGGCAATGGATGAAAGACAACGAAATCCAACCGCATCAACTTGTTATGTTTACAGACGGCTACCCTTGTGGTAGCTGGGGTGACCCAGACTACTGTGACACGCTGTTTGTTGTGCATGGCAGTAACGAAATCACAGCACCGTTTGGTATCACTGCTAACTATGTTCCTTCTGGACGTAGTCGTCATTAATTTGGGTGGTAGGTGTTTGCTCCTTTAACGCTCCTTCGGGAGCGTTTTTTTTTGGTTAAATCTTAGGTGATTCTGCTTATAAGTATTTGCGGATGTAATCCGTTCTATAACCTAGGAGAAACAAATGGAACAACAAGAACAAGCTCAACAACCAATTGGCTTAACACTACAAGATCTAAAAGTGTTAGCTGGTGCGGTTGAATTAGGAGCCCAACGCGGTGGTTACCGCGCACCCGAAATGGAGATCATTGGTGCAACGTATAACAAGTTGGCCGCCTTCTTAAAGGCTAACGAGCCACAGCAACCTGCCGACGAAGCAACAGGCGAAGAAGCGCCTAGTGCAGAAGTTACCGCAGAGCAGGCTTAAACTAGAAAGGAGCCGCTATGGCACAATTTATTAAACACGTAGGCGTAAACGGCAACCAGAAAAAGGTTGTTGTGGTATTTAGAGAAGTACCTAACGACTCAGATTCTGCGCTGGTTATTCCAACAGACAACTTGCCGCAATTATATCATGATGATTTGATTCGTGCAATCGAAAGCACTAACTGCCAAGCTAGCTTAGATCCTAGCGAGTTTTTGTTCCGTCAAAGTTTTCATGATGGTACAAATATGCTAAACACTATCCACCAACGTGGATGGATGGTAAAGGTGCCAACTAAGTCTGTTGTAATGACTCCTCGCCCAGGGGTTAATATTAACTTAGTTGATTTAAATCGCGAGTTGAAACAACTAAGCAACGAGCAAGCGGCTTCTTCTGGTGCTACACGTTCGAGTGACATTGCAACAAATGCACCTAGCCAACAGCAACCCCAACCGGAACCTGCTAGGAATCCACCTGGTGTAATTGACGATGTTCAATTAGCCGCTAAGTTTAGAGCGCAAGCAAATAGCTTTGAAGCCGAAGCTCGTAGATTGCGTGAGGAGGCGGAAAAGCTTGACCCAAAAAGCGTGGTCGCGGCCGTCCAAGAAAAGTCGTCCCCATCGCCAGCGACCGAAGTGAAGAGGGGCCGAGGACGACCATCAAAGAAAGTAGCGGCCTAAAAATAGGACTACTAAAGAAAATCAAAATGTTTTGGAGCAAGTAATGAGTATTCGTAAGAAGGACCGAAGCTTCGAAAACATGTTAAGAGAAATACATGTTGAAGAAGTTCCGGTCGAATACATTGATTGGATTAAAGTTTATCTCGATGATGGTACAGAAATTGTTTTTAAACAAAGTGAACTAACTGATATTAAGACTAGTAAAGAACTGCTTGGTATTAAGTCTCTTGAGCAGTACTTAGATCGTATTGTTGACTTTGAAGTTATGATGAACAGTGAACTAATCAAGACCAGAGTAACAAGATTTGTTGGTGCATTACTTGCCACACATTTTAACCAGGAATAACATGGCTCAAAATCATCTTTTAATTCTTAACCCGTCAGAAATGGTATTGCGCCTTGTAAAGCCAGGTGTAGAAACTAAGACTGGGGAAAAGTTCGAAATTACTATTGCCACAACACCAGATTACCAAACACAATTTCCCAGTGCTTTGGAATTTGAAAAGGCATATAATGCAAAGCTAATAGACTTAAAACAAGATACATGGGATTCAGAAGTAAAATTTACTTCGGCTCTTGCGTATAATTTAACTGGTCAAAGTTTTATCGAAGACCACCAATCTCAAATCCTTTTAAACAATGTTGAGTTCAATCCAATTCGAATGGAACATTACTATAAGGATAAGCCTAAGCCGGGCGATTTTATTGTAGAGAGTTTAAGTTACAATGGTCGTCATGTTATTGTACAATGCATTAAGTTTGTTAACGGCATTCAAGTTGAAAAGGATTTGGAAACCGAACAATGGGCTAATATAGCTGAAATGGTTACAGCGTTTTTAGATGACCATAAAGTTATAAACGGGCCAAGCCAAGTTTATTTTGGCCCAGATAATACAATCAACGGATTACGACTACATCCTTGTAATATTTCTTATGTAGAACAACTAAAAACTACAAGTAGACATTGGTGGGATGTATGGCCTACCGTTACAATGCTACACAGCGATAAGCCCAATCAAGCATTTCGTAAGTTTTACGAGTGGACTGAAAGAACTGGGAAATCTTCTAAGATATACAAACTAGGAAACGAAGGCGAGCAAGACTTAAAAACATGATAAGTAGTTCATGGACTACATTGTTGTTTTTATAATCTGGACTTTATACCTTTACATTATTCACCGCGTAATCCACTCTGTTGGGTTACGCTTTTTTCCCGTAGCATTTAATGCTCACGCTGATCATCACAAGTACATCAACACACACGAGCAAACAACTTGGCATTGGAATAACTTGTTCTTGTTTAACGACACCTGGATGAGCACATTAGATCTATGGATTACAGAAGTTGTGCCCACATTAATCTTTAGTTGGATTACAGGACAATGGTGGGTTAGCGTATTTTACTATCTATGGGCGGCTTTTGTTCAAGAAATAATCGAGCACAATCCAAAGTTTGACCTTTTCCCGTTTTTAACAAGTGGTAAATGGCACTTGGTTCATCATTACAACAATAAGGTTAACTTTGGGCTTTTCATTCCCATTTGGGACTTATTGTTTGGCACATACAAATCTCACAAGGTAAGAACATAATGCTTTATCAGAAAATTGATCTAGGCAGCGGCTGGCAAGAAATACAAAATTTCATACTCAACAGAGTAATGCCGCATGAGCCAAAAAATCTACAAAGTAGACTCTTTGGTGTAAACGATAAAGAGTTCATGGCATTAGTTTATAAGGTTTTAAAAGATCCTTTAGCATCGTATGGATTCCCTAATAGGATTCCAAAAGGTGCAATTTTATTTGGATCTGATCCGGCCAAATCTTACGGAATACATATAGACGGGTATTCGCTTGAAAGAAAAAATGCAAGCAACTTTGCATTGAACATTCCTATACAAAACTGCGAACAAGGCTATATGAATTGGTACGGTGGCGAGCATACATTGAGCGAAACAAAGACAGCTGAAGGTTTAGGCCTTTTAAAAATACATTGGAATTGTGATCCAGAAATTATCGAGCAAACTATCATTGATGTTCCAACTATTGTAAAAGTAAACTTGCCACACAATGTAGAGAACCGCCATCCAGATAAACATAGACTAATGTTAAGCATTAGATTTACCCCGGATCTGGTATTACCTACCCCACTTACACCCGATAACTAATTAACAACATAGGAGTTAGTTATGCATTGGTTAGCATTGGCGTGTACAGCCGAAGGCGAACTTCTTGCGTGGAACGAAAGTTTAGCTGTTTTAGAAAGTGCATGTGGCGGAGAATTTAGAGCCATTTGTCGTGTCTATTCTGTAGAAGATTCAGTTGCAGAAGACCTTAAGAAAAACAATCTAGACTACGTTCTTAAATTTAAAAACGCAAGAACAACAGAATTCATTAAAGAAGAAAGAACAAAGGATATTAAGATCCTTTCTATGCAACTTCAAGCAAAAGTCAATTTGATCATTGAACTTGATATGCGAATTGCACATGGGTACAAACGTTTTAACGATATGGTACCGTGGCAACAGGAAGCATATAAAATTAAAGCAGAGCAAGCAGATAGAGTAATCCAAGGGCTACCAGGAGACACGGGTATGGTAGAAGATTACGCATCTGTAATTGGATCTGACCTATTAACGGCTGCAAAGGTTATTAAAGTTAAACACGATAACCAAGAAGGCCTTATTCGTAAGCTTGAGTTTATTAGACTCAAGCATCAACATGCAATTCGTCAAGCTGTTGATAAAGATGATATGACAAAAATTAGAGCCGCTATGGAAGAGGACTCATTCTTAAGCATGTTAATGTGATGAAAAAATTACTATACTATATCCCACATCGTTTATTAAACGATGCATCTATTGAAGTCTCACCTGTACATAGAAGTTTTCTAAAAATGTTCAATCCTTGGATTAGTCTAAGTGATAGGACAGGTACATTAGATATACCTGGCGTTCCTGTTTTTAACAATAGCCCTATACCAGAACTTGCCCATGTTGAAACTTTTGACAGTTGCAGTTACAAAAGAATAGATGATATTGTTAAAAAATTTGAATCATCGGATAAAAAGAATCTTGTTGTTTTGTACTCCGGTGGTATTGATTCTACTCTTATTGTGTGCTTATTAGTAAGTCATCCGGGCTGGGGAAGAATTAGGGACAAAGTGCTACTAGCGTTCAACGAAGACAGTCAAGTAGAGAACCCAGATTTCTTCTATGAAATGATTCTTCCTAACTTTGGACATAACTTAATATCAAGCAATCATTTTTACAGTATTGTTACAAACCCAGATTATCTATGCATTACTGGTGAATGTGCTGACAACTTATTTGGTAGTTTAACTTTAAAAAGTTATATGGACTATACCAGAGACTACAAATCGATCCACAGCAACTGGGAAACAGAAAGTTTAGTTTGGTTACTAGACAAGGTAGAAGACCACAGGGATGAACGTGAGCAAATGCTTTACGATCTAGTCAATGCCGCACCTATTCCTATTGAATCAAATCACGACTTCCTGTGGTGGTTAAACTATGCAATGAAATGGCAAGCTGTTAAGTATCGTATGAGTATGCACTCGCCTACTGCTGAACAAGCAGAGTATATGGCGGCTAATGTTATCAACTTCTTTGATAGTGAAGACTATCAACGTTGGGCTCTGTATACTAAAGAAGAAAAGGTTGGCGGCAGATGGAATACTTACAAGCTACCGGCTAAGAAATTAATCAATGAAATTTGGCCAAATGACAACTACTTTAAGTTTAAGACAAAGTGGCCTAGTCTTCCTACTATCACCAGGTATAACAATGCTTGGGGATTCTTATGGGAAGATGAGAGCGGCAAGCTAACCGCTACTAAATCTTATTCAGCCTAAATGGAAAGGCCTGTACGGGCCTTCCATTCGTCCGTAAAGACACCATCAAAGCGAACACTAAAGGCAGCGAACGGACTGCTTTTACTAGCATGCCAGTTTTCAGTATCAAACCAAGCTACTTGACTAGTAATAGGATGTTCTTCGCCTGTCTCTCCATCATAAATGTAAAACTGTTTACGATCAGGAAACAAGTTAATCCAGATAAAGTTGTCAGGTGTAGGGACTGGATTTAGATCGCTACGGTCCCTGTGCATTAAGCAATGCTGGTCTTGGTCGTTAAAGAATACAACTACTCGGCCAATCTCACTAAAGATACCCTGATCGTGTACCCATTTGATTAACGGCTTAAAATTGGCAGCGGCCTTTGTCCAAGTTGTTTTGCTTTCTAAGTGCTTGTCGTTATAGTCTTGTGTAGTAGGCGCACGTAGGTATAAGTTATAACCAATGCCTAAGTTATCACCAATCAACTTCAAAAACATATAACCATATGAATTAATATCCTTGGTAAGTTCTATTAATTCATGGTGTCCAAGAGCATTTGGATTACGCTTGGTTTCGTGCATAATATCAACTAATTCTCTTCCGACAGGTTTAGGTAATGCACCTGTACCATTTGGCCAATTTGGACCAATACCTGCAACGCTAGGTAGCACATGGCCAACAGACCAACTTTGTGCAAAGCCTTTGCAGGTTTCAATCTTCAATGCGTTAAGCGCATCTATGTCTACATGCTTGTCAAAGCTTATCCAAGGTTGGTTGTTGATAGTTTTAATCATTGTGTTAGGCTACCTGCTAATGGGAAAACTGTAGCAATGACTTCGGCACAAGCTTTTGCAACTTCTTGATGCTCTTTCTGTGTACCGTTGGCGCTACGTAATTCAATAAAGTGAATCCATGAACGCAATGTTCCGTTCATGTACAAGCGACTTTCAATAAGTCCTTCTGGCAATACTGCACGAGCCTGCTCTTTGGCAATACCATTCTCAATGGCCCATTGATAAGCCATACGTGCTTCAGTAATAACATTGTTTTGACGAAGTTCCCATTCTCTTTGTAGGCGTTCGTCATTTGTTTCAACAGAATTCTGTCTATTCTTTAGATCTTGTAGTCTAGCTTCGCGTATAACAAAATTAAGATCTTTTGTTGGATCAGCATAGCGTTGAGAGAACTCTTGGAAGCTAAAACTACGGTGTCTTAAGATTTGTCGAGCAATGTCTCTAGTAGTTTCAATTTCTATACAAGCCGACACCATCTCAAGTGGAGACCAGTGCTGGTGCTTGATCAGATATCGAATAAGTTTTTCAGATGTTTCTGTATTGAATTGATTGCTAGGATTGGATACGCGAGCACAATAAGCAATCAGCTCTTGTGCATCGCTAATTCCCAAATCAGCAAATTCTTTTGTAGGTTGTGAGTATGATAATAGTTTAACGTTCATGTTGATTCCTTGGAAGTATCTCTAGCAATTATAGCATCTTTTCTTTTCTGCCACAAGCGTTTTACTTCCGAAGGAGGTGCAAAGGGAATCATTAAGAGCATACAAGGATCAAATTCATGTGGGCGGCCACTTACAGTAGTACCAAAGTCAAAACTGCTAGCTTCTCTATGATGGTTGTTATGCCAACCCGAACCCCAATGGAAGTAGCCAATCCACCACACATTTGTACTTTGATCTTTGTTATCGAAGTTTTTATATCCTGCGGCAGGTACATGACCAAATGTGTTAACAAGGCCATCTGCATGTAAGCTCATTAAGCTACCAACAATAAAGAACCAAACTGTAAATGCTAAGCCAAAGAAGAATGTACTTAACAACAAAGTAATCAAAATAATCTTGTTATAGTTTTCATGGCAGAATACCACTCGCTTATCTTTTAAAAGATCTACAGCATAGCGGAAACTTACACTATCTTGTTTGATATGGAACTGCCATGCCATATAACTCCAAAGCCAGCCGTTTTCTACTGGTGTATGAATGTCCTTGCCAGGTTGATCGCTTACTTTATGATGATGGCCGCGGTGTAGTGCCGCCCACCATAATGGGCTACCTTCGCCTACCATAACACTTGCCCATAATAAAAACGGTTCTACTATCTTATATGGCTTCCATGACTTATGACTTAACCAGCGGTGTAGGGTTAGATTGTTTCCAATTCCGTCTAGTAGTACCCAACCGGCGATTGCCCATACAAGGTACCACCACGACCATCCGGTGGCGATTGCCCAAATAATGGCAACTATAGCTGCCAAATGATAAGGAATCCATACAGCTAAAATGTATGGAACTTGGTGTGTTTTACGATACAATTCTTTTTGTGTATCGAGCCATGTTGCTACTGTCATTTATTCTCTTTAATCCTAGTTATTTTCCCGCCAGCATTTAACGGTTCAGTGTTCTCTCGACGAAGTATATATCTTCTTAAACTCATATTGTGAGGGTGTAGCACGCCGCCCATTAACTCGTGTATAAATCCATAGGGATGACGCTCACCTTTTTCAATCGTGCATTCAACAAATGTGTAATAGCGTTCGCGAACTGGGGCCATAATCCTACTGTAAGCACTTTCCCTGTCGCTTGGATACGTAACAAAGAATTCATTCATACCTGCTTCTTCGTGGAACTTACATAGCTCTGCAACCATAATTCTAAACATAGGTATAAAGCGCGGGCCAATACTAGGACTTAGCAACCAACTGATACTCCAGCTTGGCATATGACCCCAACGGCGTACTCCAACGAGTGCAACACATTGATCATCCTTGAATAATCCAAATGCCTTGCGTACATTATGGTTGTTAAATCTAGCAGGCATTACAAAAAGTCTAAAGAACTTTTTAAACCTTGTTTCCCTATCAACATCATTGGTAATTTTAAAGTCTGGATACTTGTCTGGATCGCTGTTATTGTAAATTTCAATAGCGGTATTGACCATAAGGTCAATGTCGTGTTCGTCTAATGGTTTTAAATTATATGACATAATGATTCTTTCCCTACTCTAAGATTATCCCTCAACTCTAACGCTGGTATTCCGTAACCACGCGGCAACATTTCTCCAAGATGTTCGTGTATGTTATACTGTACTTGGTTCCAAAGGTGCATATAGTTTTCTACGCCTGTAAACTTTGGACGAGGCCTAAATTGAAAACCTGTATGCGAATAAATTTGTATCTTACTGCTGGTCCATCCTAGTTTCCCATAAATTCTGTCGTTGATTAAATCATCAACTGTTGGCAAATCTAAAAATGCTAACATAGATTCTGGGCTGTATGTGTAAAAGTTGTTTAGAGCCGGAATACCCGATATCTTATTAAATCTTCTCCATACGCCATCTTGGTCTTCCTTTTTAAGAAAGTACCATTGTTGAGTGCTCTTGCCAGTATCCCAATCTATACTAGGTATCTTTTCAAGCTCTACTTCGTCGACGGTGATCATTGGTGCGGCATAACCTTCTGCTACACGTAATAACATTTGCTGGTATAAACTATATGCCTGATAACGTTTGGCAATTTCATAACACTCGCCTGTTTCAACAAACTTTTCAATATTAAAATCAATGATTTGACATCGAAGTCCCATACCTTGAATCATTTTTAACATTGGCCCAATGTCGTGGTCGTTGGCACCATTGGGGAATCTAACCGTTGCTAATTTGGGGCGAAGTCCTGCGGCAAGAAACGCTCGCAATGCTATTTCGCTGTCTAGTCCACCACTCATAAAAACTGTTAGGTCGGGATATATTTCCATCAGAGATCTTGCAGTCCTAATGATTTCAGTTTTAAACGAAAAAGGTTTACGTGTACATCCACCAACTCGCATATGAGTAGTGTCATGCTTATCATAACGCCAATACTGATTGACGTCATCGTTGTAATAATAAATGAGATAGTTGTTTTCTGTATTAACGATATTGGACATTTTTCACGGATGTTGTAATAAAAGGCTTATCTCTAACGCCATATTTTTTGTCTAGCTCTTCTACCATTTCTTTGCAACGAGATTCATCGATGGGTTTAATAATTGCCCATTGTGGGGTATTGTGTAATCTTACCATCCTGGGAAGAGCAATGCAATCATCCCACCAGTCGCTCCATACAGTACCTAAAGTGGCTCCTGAATTGGTAGATAACTTAACTACTGTATCATAGATCCATTTGTTGTATTCGTTAAATGTTAACAACATTCCAGCTTTGTTATTAGTTCTAGACCAATCTAAATTAGACTTTAACAGATACTTTGTGATTTCGTTGTTTTGCCTGTACTTTGGAAGTATCCAACAACGATTGCCACCTGAACTTAATTCTGAGGATAATGGACAATGCTCAACTGCACTAATACCAACAACTGACCCAGAAGTGTTATCATACAATAAGCCAATTTCTCCCTGGTCCTTGCGCCACCTTTTTAAGTTATCAACTAAATGCAAGAACCCCATTGGCATCTGTGGTCCCATATTGACAAATGCAGGGCTTTTTAGCCTGGCTATCTTTTTTAAAAAGACAATATAGTCTGCACGACAATCTTTGAACTCATCGGCATTGGTAGTTTTAACATATAGACTCATACTTGTATGTAGCCATTAATCTGTGTCGTTGCTAACCAAGCTCATTAATAAATGTACACGTGGTTCAATTGAGCCATTTATTGCAGTATGCTCATTTCTTGTATCAACCCACCAGACATGCCCGTCTGCTGGTATGTGTATGATTTCTGGAGGATTAGTAAAAATAAATCTAGCCTGGCCTGAAGTTTTTAATGCAATATGCAATCTAGGATTATCATCCTTGTGGATACTGTAGCAACGACGACCTTCCATTGTCATAATGCGAGTGCGATATACCTTCCACGGCAAGCTAGGGAAGAAGTCAGTTTCCCACCAAGTTCCTGCTAAACTAGGATGTAGTTTATCCCATTGGGTCTCTGAAGTGTTTGGTCTAGACCCAGTACCTTCGGCCCAATCATCAACACCCCCGTTTTGTATTGCAACTTGGGTTATTGTTTTTTGGTTTACTTCGTCCCATGTTAGTTTTAACGCTTCTTCAATAAGGCGCTCTAGATCTATCTTAACGGGAGTTTTTTCTGCACGTCTACTCATACTTTACCTATAGCCATGTACCGATTACATTTAAACAACGATAGTTCTCCATACCATTTAATGTCCGTGAGTCCACATGACTTTTCAAATTCTTCTAACGAACTATGACAATTAACATGGTCAGGCACGTGGAACATATCATTTCCTTGAAGTACAATATCAACGGTTTTGGGTAAAGTTTTTACCCAGGCGCCGTGGTCTTCAAAATGTTCTACTATTGTATCAACAATGAGTGCATTTTTAAATTTTCCAAAGTCAATAGTTCTAACATCGTCGGATAAGTTTTTAAACTTTGGGAACAAACCCAAATTAAGTTCATCAGCGGCTGGATGAACTGAGTTGTCAATGTCAATGTTAACTATAGTATCAAAATACTTACCCTTCATTGAAGCTAAGAAAGGAAGCAGGCCAACCCATCCGCCAACAATAAATGTAGTGTGCTCCGGATCTGTTATTTTTCTTTTTGAAGGGTAAAGCTTTAACTCTTCAAGCTTGTCTATTAGCCATAGTTTACTTTTAACCTGATTTCTACTTAAAGCATCTTTCCAATTTAAATTCTGATTGTTGCTAACCGCTGTTGCTAACCTGTTAATGTGTTTGGCTTGCAACGGATAATATGTAGCAATCACGCTTCCAAACTTACCAATGTCTGTGTTTGTAATACATGATAGCAAAGTATTACTACCCAATAGAATTTCAAATAAGTCAAACAGTCTAAAAAAGTTAGATCGTGCATCAATGATAATTTGATATGCTAGTGCTATAACCGATAGGCCGTCTATGCCATGTGTTTTAACATTGTTTTCAGTCCAGTCTCGCAAACGCCACCAGCTACTAGTGCTATTAAACAAATTATCGCTTAACTCTAAATTTATAGGTTCAAGTTTCTTCCCGCCTGGGCCTTGCCAAGTGCTAGGAATATAAATTCCTCTTTCAAGTGCGTGGTGAATGGTTATGAAGCCTTCTTTGTCATTTGCTTCCTTTACTGCATTTAGCAAAGGATAAAAGTCAAAGAAATGTTCTCTACCTACTTCAATGATTAACTTTTCTAATTCGTCTTGATTTCCAGTTTCAATCCAACGCTGGTAATGATGTAGGCTTTTGCGCCAGCCTATCGCTTCATCTACAAAATAAATTAGTGCGCTACGTAGCTCTGCATTTTTATCCATTGAACCATCCAAACATACTTAAATTTGTTTGCCACTTTACATCTTCGTTTGTTAACGGTTTAGAAGGGTGTAGCTGTATCATTTTAATAAAATTGCTTTGCTCTGCATCAAAGTCTGGAAGTATCCAATCCAGACCGTTGCTTATTTTTTTGCCGATGGACTTGCTAGCCTTTACTGGATCTGCTGAAGCATATAGTTTAAAGAAACTTTTAAACCAATCATAGTCTCTAATTTGCACAAAATCAAAGTTTTCATATTGTAATAGATATACTGCAAGGCGTGCTCCATACACACTCCATATACCGTTATCAACATCTGATCCAACTGTCATCCAGGTTAGCAATCGTTGAAAGTTGGCGGCGTGCATTGAAGTACTCCACTCATCAAATGAAAGTAGCCTTCCTTGATCCATTGAAAGTTTTACACCTTCTCGAAATCCTACGCGAAATGCTTGATAAGGGCTACCATTTGTATAAACATTGCTCCAGCATCCTGGTAGTTCTTTATAGCGACTTGCGTCCCAACAAAAGTCCACAGCATCACGTTCTTCATCTGCTAGCTCGTGGCTTTTCATGTTGGCAAGATGCTCAGTACTCCATAACTTGAGGCCACCGTTGCCATACATTAGACCGTTTGTGTATTGACGGCCTCCCCATGTGTAGCTTACCTCACCATTCATGCCAGCAGGTGCCGGGCATTTAAAAAATTTAGAATCAACTTGGTTATCGGCGTCAACTGTGATAACATATTCACTGTTGGGAAATTGTGCGGCCGCTGTTTTATGTGCAGTATCAAATCCAACAACACCATGCACCCTTGCAATATTTTCATGCGGGGTAACTGCTTGAAGCATTGCCCAATGCTTGTCTGCATTAGGTTCGTCGAAACTTAAAAATACTACAGGGAAATCTGCTAAAGTATTATTACGTACAGGACCTTTCATGGCCACTTTAAACATTGACATTTTTAAATTCCTTCTTCAACCAATCCCAGTCATTGATAAGATTTAGAGTGCTCAAGTCATCGCTGTTTTCTAAACCAAATTTACTACCAGCCTGTGCACCAAGTATAGAAAACTTTCCATTATGTTGATTCCATCCATGTGTACACCATGTTAATCTTCTGTGGCTATGTGTTTCTATTTCTTCCCAGTACGTAAAAATACTTTTTTCGTCTTTGTATCTTTCTTGTATTAATAAGGTTTGAGTTTTTCTATAATTTGATCTTTTGGTATCTTCCCAACTTTGAGATCTGATATATGATTCTAAATCCTTTAATGCTTGTTCTTCTGTTTGAACAATTTTACGAATGCGAGTTTTTACCATAGACAGGCTTGCTAATTTAGCACATTCCCTAAATGCACCAATCCATGCAGACTCTGGTGTAGAATTAAATCGTGTTTCGCAACTGATAATATCTTTAGATAGAACAACCTTAGCAATAGACGAGCTCATGTCAATTTGCCAACTCTTTTCATCTAAAAAAGGTTGCCTTGGGAAAAGCTTTACAGCACCATAGCCGTATGTTAGTCCATTTACTGGATTTAAACTAGAAAAGACAATAACACACTCATCTTCGGGTGTACCCCAATGTTTTGTGTTAGCATCTGGTTGCCATTCGAAAGAAAAATTATCAACTATCCAAGCGTCTGCATCAACTACCCAAAAGTTTTTAGTTGTGCTTTGTTTAGCGCATTCACGATGCACATTGTAAATGCCTTTGACATTTTCTATCTTCTTGGCATTTGGGGCAAACTCTAGTAAGCGATGCCAGTTAGCATCGCTGCCTTCTTCTCCCATTGTAATGAAGAAAACATCTAGCAATGATTACTCCGCAATAAATTGTTCTACATCACTTTCTTTGACCGTTGGGCCAAGGCGATGTGGGTTAAAATAACTTGCTTTGAAGAATCTGCTGCCTGCTTCGTCGAGGTCGGCAATTTCTAAACGTAAGTCTTGATGTAATACCTTGCCTAGCTTTTTAGTTTCTGCCCATAACTTGGATGTATCGTATGAATACTTGCTAACAGGACAAGTAACTTCTGTGCCAGCAAACTGCGGCATAACTTCTTCTGACCAGTAAGCATTGTGCCATTCAAAATCTCTTACAAGGGTATAGTCCCAATCCTTGCGTAAGTTTGTTAGATAGCAACCTAGTCGTGCGCCATACATAGCCCATAGACCATTTTGTACATCTGCGCCCACGCTCATCCATACTAACAAGCGACGATGATTTTTAAAGTTGTTTTTGTCGGCAATTTGACGCCAGTCCATTGGGCGTCCATCAATGAGAGCTAACTTAACACCTTCGCGAAAGCCTGCGCGATATGCTTGATATGGAGTCGAGTTGTTGTAAACATCTGAGTAGATGTTGTTTAGTTGATGGTAATGAATGTCCCAGCAAAAGTCAACTGCGCCAGCACCGCCATCTACTGCTTCGTGTGTTCGCATTTGTTCTACAACTTTTTTAGGCCAAAGTTTAACACCACCGTTGCCATAAACAAGTCCATTGATAACATTCTTACCCGACCAAGATAACACATCACTTCGGTCAAATCTTGACAAATCTAGTTCAAGCTCAAAGAAGTCTGGTCGAACTTTATTGTCAGCATCAATTGTAATAAAGCGTTCTGTTTCGGCTAACTTTGCCGCGGCCTTATGGCAAGCATCGCTACCATACACGCCATGACTGCGTTTGGCCCATGGGCACTTTTCTAGCAAGTCTGCATAATTCTCATCTGCGTTTGGTTCGTCGTAGCTGATAAACACTACGTCAAATTCACTAATTGGGGTTTTCAAGAAATAACTCCTATATCGATATTGTTAGCCTTATATAACAAACTTGGAGGGCTCTGGTACTCCCAATTTGTTAGTATTTCAAAAGGATACTGTTGTCTTAACATTAGTGCTGGCATTTCTGCCCATGCTACAAATGCATCTGGATCATTGTCTCGAACTATAGCTACTCGCAAGTTCCCTACTAGATGATCAATTGCATTTCCTTTTTCATAGTGGCTCTGCGCCCATATGCCTCCATCTTTTGCAAATACAGAAATATGCCTACCGCGGCCAATATGGCTAATAATTGATGACTCTTCAACAATACCAGTGAACGGGCTATACTGACTCATCCTGGTAAACGACAAATCGCTAGCAACCGGAGGCATGTTGATTCGAATTTGTAGACCTTGATATAATAGTCTTTGCACATTATCATGGTCCATAAACGCCCACAAACGTTTTTCCCAGAAGCCTCGTTCAATTATATCTACTAACGATATGTGTTCCTGACCCAACAACTGATGTGGATCTTCTATGTCGCTAATAAAAAATGGTATGTCTTCTAAATCTGTTTTTCGGTCCATAGTTTCACGCAAACTAGTTGACCATTCACGACTTGCTTCAACTCGTAGTATACCAGTATCTGCAAACAATATAACTCTTAAAGGACATAGTACATTTAAATCATCTTCGCCTGCACTTAGCCATCCTACCCAAACATGCTTTTTTCTAAATTCTGTTGGTCGCTTTATGTCAACTAAGTCTAGTGCTCCTAGCTTTTCGTTAAACGTAACGCGGTAATCATTTTGATTTAGCTTGCCTGCTAATATGTCTTTTACTTTAGCATAGGATACAACTAAATGATCGGGTAAAAGCTTGTTGCCGGGCTCAATGGATTCTATGTAGCCATTGTGAACGTTGTACTTGATAGACCAAAAGTCTTGTCGTACCTTTTTACGCTTTCGTAATTCAAATTGAATGTCAGCCACGTTTCCAATGCTCCAGTGGCTTTGTGCTACCTGCAAGCCAGACCGGAGAAAGTTGGCTGTGGTTTTCCAACTTAAAATTTCCATTGGCCGGATAAAATGCAATCCAGTCGTGCCATGTATGGCTAGCGTACATTATTGGAGCAATTTCTAAATCGCGAATGCTCAAATCAACTAGTTTAAACCAGTCTGGTGATTGCCAATAACCAGTTGATGCAACTACTCCAAGGAGATGCAATAAATCAACTGGGTCTGGAACATAGTTAGGCCAGTAATCATTTGGATCCAAATGCTGAAACAAATCAAAACTTAGTTTAGCTGATTCAGGATCACCGACTACTAACAAGTAAGGCCATGTAGCCTGGCAATTTTTTTCTATTGATTGTCTAATGCTTATTTTACCTGGTGGTATCTCAACGCCACGATGGTCCATGCCATGTCCAGGTACATAATTTAATTTTGATTGTTTAGCGAGTTCGATAACATCAAGTGTTGTTCTTCTAACACATAATCCAGCAAGACATAAAACATCACCAGATTCAAAATTTAAGGAAGCAATCGCTTTCAGTTGTTCCGCAGGATCCTTACTTTCAATTTTAACTAACTCTACCTTTGCACCAGGTTGAACAAAGCTAATGTCTAGTCTAGATACTTCTGCTAGGCTATCCTCACCGGGTCTAACAATTACAAAGAAAGTCATGCTAGGTTCTCCATGATTTTTTCATAGTTTCGAAGTATGCTTCTCTTGTTCATTAAATGTACATCTTCGCCTTTAATTTCCACTACCATGTTCTTCCACTCTTCGGGTAAGTTGCTTAACATTACCCAGTGGTTAGGGCCTAGCACTTCAACAATGTCATCGCGCTGGTCTTGATAGCGCATGAAGTTGGGAATCTGTCCAATGAAGCCACCATCTACCCAACCATCGCACATGTGCGCGGCGATAGAGGCAGAGTAGTCTGTGCGATACAATGTGCCCGGAAACTTGTACAAGAAGCGATAGTATTCCCAGTTCTTTTTAACTGCGGCCCAAATGTTGAAGAAGTGTTCTGCTTCTTCACTTTTACGCCAATACACTACTGTTGACCACCACATGCGAATACCAGCATAGTGCAACCAACGTTCTGTTGTATAAGGTTCTTCGCATCGTAAATTGCGGGCATCTCTATACATAGCAACATCATGTTGACCACCAAATAGTTTTGATAGATTGTCATTGCCACACAAATAATCTGTATCAATTAGAATAGTTTCATCAAATGGACTTAGGTTATAAATGTCGTGTTTGTTTGTGTTTGTAAATTGTGCGTTGAAGCTGTGATATGCGCCATCGTGGTGTAAACGCATGTTGCGCTCATATTCTGGGTTGGTTAGAATGATATCGTCAAATGCTGCCTTCATCATCAATGGACCATGTATATTTTTACAATGTTCCAAACTTTGTTGATTTGTAACTAGCACTACAGGATAATCCGGCATGTGCTTTTTTACAGCATAGGCAGCAACTAATGCAAGTTGAGTGTAGTCTAGCTGTTCGTTATTGTAAGCGAACATCATAAAGCCGCGGCTGCTCATTTTAGAGTCCTACAATTTTAGCCGTACTTCGTGCTGACTTTAAACGTTTTTGTTCGTCTTGCTTTAATTGCATAGCAGAGTCGTATGCAGTTAGCAATAGTTTTAAGAATTCTTCACCATCTTGTATAGTAATAACATTATTGCTGTTATCTTCGACCAAAATGGCTTCTTGTCGCATTAGCCTAAGTGCAACAAAGTTAATAAGTTGTTGTGTTGATTTAAAAAGGGCACCGTTGTGTGATACTAATAGAGCCGCTTCAACTCTAGCCTCAATGTTTTGACGCTGTACCTGTAAGGTGAGCCTATAATTTGCAAAGGCCAAAGCCTCGTTGAGTTTTTTATCGTCCATTCACTGGTTCCAGAATTATATAATATGCGCTGTTATTTACCAACGCATATAATACGCTCTAACCAATTAGACGATGTGCCAAGGAATTGATTGTGTTACTGAAGGGGTTGGAAGTGTAAGTGTAACACCGTTTTCAGTAACTGTATTTGGATGGCTCATTATAACGGTCATATGTACTTTTCCATTTACAACGCATCCTAAACCTAAGTGATCCAATAAGGTACGCAAGACTAACTTGTTATCTTGTATAGATCCAAATAGCTTTAAGCGGCTAGAAGCATAGCCCCCGTATCCACCATAACCACCATAACCGCCGTATCCACCATAGCCTCCGTATCCTCCACAGCCCCCGTATCCGCCATAGCCGCCATAGCCGCCATAGCCTCCATATCCGCCATAGCCTCCATATCCGCCATAACCACCGTAACCTCCATAGCCACCACCACCGCCAGCTGGGCTTGTGTATAGTAGCTCATCACTGTATGTTAATTCGGAAAAACCTCGGCCCTGTGTGATACCTCGATTGTTTAAGCTAATTGCGTCTGCTACATTTAGTTTCAATGTTCCCATATCAACAAAGATACTACGCCAAATTCTATAGCCGGCGCTGGAACCATCAGATGCGCTAAGTGATAAACGGATATCGCCACCAGCATTGAAAAAATGTCGGGCGCTTTCGTAACCACCGAAATCTAAAGTAATTGTATTGCTTAATTGTGTATGCCAAGACGGAACATCATTACTGCTAAATGTTGCTAAAGTTGAAATAGTAGTAAGTGCCGGATCAACTTCGTTTCTAGAGTTGCGAGCACCTTCTAATAAATTTGTTGCTGTATTAAAAAACTCAGCTGTAATTTTATCGCCACGGGCAACAACAACCAATTCTGTATCAGAACTATTTGTTCTTAATGTACTGATGTTAATGCGATTAACAATTTCGTTTGTGTAATCGGCAGTGACTTTATCACCGGGTTCTACTGCTGGTACATTTTCTCCGCCCCAGCCCCAGCGTATGTTATCTTGTACAGACGGGTCATTGCTAGGGCCTTTGCCGGCGTGCGTGTCACCATACAACTCATTAACGTTATCTTTTAATGAGTTGAAGTATTCAGCCGTGATTTTATCTTTGCGGCTGATTGGCATTATTTTGCTCCGACTGTGGCTTCTACTTTGCCTACGCCTGTTCCTGAGAATGAACTTAGTGCTCTACCAACAATGCTCCATGCTGGTTCATCGCCTACGGCAGCTTTAGCAACACCAGGAATATCGCTTGATACCAAACGGTCGCCACGCTTGACTGCGCCAACGACCTTAACTGGAATACGACCAGCTACGGCAATTGGAAGGGCATGTTTATCTTTTTTACGTTTTGCATTCATTAAGTAAGCAGGACGAGTTGATACAATACCAAATACGTTTGTATCTGCTACTAATGTTGTTTGTGTTACTTCAGCTTCGCCGCCAAGTGCTACTAATGTGCCTGGCTCATAGCTTGCGTCACCTACATAAATTTCAGCAACGTCAGCAAATTCAGCTTCAACTGCAACGCCGCGAATCTTAAAGTCGCTACTTGCATTTAAGTTTAAGCCTTTACCAATAGTACCTGTGTGGTTATAGTCGCCTTCGCCTAAGTTTGCATCTGTGCCGTCTACATTGCCACCACAGAAAGCTTGTAAGCCTTCACTTGGATCAGGTATAAAATCGCCATCACTGCTTAGGATACCTACTAGTACGTTTTTAACAAAAATCTTGATACAACGGTGATAGATTCCTGTATTCTTTTCTTTGATATCTGCTTGTTCAAATCCAGTACCGTCGTTAAATGCTACAATGTTTTTCCAGTCGTTAGCGTTTGTAGTATAATCGTCACCTGTGTTGATTTGCAACAGGCCACGTGCTCTATTATAATAGAGTTGACCATTTAGAGCGTTTAATTCTGCGCGGTCTTTACCTGCAAAATTTTCAACTAGATGGATAAAGTTTTCAGCGATAATTTCGCCGTAGCCAAGATAGTTTTTCCCCAACAGTACTAGGCTAGAGTAAGAAGTATCTACTTCACCGTCTAGTAGTGTTAGTAACGAATAACCATCACTTTTGTTTACATTGTATGCCATTTCTTCGTATCCTTTTGGCTAAACTGCCATTATGCTATTTAGTTTTATCCGTTTATCCAGCCCGCACTCTAAGGGTATACACAATTTGTATAGTCTGATCTGCGCTTTTTTGGACTGGGTGAAAGATAAAATGTGTTAGCAATTTACCAGACTTTAAGCCACTATCGCCCTTGGTTTTTAGTCCGATTTCATTGAACTCAAATTCACCGTCATAAACAGTAGCTTCTAAGCTACCATTTGTATAATCGTATAAGTTAAACTCACTTGCTCCTTTTAAAGGATCAGTGTTGCTTAGTGTTACTGTTACTACAGTATCTGCATAGTTTGTTCCAGCAACGTGCCCGATGGTAACATTGTCTGTGGATTCTGCCGCTCGATTGTAGTCTGTTTCGTCAATAACTCTAAAATATGTGGGTTGGTATAAGTCGGCATTTACGCCATTGACGTTTGGCTTTCTATAGGAGATTGTGCCGTCAGTTGCAATGATTGCGGCACCGCATCCAAACCACATTTCACTAACAAAAGAGCCTGCACCGCGGCTAAGAGCCTGCGCCAATGCTACACTCATATTTTCTTGATGTATAGCATTGCGGCCTTGGTATAGGACTCTGTCATTTGTTAAGTCTTTGATGACAACAAATCCTTCGACACTAACTGGAATTTCTTGTGTGTTCATATCTAATATTTAGCGTTTTTTAAAAAACCCGCTTTAACCTTCCTCAGTGACGATAATTTGTGTTAAGACGTGGTCTCTGACCGTTAGTCTTTCGTTTGCCTGTGTTAGCAGTCTTTGGTTTACTTCAACTATTGTTGGCTCACCATTGCGACGTCGATCAATTACTTTGTTTTCGGTTACACCTGTAACTAGCAATTCTGGTTCAGTAACTGTAATTACAACATCCTCGTCGATACTAACTGGGACGGCTTGCTGTGCGTTAGAGTAATTACCCTTATCAATTTGTTTACTATGATAAGGCTTAACTTCATTGATGTAATCTTTGATTAGCTTGTCTTTCTTATCGTAGTACAATGCTGCCTTTTGTAAGTCATTGCTAGAGCTTTGATCAACTGTTAGGTAAGTTGTCTTAAAGACCCAATCTGCCATTGGAATCTGTGCCAGGCTTTCTTTGACCATTGCAAAGAACAGCAAGTTGAAATATCCAGCATCAGCCCCAACAAAAATGTTTTCGCGTAGTGCTTTTAATATCTGTCCCAAGTCCCAACGAGTTGGGTCCCATAGTTTAGAATCCCAACGTGATGTGTCCCAGCCTGCTAAGTCGGCCAAATCTCTAATTTGAATTGTACCATTTTTACGATAAACAACTGACAAGTTTCCATTGTCATAGTCGTATACCTCTGTTGTAATGCCTAAGTAGTTTACTACGGCAAATCTTGTTAGGTCTGGCGTTTCTTCCAATGCTGCGGGCAAGTCGCTTAACGAAGCAATTTTAATTGTTTCGTTGCCAGGCACGTATCCGTTAAGACTATAATCCGCATAGTCCCAAAGTTGCATAAATCCATTTTGATTGTCATTAGGATCATAGAACGGCGCCCATTCAGGATCTAAATGTAATACTTTAGAGCCCATCAATGGTTGCCATGTTCTTAAGTTTTCATCCCAGTTGTTTTTGCTAACAACGTCAATTTTCAATAAGAAGTCATTGACACAATCAATAAATGTTCTACGAGCATTAGAAGCATTTTTAAACCAAGACTGTGCTCTAGGCACGTGATTGTTACCATAGCGGCGCAACGGATGCAACGCTGGATCTGGTACTGCCCTTGGTCGTTCAATTACAGCGTAGAACTTATTATCTTTAAGAACGTTCTTACTAATTGGTGCATGTACACGTTTTAGTGAAGGAGACTGAGAATGTAGCAATTCGCCATTGGTTACATCGTACCTTGCACGATATACACCAAATGTAGGTTCGCCTGTGTCTTTCCAAACAAATTTAACGTCTGGACGTTCATCATTGACTTCTACTAATACTGGTAAGTCGTTTCCGCTATAGCTAGATACAAAACTAAACTCAACCTGATCTAAGTCAACAAATGTTATTAGGTCATTGACTTTGATTCCATTTGCACTTGACCCCGGAGGAACGTATCTGATAGGTTCAATAGTTCTGTATTTGTCCTCACCTACTAGACTGTCACGTAGGCGTCCGTATAAGAACTCAGGAACTTCGCCACCATTAAATCCTTCGGTTACCAATACACCAGTACTGTGCTTTTGCTCTGGTTGTAGGTTTTGCTCAATTCTTAAAATTACACTATCTCTTGTAGAGAAGTAATCATTGATATTAGAAATTAATATAGAAGCAGAATCATTTGTAACTTCAACAGGTGACAACCAGCTAACTCCATTTGCATCAGGATTATCTAATACCTGTTCGATAGTACTGGCTGCATAAGGTCTCTTTGTTGTTGGTGTTAGTGTATTAACGCCGCGCTTCCAGTAATAGTATACAGTTGTAGGAACCTTGAACTCATTTAGCTCTGTTCCTTCAACATAACGAACTTGTCCAATACCACTGCTGTAGTCAAGCTTGATACCAGGGGTGTCAGCTGTAGGTAAATCTAAACTAGATACCCATTCATAAACAACAACTTCGGTGTCGGCAAATTTTCTACCCCAATTCTCGGCTCTGTATTCTAAGCTACCAAGCTCATACTCAATGTATCTAATCTTGCTAGTATCCCACCATATAGTGCCAAGCTTTTCTTTGCCCCAATATTCGGCTACGGTATCGTCTTTGATACCTAATTCGTCAACGTTATAAACAGAAGGATCTACAGATGACTTGTAATCAATGTATTGTCCAACATCGTCAATTACTACGCCCTTAAATGGATCGTATACTTCAAGAGTTGACAGTATTTCTTGGCTGTTTATATCTAGCAATAGAGCTTTGTAAATTGCAGGTGTATTGATCAAATAACTTGAGTGGTTAATAACTTTGTCAGTGCCGCCTGTGTTAGTTCCAAATTCTAGTTCAGTGAATTCGTAGTTGAAACTGTTTCCTTCTGGCAAGTCTGTGCTTGTTGGGTCCTGATCAATATATGCCTTCATACCACGTTTCCAGTCGTATGTTAGCTTGCTCTTTTCGTATTCTGCTTTAGAACCAAATCTTACTGATTGCATTTTGAAAGCAACCATGTTGTAGATAATTTGGTCGCTGGTGCTACGTGCTTCAATTAGCAAGTTGTAATCATCAACCTTGGCTTTGACTCTATGCACCTTGTCATAGTTTCCATCATTGCCGCCAGACAACACAAAATAGTCGCCTGTTGTTAATCCATGTGGGTTATCAAATGTAACTTTACTTTCATTCAATCCAGGATTTAATGCATTTGGACATACTTCAATGACATACATTGGAGAGAATAGTTGTAAAACGTTCCATCCATAACCTGTAGCCCTTAGATTCCAGAATGATTGTACTACCGGTACCAGTGTAGCAGAATTATTTCCGCTATCTACACTAACAACAGGAGTTCCAAAGAAGTTTGCTGTATTTGGATTATCAATCTCAACACTTGTTATTGTGCCATTAATCAAACTGCCAATACTAGCTGTTGCATCAGGCAATGTGCTATCTCTATTTGGATCACTGATTACAACGCGATCGGCATTAGTATAGTCAAGGCCGCCGTCGATTATAGATACAGCCGTAACAACATTTGATAATGTTTCAGATCCGCTGCCTACTGCAATAGACACTGATGTAGTAACTGCTTCTTTCCATTCAGGATCATCAACAATAACTCTTGCTCCAGAGTCGTAACCTGACCCGCCTGTTAATACATCAATAGTTGTTAATTGTCCATTGATAATATTTGCTTTAGCTGTTGCGCCAGAACCATATGCTCCATTAGAAACAATTCGAATAGAGGTATTTGAACCAACCATGTTTTTGCCGCGGCCTTGTTCGTCTACAGTAATAGCAGTAACTATGCCGTTGACTACTGTGGCAGTTGCTCTTGGTTTTGTTCTTGATATTGTAATTGTTGTGCCAGTGTTGTACCCTTTACCTGGGTTGGAAACTGTAAATCCTGTAATAACACCTGTGTCGTAAATTACAACGCCTGTGTCAATTTCAATAGTTTCAGAAACAGTTAGCCTTGCGCCAGTGCCGTTGCCGCCAACTAGAGCATAAGAAACTCCTCTGTCGTAACCAAAGCCGCCTCGAGTATTTGTTACCGGGTTAGTCATTGGTGTTAGTCCAGTAATAGGACCGTTATCGCTAGTAACAGATGTTGTGTTCTTTAATGTAGTGCTAGCAAGAGTCTGGCTTGCGCTAACAACATATCTACCAACACCTTTTGTTGTTTCCCCTGCTGTCAATGGTGTAACCTGGGACAATATTTTAGTACTTGCTACTATGCCTGCTCCAGTTAATTCTTTGTCAAACTCGATTGCACCAACAGAAACTGCTGTTACTGTTAATGTTGTTCCAGTAATTGAACCTACAAATTCAAAGTTAGTTGTTGTTGTAGTTGTTGTCTGGACAGATGTCACTTGGAACATTGCAGAGTCGCCGTTGCCATCACCGTTGGTAGCTGTTAAAGTATCACCTACTTTATAACCAGTACCATTATTTGTTAAATCACCAGGATTTAGTTTTAGTATGCCACGAACAATTCTTGTAGTTGCTACTTGGTCTGCAATTACTGGCACAATTACTGCGCCTGAGCCAGTTCCGTTAATAGTAACTGTTAAGTTATTGGCAAAATAGTTGTTTCCACCGTTGAAGTTAGATGGTAAACTTACTGATGTTATAGCACCAGCAGTTGATCTATCTTCACTAGGCGAAATTGTTGGTACCAACAATGCTCGTGAAGACAGCGGGTGTTCGTTGCCGTTTGAATCTAGTACCTTAACTGTGGTTCCGGCACCAAATCCGCCTACGTTATCAACAACATTGATGATACTAGAAATTTTGCCATTGCGGATTCTTACTTTACCAGTGGAAAATTGTCCGTCCTCACCGGTTACGCGAACAGTTTCACCGTTGCTATAGTCTTGTCCGCCTGCTGTCACAGCAATGCTTGTTAACTTGTTATTGATGAAAGATGTCGATGCAGTATGTTCAGTAGAGCAAACATAGTTTTGTCCCTGATACTCTACTAGATCACCGACTTTATACTGGTCACCTGGGGTCCATGCACCTCTATATCTAGAATTAGCAATATATCCAAAGTCACTTACCCATACAGATGGTAATAGTCTGTTGTCGATTTCAACAAGGTTCCATTGGTCTGCATCAAATGCGCTAGTCGATGAGCCTTGAATTTTGGCTGTAGATCTGTACAGCTTGCCTTCGTTCCAAGCCAAGTCATCTGGATCGTAGTTGATATATCGACTAAACGCATTTGTATTAAAAATGTCTGCTGTAGTTAGATTGCCACTTGCACTTTCGGTGATAGGCTTAGATAGTTCATCAATGTTCTTAAATGAATCAATGGTAATATCACCAATCTTAACTACTTGGATATCAGTGTCGATTAGATTAGCAATACCAGCGTTTGGCAACCAGTTTGTTGTATCGTCGAGACCTAATGTAGTTCTATCAAGTCTACTAAATCCGTAGGTTAGTGCAGGACGAGTAATCCAACGCTTGTCCTTCTTGTTATATTCAATGATGTTGTCATTTAAGTTTTCGCTATTATCTTCGCTAAAGCGAATGACCTTCTTAGAAGTATTGAAATCTTTCTTGTGTAGCTCAACTTCCCAAACTCTTGAACCACGAAGGTTACCAAAGTTTCCTGTAGTAAACAACCATTGTTCGTTAACCTGGATATCTTGTTTTCTGCCAGGTATGTCAATATTGTCGTTTCGTAGCAATGCATTAATTGCTAATGTCGTACCGCTTGCGCTTTGTAAGCCTTGTTGGTACAAGTGTGACATTGTTCTGTTTTGAATAACTTCGTTGATAACTGTTGCTCTAGATGGAACAACGTTGCTCTTAGCGATTCTTGACTTAATAACATCAAAAGCATTTTGTTCAGGCTTGTGAATGTTGATAATATCAGATGTTAGTGTGTCAAAGCCTGGTAGCAACCCTGCTTCTGTTAATGCAACACCACGTGCATGTGGACGTCCAGTCCAGTCCATTGTACGTCTTGCAGAAAGAGTTAACACATCAAGTCTGTTACCTGTTTGTAAATCTACAATTAAATCATTAAACTTTGTTTCGCGACGAACAAATACAACGTGGTCGTATTCACGTACACTAAAATCAGCATAAACAATTTGTTCAGCATTGATGCTAACAACTTTGTCAGTGTTTTCTTCGTAATCGCGTGTAATTAATAAGTCTTGTGCAAGTGCGCTTCTGCCGTTGCCAAACAAAACTTTTCCATTGCGTCCTAAATCTGCATCTAATCTATCTAGGATGCCGCGTTCGTGCATAAACTTAAGGCCGTCAGCAGTTGCTACGCCAACAATACAGTTGTGATCTTTACCCCAGAACTCATTGATCCATTGAAGTGCATCAAGAGCAGCCTGCTTCCAATTAGTAATAGTTCCTCTTTCATTTATAGAATCTAGTACTAATCCTCGAGATGCTTGGAATTCGCCTAGGCCCATCAAGAAAGTAATTAGTGCTTGGCTGTTTTCAATATAATCACCGTAGTGAACTTTTACTGGTTCGCTGTTCCAGTCTAAGTATTCAACAAATTCACCATAAGGTGTAACCAGCGGTCTGCGACTACTTGGGAAACTCGAGGTAACACTTTTTGCAGTAGGTGTTAAAACTTCAAAATAACGTTGACCAGGGTCAAAGCCGTAAACTCTAAAACCTACATCATCTTTTTCGATTCTAACGGCACTATATCTCAAGCGACTTGTCGCTACGCCAGAGCTTAGTGTCATTAGGAAATCTTCTTCTGGCACATAACTGCCAGACTGGTACTTGGTGTGATACATCTTAAGAGATGTAATCCCGTCGCCAAAACCGCCTAAACCAAATTGTAGTCTAGCATCAATAGATAATAACTCATCTAATGGAGTTTCGCCGTTTAGATTGAACTCTCTGTATGCTTCAAATATTAATGCGCCAATACCAATACTTGGTCGGCTTTGTGTAAACTGACTTGGAGCAACGGAGTTATATCCTTTGGCACTTACAGAATCAGTTTGAATATGACTAATGTAAGGATTAATGCTTGCATCAAAGAATTCATCAGATAAACTAATATTGTCAATGGCGTGCAACGCATTTTCCCATTGGCCGGCAATACTGTTTTTCCAAGCCATTTCGGCCGGACCCCAAGAGCCGATTTCCCAAGGCAATCTAGCTACATCAAAGGAAGGCTGAGGATATCCCCATGCCATAGGATCCATTAAGTTTCCATTGTCATCAACTGGAAAGCTTCTTGTTCTTTCGCTAACACTTTCAATAGCAGATTTTCTGCTAAAGATAGAATTGGTTGTTAATGGAGTACCTGGTTCGCTGATGATACCATGGTATAAAGCATTTTCTAATGCTACTCGTTTAACTGGATCTGTCCAGCTATAGTGAGCGTCCCACCAAGCTGGCTTAAAGTAGTTGTAGCCTAACGCTACCCAAGGTTTAACATGTAGCTCATATGTGTTGAACATGTCAGCATATAAACGCTTCCAACTTCTTCCGTTGTAGTTCCAAGTCCACGGATCAATATTAACAAAGTCATTTCTGTCTCTGTAATTGATATTGTTTAGTGCGAACCATTCAAGTTGTGCTCGTGTCACGGATTCTGTTGCGCTAACTGCATTAGCGTTCCATAATCTAGTTTCTACGCCATCACCCTCAAGTGGCATAACGCTTGTACATCCGTTGTACATTCTAGTTTCTAGTTCTAGAATGATTAAATTCCTAGGATCAGATTCTTCAATGCCAAACATTGCAATCTTTGAGCCATCATGTCTGCGTATAATTTTTCTTGTCTCAGAGCCTACTGTTTCTGCATCAATGAAAGGTCTTGTTGGACGCTTAAATCCCAGCTTGGCTGCACTTGCAGGGATATTAGAATAAACTTCTACTTCACTGCAATGATAAACTTCAATAACTGTTCCTTCTGCAGGTGCAGAAACAAAGTTAACAGAGTTGTTGTCTTGTAGTATGTAATAATCATCTTTAGACACTAATTCGTGATCTGCATAAACGTAAACTAGATCAGGTCCGTAAAAGCCAGTGTATAAAGAATTGTTACCGGTGTTAATTTTAAAACTTGTTTTTGTTCCATTAGCTAGATACTCGGCATAGTTCATTGCATCTGTAGGAACGGCCATGCCAGTAACTGCATCAGCAGAACTATATGTAATGCCAACAAGCATTTCATTTAAAATTCTATCAAGATTTTCTTTTGGTGTAAACGCTTGATAGTCTAGCAAATTAAAATTGCTTTCAAGTTTGTCAATGAACTTTCTGTACCATCTCCATGATGATAAAGATCTTGCTACCATTATGTCGCTGATATTTGGAGCAAACTTTAGTTTTGCCCATGTATTTCTAATAGAACTATTGTCAACCATTAACGCACCGTTTAGTGCAGGTGCTTTAGCAGTATCAATCCACGATTGTGAATCGTATAATCTTGCTGTTTCGATTTGATCTGTTAAAACTTTTACCAATCTACTTGGGCTAAACTCTCCTAAGCTTAGTAGTTGGAAAGGATTTAGTTCTGCACCAGGTGTAGCAGTAATGTGATCGTTGGAATCAAATTGATCGCCTTGATGTTTAATTTCTAAGTCGCCAACTCCATCAACAGTAATTGATACTAACACTACGTTGCCATTGCTGTCTTTTGTGTTATTAGCTGTATAGGTTGTTGGAATTCCGTTGATGCAAACTTTTAAGTTTCTTGGATCCTTTTTAACGTCAATAACATCAATTCTGATCTTTCTGCCATCGATTGACAATGTTAAATGTGATGGTGCGTTTTCAGGGATCTGGTAAGAAATTTTATGATCAATAAAAATTAGTGTTTCATCGCTTAACCCGTGTCCTGAAATAGTTGCAGAACCACTTGCATCTGAAATATACAAATCAAGATGCAACATTTCTCCCCTTGCGGCAACTAGTCGTTTATGGCCATGACCAGACTTAATTCCTTCTTTAGAGAAAGATACTAATTGGTTTTCTCTAACTTCAACTTTCCAATTATATGTAGGCCATACTGACGCATCAAATTCAACTGTTGGATTTGAAACTGATTTGACTGTTTTAACTACCCAGCTCTTTAACTTAAACCATGCTTGTTGGTATCCAGTGCTAACTTCGTTGGTTATTAAATCGCCACTGATTCTTCTAAAACTATAAGGACCTTGAATTGTTTTAGTTGCATCACCGTCGGTATAGTATGAGTAGTCATGTAATGTATGCTTAAAAATAATGTCATACATTGCATTCTTAATCGGATTGTCATTGCTGATATAATCAAATTGGCTTGGTAAGAAGCTTAGTTTAAAGCCCGATTCAGGATCAACTACAGTACCTTCTACTGGCTCAATAATAGTCGAGCTAGTGATTAAAGGCTTCTTAGGATTGTCACTTAGCTTAACAAGATTAGCGTCATACAATTCAAAGGTAGGTAATTGTGTTCTACTCTTTCGTGTTTGAGCTTTTATTGCTACACCATTTTTCCAGTGATACTCTAACAAGTAATCAGGGTCTGATGCCATTGGTGTATCAACAACAACTGCATCACCATCTTTTGCTGTTTCAAATACTGCGCTTGTTGTTTTGATACTATCATTTAATAAAGTAAGAATTTTATTTTTATACTGATCATTGACTAGCCATAAGATTCTAACCATTGACAATGGTACTTGATTAATAAAGTATGTAACAGTAACAATGTCGTTATTAGCTGGCGGGTTAATCAGCCAGTTAATTTTATTATTTCCAACAGAGTATAAAATTTTCTTATAAGGCTTGTTTGCCGCTTTGGCTGCTGCCTCTTCTTGGTATAATTTAGATACTTCGCTATCAGTGAAGTCTGCTTTATTGATTGCAGTTTGTGTATTGAAGCCAGACTTAACAGTTACGCGAATGCTTACATCAAAGCGAAGCTTATCCATCAATGATGTATATGCCGTTGCAAGAATAGGTGTTTTAAGGGAGTTGCTAATTGTATAAACAGTTGCAAGTGGCAAGTTTAAAAAGTCGTTTTGTGAAACACCGCTTTTAATTACTAAATTTGGCCACTGTCTAAATTGTGTTCCGTGGTTGAATAACTCAAGCCTATTGTCAAATTCAACGATAGGACGGATAGCCTGATTAGAACCAGTAGCAATATCGCTAAATGGGATACCTAAAAACTCAGCTACTTCGCTGATGGTATCTTTATGATACCATACGTTAGCTCTACTACTAGCATTTCTATTTTCTGCACCAGGTTGTTGTGTTACATAATGCTTTGCATTAATACCTCGAAGAATACCGTCCCATTCAACGCTCTCCCAAGGAACCGCTGTCTTGTCCCATAATGTTTGTGTTGCCTTACTGTATGTGGTATTGGTATATTGGTGTGTTCTTCCTAAAAGCTTAATGCCATCAATACTGCCAACTCCGGTTACCTGCCAACGTCTTACTGTTTTATCTGTGTCAGTTTTAATAAAATAATTAGGTAGGTGAACAAAGATATTTTTACCAGATTCTGGCGGGGTTGTCTTCCATTGAATTTCGCTGCCAAGCAAACTAAAGTCAACGCCTAATGTTTTAAGCTCGTCGTCAACACTTAAACCAACTTGTGTTTTATCGTATGCTGTTAGTTCGTAAGGTAAAGCTTGACTAGATAAGCCGTTTGAAGTTAATTCAATGTCAAGGTCACCGTCAATTGGCAATGTACCAGGAAACTGACGGAATACGATTCTCATACCATCTTTTAATTCAAGGCGGCGGTTATCTTGTTGCTTCTGTGGTGCAGTTGTAAAGAAAGATTTGCCAATGATATCACGTTGAACACTGAATGTTTCAGTTTCGCTACCGTTGATATAAACAACAGGCATACCTTCTTCAATCCAATAGTAATGCGCCCAGTTGATAAACTTGTCAGGATCAATTGGTAAGTCTAATATACTAACAGGAACTTTAGGTTCTGTTGTTCTATCATTGAATCCCAATGCAGATGCAATTTCATCTGCGCTTAATGTTTCAGCACCTGCTTCTGTGAAAACTACAGAACCTGCTTCTAGTTGTCTTTTTGCAGTAGCATGAGGTAGATAGTCTGTTACTAAAGTCTTTGTAGTTCTACGACCAACAGAATAATTCAAGTCTTCCATTGCGCTTGGTTGTAGTAAATCTTCCAAGACTGCACTTAGTAATTTTTTGTTTGTATCTGTTCTAAAAACGTTTGGCAATAATCCAGTAACACGAGGCTCGACAAAACTGCCGTCGTGCTGTTCAGGATAATTTTTTACCTGTGTTGAAACTGGATTTAATTTTTTTGGATTCTTAGCCATCTATCTACCTTATTTTGTTGGTGCAACTTGACTTGTAATAACTTCTACATCTGCGACTGTTGCACTACTGATAAAAATTTCATCTTCATCGCATTTGATCTGGAACATGTCGTTTGATGTAAGACCAGATTGTTGTGGTACAAGAGCAATACTACTAATTACTCCGCTAACGTTTTGGTGTACCCAAGACGCCATGTCGGTAAAGTAAAATGTTTCGCCAAAGTCCCATAGTCCTACATCAAAGTAATTATTAATTGCATTAATTACTCTTGACTTAATCTCAGCGTCACTGATTCGAGTGCCATCACTCTTAGTAACTCTAATTTTAACTTTGTTCCTATTGTCTGCACCTTCACCAAACAATACTTTAAAAGAGACTGGATGATAAACAATGCTATCGCTAACGCTCTTATAAGGAGCAATAGGTTCCATCATCTTAGTTAGGCTGTAGCTAGTCAATGGAGCTGGCTTTGATTCTGTTTTTGCACCAGAAGCAATCCAGTTTCTAAATGCGCTGTTATACACAGAGGTCAATACAAAAATATCTATAATATTTGTTGTTGTAGGATCTACTCTGTTGTCACGTAGAGGCACATGGTTAAACTGTACAGTCATAGATGACCTACCTGTAACTGTTTGCGTTCCATTAACAGAAGGCGCTAGTGTATATTGGCCTAGAGCATCTAAAAATTCTTTTCTTTCAAGTTGAATAGTGCTATTGCCAATAACAGACTTGATTAAGGTTGGATCAGCAGGGACTAGATTATCGATTAAACCAGGAAGCAATACAATTACTCGTTTTGGATCATATCTACCATCATCTAATCTAACATAGTCAACAACATCCAATTCAATGTCCTTAACTAAACCTGTGTTAACTTTCAAGAACTTAACAGAATCCTTGATTACACGACGAGTTGTTTGATCTAATGCAGAACCAAATCGTTGATTATGGAAAGTCAATTCGTTTTCGCTACCAAAGATAGTTTGATCTTTTCTTATAACTGCGGCCCATACACCGCTATTGTAAGCAAATCTAATCAGCCAACTACTATCACTGGAAGTGCCAGCGGTTGTTAAGTCTAATGTTCCATTTGCATTTAATTCGTTTTGTTTAACAACAATCCAACGGTCTTTTTTGTGGTCGTAACGCAAACCAAAGTTAGTTTGGCTTGTAATTTCTTTTACAATTTCTGACTTTTCATTATCAGTAAACAATGTTCGCATTGCAGGCATCCAGTATTCAATACCTGTACCGTCTGCAATCAATCCGCTTAAGAATACTGCGCCTTGACCGTTTGCACGAAGACCTGTATTGTTGCCATTGTTATCTGCAACACCAAAGCCTTCCCTGTATACGTCAAGTACTCTCACCCAACCTTGAGTACCAAAGTTAGCTAATGAGTTTTTGCGTAGTACTCGGTTGGCTAATACAACAGAGCCTTTGCCTAATCGAACTGGCACCTTGTCTGGATCTGTTCGTAAGTGGAAATATCCATGTGTATTACCGTTTAGGTAATCAACCTTGTGCCAAGTTAATTCTTCGCCTGGTAATGCTTCTACACGTTGAGATTCGCTGTTGTAGGCATTGTAATATAACTGATGTAATCCACGGGTCAGCATTAAGTCTTGGAACCATGACAACACTTCATCGTTATTTTGACTTAGTGGTAAAGTTTTTTCTTCTGTTACTTCCGTTGAATATAAGAAGCCATCGCCAGCCAATGTAATAACAGGACGATATGTACCAGTTGGATCCTGAATATCTGCAAAGATACTTTGTCCAGCGTATGTTCTGTTAATTGCTTTAATTTTGTCAACACCAGCAACCTTACCTTCTGGATATAAGTTGTAGTCGTTGGCAGTAATCATACGGTCTTGACTTGCGGCAGTACGGCTTGCACGATTTTTAATCTGTGAAATAGTTTCACCACTGCTACTGCTTACGCTAGTTGCAAGTTGAACTGTAAAGATTGCATCTTGTTCTAGACCTTGAGAATCAACGTAACGAACAGCAACTTGTTTACCAGCAACATCAGCAGGTGTAAATGTTAAATCTTCGTTGGCACTTTCGCGATACCATACTCGAATGTTTCCGGTAGGAATATCAGAGTAAATGTCATCACCAAATTTGATAGAGATTGTATCGTTAGCTCTGGTAATAACTTCATATACTTTGCGTGTGTCTTTTCCGATGGCGTTGAAAGCAATATTCTTGCCAACTGTGCTAGGAACTTGTACCCATTCTTCTAAAACACGACCATCACCGTCGATGCTTTGTACCCAAACGTCTGTATCGTTGATGTTTTCACCTTGGATGTCGATAACGCGGTTTTCAACTTTAGTGTCTAGCACATAATCTTCAAATTTTAAAACACCTTGCTTGAATAAGAAGAACCATCCGTTGTTCAAACTAGCGTACCCTGTACCATCATTGTTAAACAACATTGTTTGATAGCCATAAGGGTTAGGAGTACTTTCAACGGCCGCTTTAGTTTCGTTGTCGATAAAGATAGGCACTAACTCGCAACTATAAGTTGTGTTGTTTCTAGCACTTAAATTAAATGCCTGCACCATTGTTCTGTTGTCTGGTTCTGCTACTTGATACAACTGACGAACAGTTCCTTGAGTAGTAATGCTACTCATTGGACGACCAACAGGATTAGAACGACTTAATACTTCGTTAAGAATTACAGTAAATTGTTCGTAGAAGTCAACATTGATAGGATCTGCCCAAACAATAGTTTGTCCAGCTAGATTAATACCTTTACTATCATAAACGTTTTGAGTTGTATTGACTGCTGTTACTCGCAAGAAGCCGCTAGCGGCGCCATTACGATATGCTTTATACCCAAGCTGACGAGCAAGATTTAAAACATTACCTCTAACTTCGGCAGTTTCTAAAAATGTTTCACGTAGGTTTAAATCGCTACGGAAAGCTAAATTTTGACCTAGATATGAAATCAAGTCAATAAGAGCAATATACTCGCTGGAGTTAATAAAGTCATTGAAATCTTCTGGATAGTTTGTTTGTACGTGATTGATTAATGCAGTACGAAGGCTATCAAAGTCATATGCTTTAAAGTTTGAGTTGACTAGATAGCGATAGCTATTCAACCAGCTTTCAGCGGCATAAAGCTGTCCAAGGCGTCGAGTCTGGCTCATGTTGTAGTTGTTCCTTTATCGTATGTTAGTGGCAATGTTACTGTTTCTCCAGATGGATTGTAAGTTACAATCGCTTCTATATTCAGAGCATTTGGCTCTTCTGTTATTGTTACACTTTGAAGTGTCCAACGAGGATCATTGCCAATAATACTTCTAACATCCTCATCTATTAATGATTTATTCTTTTCGTCTAGCGGCTCAAATAACATATCCCAAACGATACTACCAAATTCTGGTAGCATAATTCGTTCGCCTTTACGGGTATTAAAATGGTTTAGTAAATCTTGCCTAGCAAGATCTAAGTCATAGCGAACAGGACTAATAAAACTAGTCCCTACGCTACTATAACCGCGGAAAGTAGATGTTAAACGTGCCATACACCTATTTACCAGCTAGAAATAAAGTGGGTTATATCTTATGCTTGTGTTGGAGGTGCTGGTGTGCCAGGCGGATAATTTCCTCCAATGTGCGGAGGACCGTATTTGTCTTTTAACTGTTGTAATGTTAAATTTACACCATGCGGTACTTTACCAGTATTCAAATAAGCACTTCTTTCCCATTGTGCGGCTTGTGTTGGCGTTGGTGGGCCGTATGCGGCATCAACCCTTTCGCCGCCGCCAGGGCCATTTCCAAGCGACCTTGTCCAAGGAGTTTGTGGGTTTCTAGCTTTATTTGTTTTGACTGCGGCTTCGTCGGATGCTAGACCTTTTTCTCGAAGTTGATCTTGCGTCATGTTTCTAGCGTCAGCATTAGGCTTGCCATATATGGCGTAGTTTGCTTCACTGCTACGTTGGCTAGCACTATTAGAATAACCGGCATTTGCCCAAATTTTGGCAATGCCTTGTTTAGTTGCTTTGCCGTCTGGACTTGCGGCAGCATCTTTAACTAAAGCTTCTGCCATTTGTCTTGCTACCACAGGACTGCCATATGCTGCCATGATTAGGGCATCGATTTGAGCTTGGGTGATACACACCTGTCTGCCAGCTTCTTTTTTTGCTTTTTCCAGGGCGGCAATAACGCTAGGCGCCATGTGTCTGTCGACAATTTGTCTACTTGCTAAACGTGCTTCTGCTTCGCTTGGGCCCGCCAACAATGCTTTCTTTAAGTTGGCGTCAATCTTACTATTTGGATTATCGGGTCCAAAGATGTCGACTCGTGTGCCATAGCCTACGCTATATCCCTGGAAATCGCTATACATCATACCTCGATAAGCTTCGCGACTCTTCATTAGCTTAAAGCCTTCTTCGCTTAAAGTGCTTTGAGTTACTTCAGGAACACAATCTTCAGCGTTTGTCAGCGGAGGGACTGCTGGATCGCCATTTGGCTGTCCTGGTGTGTCGCCTTCAATGTCTGCTGGGGTAATTTGATGATTACCTAGTGTACTGTCAACAACTCCTGCCGGGACACTAATTGCTTCGCCGCCATTAAGTGCAGTATGCCCACCATAAGGTTCTGCTTCAGGCACACGGCTTGCTACACTCTTTCCAATTTTTGCATTGGTAATAAGTGAGTTAGTTCCTGGACAGTCTGCTCTATCAGCTGGTGGGCCGTTTAAGTCGATACGTTGTGCAGTTTCTTTAATTTGGCTATCGGCAAAAATATTAACATTTTTCTCTGACGTAATGTTTACATCTTGATTGCCTGTTAATTGCATCTTGCCATCAGTTGACTCCATTCGTGTGTCATCGCCCGACTTCATATTAATGCCCTTTTCGGCTTCAAGGTTAATATTGTTGTCGGCGCGGAAGTTTACGCTTCCTTCAGTATGTACGCTAAAATCGCCTTGGCAATAAAAGTCAACGTTTCCTGCGGAATCCATTTGGAACCATGCAGATCCATTGGCATTTATCATATAGATAAAGCCTTCGTCATTGTTCATTAAAATTGTATTACCAGAACGTGTTCTTAATCTAATCTGACCACCAGTCTTACCGTTGGGACCATCGTCAATTAGTAAACTATGCTGTGCAGGAGAAACAAAGCCATAAGCATGGCCTGGGTGTTTATCTTTATCCCTAAAAGGTCCTGCATTAGTATGTCCTCGGCGCAGGTCTTTTTCAAGTCCCTGCCTTGCTAATACTTCTTGTTGGAAGTGCTTGGGTCTGTTTTGTTTTTGAGGGTCAGTTGAGTTATAACGGTTTCTTTCGCTTACAACTTTAATTTCACCTTTGTGTGTCGATCCGCTGGCAATACCAGGCAATGAATGTGTGTGGCCGTCGTGTGGAAGGCAAGCCCACCAAATGCCTTGGTGCGATTCGCCGTTAATAAATCCGCAAATAACATAAACATCTTTGTCGGGCGGAACTGCCCAGAAACCATAGCTTTGATTTGTTTCAGGCAATGACGTTGCAGATGTAGAACGTGATTCTTTCTTTTCAGCTTGAGCTCCTGCAAACGGAGGGCAGTATCTCATTGTAAACCAACTAGATTCATCTGCTTCACTAGCTGATCCTAGTTGTGCAATCCACACTCTAATGCGACCTAAACCTTCTGGGTCTACGTTATCTTTTACTTTTCCTAAAAATATACCTAGTTGTTTATTGGAGCCACCGCTACCGGCTTTCATGTGGTCTGGGCGGCCACCTGCAGAATTTGATTTCATGGCTTACCTCCATTGCTATTCATGCCAGCATTTTGTGGTCCCTTACTAGATGCGGCTCCGCTACTTGCTGGTGTAAAGCTACTTGATTGTGATTTCTTGCCGCCGTATGGGTTGCTTAGGTTGTCCCTGAAACAATCTAATGTTGTTGTAAACTTTCCTTTGCTAAATCTGTTAACAACTTTCTTAGCAGAGTAAACTCCAGAGATTGTATCACTGTGTCTAATATTCATTGTGTCGTCAGATGCCCAATCGGCTGCTGGTACGACCGCTTCAAAATATATGAAAGGTAGCCAGTTATGACTTGCTGTCTTTTTACGCTTCTCTGCTAATTTTTCTTCTGTTAACCCTGCTTCATATTCCCAGACATCATCTTCCCAAGGTGGGGTTCCTGGAATTTGCATTAGCCAGTATGGGTCGCCAACAACTTCCATGCTAATAGTATTCATATCGGCTTCTCCGCCGCCCATGCTATTACCAAGCTGTTTGTAAATGCTATATTCCATTGCGTTCTCAGGGTTCAGTGCCGCCTGCTCTGATTTAGCGTTCACGGTAATGTTCATATGATAATAGCGAGGCATGTGAGGGAAGAATTTACTAGTTGGGGCACTACTTCTATAAGGTAAATCTTCGGCATATTTTCCGCCAACATTTGAAAAGTTAGCACTTGTGCCGCCGCCGCTGTTGCCTGTGCCTTGCGCTCCTCTCGGCCCTTGGCCTTTACCAGTTTGTCCTGTAGACCTGCCTGCAGGAGGCTCATGCGCTGTCCTAGGTGAAGACATTGGACCAACGGGTTTACCTTCTTCATCAATCCACATTGGGCGAACATTTCGCCACAGGTAATCTAATTTAATATCGCAATTAATAACTTCTGTGTTTTCGCCTGTGTAAATCCATTTGTAAACTTTACGCAATAAGCCTTTGCTAATCCAGTAGTTTACACGACTATCACGTTGACTTTGTTCTGTGGCGTCTTTGTATTCTTGCGGGCTAATAACAGTTTTAGCATCTTCTTTTGTTGTCAAGAAAAAATGAACGTCTTCGGCATAACCACCAAGCTTCTTGTCATACTTTCCTGTATTCTTGGCACCACAGATTACACTAAAATGTCTTGCTGGCTTATTGATTGTTCCCTTTTTAGTATCAGGGTTGTTGTATTCTTTTTTACCATCATTAACTCTATGTAAAAATTTTAATACATCTTGACTATTAGGCAAGCTATTGCCAATGAAAGCGTGAATAGTAGTTCCTGCTTCAACTTGAATCTCGCCCTTACGCATACCCCACAGGTGTGTCACATCGCTAAAGAAACTATATTCATATTTTAAACCAGCAATGTCTTTGTGTGCTGTAATTGTATACTGGTGTGGTATTTCTCTAAGGCCTGCAGAAACTTTTTCTGCTTCACGCTTATTCAAAGCCTTTTCAAGTTGCTTACAAAAATCTCCAATTGTATTAGGGCGGCCGTCCATGCGGAAGCCTTGTTCCAAGTTCATATGATCGCTATGTCCTGCGGCGCCAAGGTCAGGATACATTTCAAAATCATACACACTACCTTTATAATCAAGTTTCATTTTTAAAGTCTTGATACGAACGTAGTAACAAAAGTGCATAGGCTCGCCGCCCCAACCAACACAGTCAACTGGAGTATCTGAATCGCTTTCGTAGCCCTTGAACATGATCTCTAAAAGATAAACTGCACCATCGTTATTTTCATAACCACTAGCCATTGCAGCCAAGGACAGGGATTCAATGAATCGACCACCAAGGGGTTCAACCAACTTGCCAGTAAACAGGTGATGCTGTTGCATAGCATAATTCCCTGTTTTGTTACCTGTTCCAACTGTTTCAATGGTCAGTTCTTCTAAATAGGTAGTGCCAGTGCCACCTGTTTCCCACATAATATAACCGTTTTTGTAATCGTATGATCTTTGAGGCCTAGACATTTTTGCCTCAGTCACTGGCATCATTGTTAACCTAGTATTATAGGTAACATTACGATAGTTTGATAAAGGGTTATAAACAACATCTGGAACTCCGACGTCGTCCAGATGCGTTGGTTTGGTCAATGCCATATTATACTATCCTCTTGATATCGCCAGGGGCTAGTACGCGAATTACCATTCCTGATTTTAAATCTCTAATAGGATCTTGAATTTGATTCCTGTTCAACAATGCAATGACCCACCAATATTTGCTGTTACCATACAAGCTATAACTTAGTAGGTCCATTCTATACTGAAACCTTGGCTCTACAGTTATATATTGAGCTTGTCTGCCGTCAAGCAACTCAGAAGCGGTTGGAAGTTTTGCTAGGTCCAAATAAAAATCTGTAATTTCTGTTTGTGAATATTGGTTAACGCCTGTTGTCATACGTAGCCCTTTCCAAGCAAGTCGCCACTAACAAATTTACTCAATGAATACTCTTTTACAGCCTCTATACTGTTGACTTGAATAATCAACGAAACGCTCATTTCAAACAAGACCGGCACAGCTTGTTTGCCATTGAACATATCTACCGAAACATAGTCTACATCGTTAGGGAAATCATATTGAAATGTTTTTACAACTACAGGGGTGTTGTTGTACAAACCAAAGGCGTTCAATCTTCCAATTGGTGGCGGTGTACCTTTTTTACTATCTGCTCTGCCATAATACATGCTTGTTGCGCTTCTTAAAAGATGAATAGCATTTAGTGTGCGCTTGGCTTCTTCTTCGTCCCTGCTAAACCATTGTCCTGAAATTGTAACAGTTGGTGTACTTCTATTGCCAAATGCACTTGGTTGATAGTTAGTGTGTTGCAATTCCCAGGTTTGATAATTAACTTCAATCGTTTGACTGATCTTAGGCGTGCTTGGCCAAGTGATAGTATTCATTGTTCCCTTGGTTGCTGATCGAGGATCGCTATTGGCATTCATTCTGCCGCTTGCGTCTGTCATGTTTTCAAACGCCTTAAATGTAAGTGTTACTTGATCCGAAATATTTGCCATGTGTTATCCTAACTTTTTATCAAAAATTTTCTTAATGCGATTTAGAATAGCATCGTTGGCATTTGGATATAACTCTTTCAAAATGCTTTCCTTGCCTGCGTCAGTTGCAGACTTATAAAGATTGCGAATCTGACTTGCACTATTAATAGTACTACCTGCAATCTTAAACTGTACATCAGCCACAGGATAAATGTAACCATGCCCTGCTCGCTGTCCATCTGGTGCCTTGCCGTTGTTAAATGGCATTAGATTTTTGCCTGTCCATTTTTGAAAGTAACTAGGTGTTCCGTCTTTTAAAGGCGCGAAAGAAAACCTAGGGTCTGTTGTCATATCCTTTTGTCCAACACCAAAAACAAGCACATCTCTGTTTGGATCTAGTCCTAATTGTCCAGGTAAAATCTTTGGAGAATATGGCACCGTTTCTTCGATTACGTGACTAACTGGTACGCCTGCTGCCTGCATCATTAATTGCTTTTCTGCAAAAGAAAATGGACTGCTTTCTGGCTCAACCTTGCCACTGGTTGTGATGTAAGTATTGTCAATGCCAAATTTAGAGGCCAAGTCTTGGAATACACCAGCATGTCCATGATGAAAAGGATGGAAACGGCCGGCATACACGGCTATAACTCTAGGCTTAAGGTCATTGATCTTCATATAGCTATTTACCGTTTTCATTATCTGCGTACTTTACCGTTGACAAGATTGTCAAACCGTGCTATACTAAACAGAAGGAGTTAGCCACGTGACGGAAGAAAAAACAAAAACAATATATCTTAAGAATAAGGACATTCTTGCAGAGATTCACAGAAGTAAAATGACTTACTGTTGGGTAGAAAGCCCCGAATTTCAACAATACGACTACATTGTATCTGATCTTAAAAGCTTTCATAATAGGAAAACAAAGGCGTGTCCCGAGGGTGCTGTTAACCTGGCTCGAGAAGCAAGAGCCGCAAGACTACAAGCACAGGCGCACCAAGCGGCATTGGCAGAATGGGAAGCCAACGGTGGCAAGGCTAGTACTAAACCAAAAGCAGACGAATTTGAAGTTAACCCTAAAAAAATTCCTGTAACAGATTTAGTTGTTAGATTAATGACCTGGGAGCATATTCCACTTGAACCTGGTCGCAAGAACAATCCCAAGAGTCTTGCTGACCATCGTAGCAAAGTAAACTTTCCACCGTTCAAGCATTTTGTACAAAACGATGATGGCTCATGGCGTGAGGTTCTTCGTAGTCACTGGCGTGGCAATTTACAAACAGGCGAATTTGATGTTGACCATGGACAGATTACAAATCGTTTAGGTGCCATGTTCTTAAAGCTATGCGAACGCTATAGCTTACGAAGTAACTGGCGTGGCTATTCTTATGTAGACGAAATGCGCGGTCAAGCTCTTATTCAGCTTACACAAATTGCACTACAGTTTGACGAAGGCAAATCACAAAACCCGTTTGCTTATTATACTGCCGCAGTTACTAACAGTTTCACTCGTGTACTAAACGTAGAAAAACGTCAGCGCGATATTCGAGATGACTTGCTACAAGACTCTGGTCAAATGCCAAGCTGGACACGTCAGATGGAACATCAACAAGCACACATTGCAGAAATTGAAAGACTTAATGCACTTAAGGACGTTGAAGTTGCCCCCGAGGGTCAAGAAGAAGTCCTAGTAGAAGATAGTGAGCCCACAAATGACTAATCCGTTCCGCGATCAAGAAAAATTTATGTTAGCCTGCGACCAATCAGTTGACGGTTCAAACTATGATCAATTTAAGATGTACTTAAACCTTATCAAAGAAGAATTTGACGAGTTACAAGAGGCGCACGGAATTGATCCAGTAACTGGGGGACAAATTAGACCTTCTGATCCTGTTGAAACATTAGATGCATTATTAGACATTTTAGTTGTTACTATTGGCGCTATCCATTCAGCAGGCTTCAACGGAGAAGGCGGTTGGAAAGAAGTTATGAAAACAAACTTTGCCAAGGTTGATAAAGAAACTGGCAAGGTTCGCAAGAGAGAAGATGGCAAAGTGTTGAAACCAGTTGGTTGGACTCCTCCGAATTTGGAGCCCTTCCTTAAAAAGTAAGGAGGTTCAAAATGCACGTTGATAGTTTAAAGAATCATATTAGTCATTTGGAGCATGTCCATGATACCTTGGATCGAAAAGTCAAGGCCATGGAAGAAACATACAAAGACAATCTTACGGTTCAAGAAATGAAAAAGAAAAAGCTCTACATCAAAGATGAAATCAACAGGTGTAGACATACCCTTGCAGAAATGTTACAATAACTGATGACTAAACCTTTCAATAAAGCCGTGTGCTTTACAGATATCCATTTTGGCTTGCGTAATAACAGTCGAAGCCACAATGATGATTGCGAAAACTTTATCAAATGGATGGTTGAAGAAGCCAAGAAAGAAGGTGCTGAAACATGCATCTTCCTTGGCGACTGGCACAACAATAGATCCACTGTTAACGTAAGCACACTAAACTACACTACTTCTAATATCAGATATCTTTCTGAACACTTTAAAGAAGTGTACATTATTATGGGCAATCACGATCTTGCATATCGTGAAAAGCGTGAAATTAACTCGCTACCTTTTGGTGGTTATTTAGACAATGTACACCTCATTGATGAAATTACCACTATTGGTGATATGACTATTGTTCCCTGGTTAGTTGGGGACGAGTGGGAAGAAATGAAAAAGCTAAAGAGTCGTTATGTCTTTGGACATTTCGAACTTCCAAGCTTTAAAATGAACGCCATGGTTGAAATGCCAGATCACGGTGGACTTAATGCTGGACACTTTCCTAATCAAGAACTAGTGTTTAGCGGACACTTTCACAAGCGCCAACGCAAAGGAAACGTTGTTTACCTAGGAAATCCTTTCCCGCACAATTATGCAGATGCATGGGACGACGAGCGTGGCTGTATGTTCTTGGAGTACGGCGGCGAGCCAGAATTTAAATCCTGGCCTAATGCTCCTAAGTTCAGAACATTAACACTGACGCAGGCAATCGATAGACATGCCGAACTGTTTGATTCACAAACGTTTGCTCGAATCACAATCGACGTAGATATCAGCTATGAAGAAGCAAGTTATGTTAAAGAGCAATGGGTCGAAGCATACAATATGCGAGAGCTGAGTCTTATTCCTGGTAAGAAGGAAGAACACGCAACTGAATGGACAGGCGGTGAGATTCAATTTGAATCTGTTGATGCTATTGTGCTAAATCAGATCCAGGCAATTGACTCTGATGTCATTGATCGACAAATTCTTACCAGCATTTATCAAGGACTTACACATTGATTAAGTTTAAGAATCTTACAATTAAGAACTTTATGAGCGTGGGTAATGTTACCCAAGGCTTACGTATGGATAGACATGGACTAACACTTGTCTTAGGCAATAACCTTGACCTTGGCGGCGATGGTGCCCGCAACGGTGTAGGTAAAACTACAATGGTTAATGCACTATCCTATGCTATCTATGGTTCTGCGCTAACAAACATTCGCAAAGAAAACTTGATTAACAAGACAAATGGCAAGAACATGCTTGTTACCGTTGAGTTTGAAAAGAATGGTGCCAAGTATACTATCGAACGAGGTCGTAAACCAAACTTGCTTCGCTTCTTAGTCGACGACCACGAAGTAAACGAAGCAAACACCGACGAGGGTGCTGGTGAGAACCGTGTTACCCAAGAAGCTATCGAACGTGTAGTTGGCATGAGTGCTGAAATGTTCAAGCATCTTGTTGCTCTCAACACTTACACTCAGCCTTTCCTAAGTTTAAAGAGTGGCGAGCAACGTGATATTATTGAAGAACTGTTAGGCATTACACAGCTAAGTGAAAAAGCTGACATTCTCAAAGAGCAAATTAAAGCCAGCAAAGAACAAATTAGAGACGAAGATTCTAGAATTAAGGCATTACAAGAAAGCAATGCTCGTGTTCAAACAAGCATCGACGATCTTGAACGCCGTAGTCGTGTATGGGCCTCTAAGAAAGTTGATGATATTAAGGCTCTTGAACTTGGTATTGCTGAACTTGAAAGCACTGATATTGAAGCAGAGCTTGAGGCGCATCGTGCTCTTGTAACTTACAAAGAAAATGAAAGTCGCCTAAAGTTAGCCAATAAAGAATTAGCTACTCGTCAGAGCAATGTTAAAAAATTGCAAGAGGCACTAAATGTTGCACAAAAAAGCCTTGCTGATATTTTAGAACATCGTTGCCCTAGTTGCGGTCAAGATGTTCACGATGCTCAGCATGACAAGATGAGTGCTAGTGCTCAAGAAGCTGTTGAGCTAACTGTTAATGCACTAAAAGAAGAGCATGGAATGTTGGCTCATGCTGATATGGCTGTAAGAACTATTGGCGAGCTTGGAGAACGCCCACGTACAAAGTACGCAAACGTTGAAGATGCGGCGGCCCATAAAAACAATCTGGAAAACATCAAGAAGCAACTTGAAACAAGGATCGCCGAAGAAGATCCTTATCAAGAGCAAATTGAAGCAATGAAGCAAACAGCCCTAGCTGAAGTTAGCTGGGACGAAATTAATCGGGTAAGCAAACTGCTTGAGCACCAAGATTTCTTGCTAAAATTGCTTACAAGCAAGGACTCATTTGTCCGAAAACGCATTATTGAGCAAAATTTAGCTTATTTGAATCACAGACTAAGCTATTACTTAGATAAGTTACAATTACCGCACCAAGTAACTTTTAAAAGCGACTTGGAAGTTGATATTAGTCAGCTAGGCCAAAGTTTCGATTTTGATAACTTGAGCCGCGGTGAAAGAAATCGCTTAATTCTAGCACTAAGCTGGAGTTTTAGAGATGTCTATGAGAGTTTTACTGAGCCAATGAACTTAATGTTTATTGATGAGTTAGTAGACTCTGGGATGGATAGTGTGGGCATTGAAAATTCAATGTCTGTTTTGAAAGCTATGGGACGAGAAATGAATCGAAACATCTTCTTAATCTCGCACAGAGATGAGTTGGCTAGTCGAGTCAATAACGTTCTCATGGTTGTCAAGGAAAATGGGTTCACCATGCTTGACACTGATACACAAATAAACGAAATAAACTAAGGAGACATTATGTCAAACCACGATACACTACTAGAGCAGTTTGAAATTTACAAAGCCGAAAACGAAAAGTTTGCCGGCAAGGGCGTTAAGGCAGCGGCAGCTCGTGCTCGCAAAGCACTACAAGAAATGAGCAAAGCTATTAAAGAGCGCCGTAAAGAGATTACTGCTGAAAAAGAAGCATTAGCGGCTACCAAGTGATATGACATGGTACTATAACGGTACCATTGTTGAGGAACTACCAGAAGATTGTGTTGGTTTTGTTTATTTGATTACGAACAAAACCAACAATCGAAAGTATGTTGGTAAGAAATTAGCAAAGTTCTCTAAGACTACCTATAAAGTTGTCAAACAAAAGAACGGTGTTAAAAAGAAGAAAAAGATTCGCAGTAAAATTGACAGCGATTGGCTAACTTATTTTGGTTCTAGCCCCGAACTGAGCAAAGATGTAGAGCTACTAGGTGAAGAAAACTTCACTAGAGAAATTTTACACTACTGCAAATCAAAATCTGCTTGTTCTTACCTAGAAGCTAAAGAACAATTTGATAGAAAAGTTCTTGAATCAATGGATTATTACAACGGGCACATACAGGTTCGTGTTCATGGCTCTCATATTCTTGGCAAATTATAACAACGGCACTTAACTCACCTAGCTCTGCTAATAACTACATATTCTATTACATACTCATCTTGGCTAATACACTACGCAACGTAGAACTCTAACTTAAACATCTATTAGCAAATCCACTAGTAAGCAAATTACTACTGAAATAGGCGTGTGTTGCCTGGAAAACACCCATAAAACCTGGCACTAGGGTTGCACAGGGGAAGGAACTTCCGAACAGTAGCGGAGACTTGTTGTCACTATCCTTAACAGGACGCAATTCATGGCATGGAACGAATTGACACAAGTATATGAATGCTAAAATGAGTAGGCTCTGGTGAACTATTACAACCTACATACTGCAAAAGCGATTTTAACTAGGCCTTGCAGTAGCGTCACAATAAGATGAGCGTAAAAGGGTACAGCGTGACCGCCCTAACTTTAACGAGTTGCTTTAGTTAAATGTGGCTTGGACTTCGGTGTCAAGTTTTTAATCTTAGCCGGTAAAACGGCTAAGTGTGACTGAATCATCAGTGTCAAGTAATCAAAATGTAAATCACATGTATCTACTCTAGTTTATCGTGTTAAATCAAAAAAAAAAGTGTATCTAAGATACACTGAATGAGCAAGAGCGAAGCGATGCGAAATTCAAGGGCGAAGTATTCGCCCGACTGAATATGATAAATGACTAGAAACGACTTCGAGCAAAGCCCTTCTTGCCGTACATTGCTTCTGTTCTTTCTTTAATGACTTCACTTAGGACTTCGCGTTCAAGGAAAGTCATAAACCAGACACTATCTGGATCTATGCCTCCCCATACGCTTAAGGTGGTCACTTCTTTGACTAGGGCTCTTGCTTCGTTTTCTATACCTTCGATAAAGCGGCGTATCCCTTTAACGTCGGTACCGAGTATCAAGAGCCTACGCCGAAAAAACTTGTTGGGTCAAACAACATGTCTGACTTGTAAGTTTCCCCACAATGTTCGCATTTTACTTCTACAGTTCTGGTAATACCATACTCGCCAAAACGTTTTAGTTCTGCGTCTAAGCGTTCATTTGTAGCACGGTCTAAGTTTTTAACCCAATCTAAAATGTGTGCTGGGTTTGTAACTTCAACACCATCTGGAAGTGTTACGCTTAATATACTTTGTGCTAATATGTCTTGACTTAATAGCACTAGTTCATTGTAGCCTTTGTTGGCAATTTCAGCTTTTTGATCTACTGTGATGTTTTCATTTGCTTCTGCGGCTTGTAATTGTCGCATAGTAACAAACTGAATACGAAGCAATTTACTTTGTGCATCAAGAGTGTATGGCTTTAGTTTAACGTTAATACCGTTTGCAAGATTAACATCGCCTATGCCGTCGGGGATAGCTTTAAGCGTACCTAAAATGCCACCTAAGCCAACAGTAATACGTTGGCTTCTACCATTTGCTTGTTCGCAATTATGGTTAACATCTAACTCCATATCGTCGCCATAGCTGGCCATACGCATAGCAACCAAAATAGCATCAATATCGGGTGCAGGGATTTCAGATACATTACTAATGTCTGGACAAACACTTGCTAGTACCTGTTTAAGTGCTTCTCCGTTTAGTAATCCATCTGGGTTTTTAAGCGCAAGCTCATCTTTTGCTGTCATTGGATAAACGGCCAATTCGTTTGTATCTGACATTTTAGGAGGCTTACTATAAAAACGGCCACCGCTTGGCAACTCGATGTGAGTACCAGGTCTGCGGTAATACTGCGCCAACGGGTTAGGTGTTGGCATTTTAATTGGCTTCTTTAGTGGGTTGGAATTATCCATGTACTTAATCCTTAACGGTAAATAGGTTCATAGGCCTATTATTGCATAACATTATTTATGTGGTATTTTAATGGCAAAAGGACCGTATTACCATAATGGATGACCGACAAATAGAACGATTGCTTGAAAAGCTAAATGAACTAACCAGTGCTATGGGCCGAGGCGTAGGTGGTCAGACTGGCGGTATTAATCAACCTAATCGTCCAGAAAACAAGTCTAGCGGCGGCAACAAAGGAAAAAGCCCAGCTGAGTCTTTGTTAGATGCCCGCATGAAAAAATATGCTGACCAATTGGCCCGTGGCGAAAAACTAAGTGAAAGTGCCCGCAAAGAATTAGAAGACTGGCAAAAGACTCAAAAAGAAGTTAATAAAGCACAGGACGAGCAACTTGATTCTATTAAAGGTGTTGGCAAGGGATTAAAAGAGTTTGGCAAAGATGTTCTATTAGGCCAAGGCAATTTAACAGGTGCATTAAACAATTTAACCTGGCGCATGAGCGGTAGCAGTAATGTTCTAGGTAAAGCACTAGGCGGCTTAGCAGCCGGCTTTGGCTTTACATTAGGCGTACTAGAAAACTTTGCGGCAAGTGCCAAAGACATGGGTGCATTTGCTGACCTAAGTGCATTTAGCATTGGTTCAGTAAAACAAGCCAAATTGATGTCAGGCTTAGGTGATAGCTTTATTAAAGTTATTGCTGACAGTAATGGCGGCTTTAAAGCGTTTGGTTCAAACAGTCAAAAGGCAACAGAGAATTTAAGCGACTTGGCACGTGGCTTACGTTTAGGTTCTTACTCAATTAATAGTAGTTTACAAAAAGCACTAGGCCCAGAGTACGTTAAGAAGATGAACAAGGCCGCACAAGCTACTGCGGCCATGGGCTTGTCTCAAGAAGACCAAGCAAGCTTAATGGGAACATTAAGCTCTACGATTGCTCTGACTGCTAAAAACGAAGTTGATGCTCAACAAAAGCTTGTTAAACAGTATGCCGATACAGTAGATTCTGCACGTACACTAAGCAATACATTTGGTACAAGTGCTAAGGAAATCTTAAAGAGTATCGAAAACTTTAAGAAGAGTACATCGGGTCAAGCCGCTGAATTGCAAGGTGTTGCTGGCGCACAAGAAATTAAACAAGCACTTGCAGCCGCAGGAGTAAGCAACAACGAAGAAGATTTAAACCGAATGGCCTTGTTAATGGCCAAAGGTCAAACTGGCGCCGCATCAACATACGCTTCTCCTGAAGCAATGGCAAACTTCCAAGCAGTTGCGGCCGCAACAGAAGCCGCACGTAAAGCAGGTGGCGGAACTATTACAGCTCAGGGTATGTCTCAAGGCATGCAAGGTCAGCGTGGTACATTTGAAGAAATTGGTAGACAGCGTGGAGACTTGGGTGCTAAAGGTACAGAAGGATTATTTGATGCTGGTGTAGCCGCAGGTGTACTTGCTAAGAAAATGGAATTGCAAGCCAGGGCCGACGCTGGTGATGAAGCCGCTAAGAAAGAACTAGCTAAAGGCATTGGCACAACAACAGAAGCTGGAAACATTCAGGCAATGGATCAGCTAACTGGTGCATTGAATAGTTTGCGTAATGTCATCTTGGGCTTAATGGCTAGTATTGTTGGTCTAACTGGTGCATTTGGAGCACTAGCACTAGGTGGCGGTATTGGCGCATTATTAGGTGGCGGCAAAGGATTAGGTGGTGCGTTAGCCGAAGGCCTTGGCGGATTACTAAGCAAAGGTAAAGGATTACTTGGTAAAATTCCAGGCATGGATAAACTTGGTGGCGCCGCAAGTAGTGCTGGCGGAGCATTAGGCAAATTAGGCGGAGCCGCTAGCAGTGGCATGAGTGCCTTTGGAGATTTCCTTGGAACATTAGGAGATAGCAAAACAGTTAAAGGTGCTGGAACATTAGCATTACTTGGTGGTGCTTTAGCACTTGCCGCACACGGATTTAAAACATTTGGCGAAGTCAAGTGGGAAGGTATGTTAAAAGGAACAGTTGCACTTGCCGGTCTAATTGGCATGGCTAGATTAGTAGGCGAAGCTAGTACAAGTATGCTTAAAGGTGCGGCATCTATAGCTATACTTGGTGGTTCATTGTTGTTATCGGCTATTGGCTTTAAAACTTTCAATGAAGTCAACTGGGGTAGCTTGGTTAAAGGAGCAGTTGCTTTAACAATTTTAGGCGGTGCTGCCGCATTACTAGGAAACTTATCAGGTAATATCTTAATGGGTTCGTTGGCAATTGCCGCACTAGGAGCCGCTATGTGGGTAGCGGGCAAAGGCTTCCAAACATTCAATGATTTAAATTGGGAAGGCATTGCCAAAGGAGCAGTTGCACTAGGCGTGTTTGCTGTAGCTGCCGGAGTAATGGGCGGATTCTTACCTGTTATTGCTTTAGGTGCAGTTGCTATTGCCGCATTAGGTGCATCGCTAGCAGTATTTGGATTGGGTGCAATGGTAGCAGCCAAAGCCGCACAAATGTTCTCTGAAGCATTAGTGAATATCGGTAACATCAGCGGAGCAAACTTAATTGCAATTGGCGCAGGATTGGGTGCAATCGGTGCAGGCATGATTCTGTTTACTGCTGGCATGATTGCTGGTACTGCTGGTAGCGTTGTCACAGGCATTATGAGCTTATTTGGAGCAAAGAGTCCACTAGACAGGATAATGCAATTTGTTCCTTATGCAGATGCAATTAGTAAACTTGGACAAGGCATTAAGTCGTTTGGCGAAGGCGTATTGTCAATATCAGAAAATATTGTCAAGCTTGATAATAATGCTCTTGGAAATTTCAAAGACAAGCTACTAGAATTTGCCCAAGCTGGTTCAAGTGATGAAATGAGGCTAACTGCTGAAAACTTAACCAAGATTGGTACTGCTATTGCACAAATTGCCGAAGCAGGAGATATTAAGCTTCCAAATCTTGGTGAAGTAAACCCAGGCGGTGAAATTAACATAAGCGGTGAAGGCGGACCTGGTAAAGGTGAACAAGCGATTTCGCCAGAAGTTATACAGCAAGTACTAACATACCTATCTGGTATGAACAACGATCTATCAGCAATTAGATCCAACACAAAGAGTTCTGGCATTGACGCACCGGTAAGGCTAGGCTAATAAAACAAGGTAAGTAATAACATGAGCTGGAGAAAACATTTTAAAATCTGGGACCCGCAAGGCGAAAAAACAGATAATGGTCCTAGAGGCGGACCTGGAGCCGCAACTTCAAAATTTGCAAGTTGGCTACAGGACGTATACACTGGCCAACCAAACCGCGTTGAACGCTATGTTCAATATGACAATATGGACATGGACAGCGAAGTCAATGCCGCTCTTGACACTATTGCAGAATTTTGCACACAAGCTGACGAAGAAACCAATTTACCATTTGTTGTAAAATGGAAAGATGATCCAACAGAAAGCGAAAGCAAAATTGTTACAGAGACACTTAAAAAGTGGTGTGCTATTAACAAAATGGATCAACGTATCTTCCGTACTTTCCGTAATGCTATCAAATACGGAGACCACTTTTTCTTACGTGATCCAGAAACATTTGAATTATACTATGTCAATTCAATTGACGTAAAACGTGCGGTTATTAACGAAGCCGAAGGCCGTGCAGTTGAGCAGTATGTTATTACAAACGTACACCCTAACTTAGGTGCAAAAGTTGCAACAAAGCCAATTGATAACGTAAACACATTAGCAAATAGCAACGTTACTGCGGCCGCTGGCCCTTATTCTATTCCAAGTGGTTATGCAAAGCCTAATCAAGGCAGAGAAGGTGAGATTGCAATCGATAGCGAACACGTACTGCATATTAGCTTAAACGAAGGCTTAGACGCAGCCTGGCCATTTGGTCAAAGTATTCTAGATAGCGTATTCAAGATTTACAAGCAAAAAGAAATGCTTGAAGATGCTATTATTATCTATCGTGTACAACGTGCGCCAGAACGCCGTGTATTTTATATTGACACAGGTAACTTGCCAAGCCACCAAGCTATGGCGTTCGTTGAACGAGTTAAAAACGAAATTCACCAACGACGTATTCCGACACGTAGTGGCGGTGCTAGTGTTATGGATGCTAGCTATAACCCATTATCTATTATGGAAGACTTCTTCTTTGCCCAAACAGCAGACGGTCGTGGTTCCAAAGTTGAAGTATTGCCAGGCGGCCAGAACTTAGGTGAGATTGACGACTTAAAGTTCTTTACTAACAAGTTGTTCCGTGGTTTGCGTATTCCAAGTAGCTATTTGCCAACCGGCCCAGATGACACAGCAGTACAATTTACTGATGGCCGCATGGGTACAGCTCTAATCCAAGAATTCCGCTTTAACCGCTATTGCAGACGCCTACAGGGGCTAGTTGCACCATATCTTGACAAGGAATTTAAGACATTCTTAAAGCATAGAGGCGTTAATATTGACAGTTCTAGCTTTGATTTGGACATGCTAGAGCCCCAGAATTTCAGCAGTTATCGCGAAATTGAAGTGAATAATGCTCGTGCCGCAGTATTCACACAGCTAGCAGAAGTGCCGTATATGGCACATCGTTTCAAGTTGAAGAAGTTTATGGGATTAACTGACGATGAAATCCTAGAAAACGAACGCCTATGGCGCGAAGAAAATGCTGACGCTGATCAACAAGGTGATGAAGAAGCTGTAGACTTTGGCGCAACAGGCTTAAAAGGCCCAAGTGATGCTGATTTAGATCTAAGTGGTGGGCTAGATTTAGGCCCAGCTGAAGGTGAAGCAGGAGCCGAAGGAGCACCAGCCACTGGCGCACCAGGAGCCGCAACACCTCCCCCAGCCGGCGGAGCCGCACCAGCCGCTTAATCTAGGATAACGGTAAATAGCATTATGCGATTCAACGATTTAACACTCATCAAAGATGAAATTGAAAACGAAGTAGACCCTGATGTGGCTTTTTTTGGGGACCTACGAAGAAAGCGTTTAAGTCTTGAACACGTTAATAAACTTCGAAAAATGAAAGATTTGCGAGACTACGAATCAAAACAACGATTAAAGTTAGTTAAACAAATGTATGCCCGACCGCCAGCGGCATAACTTATCATCTCTACTAACGTAGTAAAAACTACGTTTTTTCTGCCATTTCTCCGCCTTTTAACTGCGCCATCTGTAAGTAGTTATTGGTAAAGCACGTTCCTACGTGCGCCCCTTAGCGCAAGGAGAAATATAAATGACGAAAACAGTACTAGAACAAGCGTTGGACCATCTTCTAAATAAAGAAGAAGGCAAAGCCGCCGCTTTGTTACATGATTACTATGTTAGCGTTGGCCGTCAAGTCTATGAAGACATTATGGCTGACGATATTGCCTTCGAAGACGAAGCTGAACAAGCCGTCGACGCTGTTGATGAAGTTGAATCTGATTTAACAGAAGAAGGTGATGACGAATTTGCCCCAGAAATGGGTGGCGAAGAAGAAGCTACAGACGACCTAGATGCCGAAATGGGTGGCGAAGAAGCCGCTCCAGTTGATGCAGATGCCGCTGATGTAGCAGATGCTATGATGGACGTTGAGTCTGCCCTAGCAAAACTAAAAGCAGAATTCGAAGAAATGGTTGGCGGCGAAGAAGTCGAAGCCCCAGGTGAAGAAGGTGAAATGGATGCCGAAATGGGCGAAATGCCACCTGAAGACGAAGAAACAAAAATCGGTGAAGCATTAGAACTACAAAAAGTTTCTTTAGATGCTAACACAGAAGGTAACCCAGCTGGTGCAGGATCTGGCGCAAATAGCGTTACAGGTGCTACAAACACAACAAGCCCAGTTGCAAAACGTAATCCAATGATGGCTCGTCCAGCTACACAATTTGGTGGTAGCACAAGTGGCGAAGGTACAGCTAGCGGCACAGCCCCTGGCAAAGCTCCTAAGTCTCAAGACATGGGCGGTACAACAAAGCCAGCAGTTAGTAAAGTAGCCAAGCCAGGTACAGCACCTGGTCGTGAAGGCGGCTCTAGCGCAAACGTATTACCTCGAGGTTAAACCATGATGAACCTACAGCCACTAAGAGAAAATTTAACATTCGATCAAGCAGGTATGGTTGTTGAAACCAAAGACTCTGCCAGTGGCGGTAAGGATCTCTACATGAAAGGCGTTTTCATCCAGGGCGGTGTACGTAATCACAATCAACGTGTATACCCTGTTAACGAAATCGCAAATGCTGTAGAGAGCATTCGTAAACGATTAGATAGTGGTTTCTCTGTATTAGGAGAAGCAGATCACCCAGACGATCTACAAGTAAACATTGACCGCGTAAGTCATATGGTTACAGAGATGTGGATGGATGGTCCAAACGGTTATGGTAAGTTAAAACTTATCCCTACCCCTATGGGAAACATTATCAAAACATTGCTTGAAAGCGGTGTAAAATTAGGTGTCAGCAGTCGTGGATCCGGCAATGTTACTGAATCAGGTAACGTGTCGGATTTTGAAATTGTAACTGTTGACGTTGTAGCACAACCTAGTGCTCCAGAAGCCTATCCAACACCAATTTATGAAAGAGTAATGGGAAGTCGTAGACGTGCCGCTCTAATGGATGTGGCCTATGCGGCGACCTACGATAGGTCCGCACAAAAGCACCTTGAAAACGAGGTGACTAGATTTATTACAAATCTAAAGAAAGTCTGAGGAAAAAGCTATGAGTCAATTTACAGAAATGTTAGGTTCGGTAGTTTTATCCGAAGAGGTGCGTGAGAATATCAACGCCGCTTGGGAAAAACACTTAGCCGAAAGCCGTGAAGAAGTTACGGCAGAACTACGTGAAGAATTTGCTTCACGTTACGAGCATGATAAAGGTCAACTTATTGAAGCAATGGATAAGTTAATGCAAGACACTATCAATGCTGGCGCACAAGATTTAAAAACATTGCGTGAAGAAGCAGTTGCACAGCGTACAAAGTATGCTGCCAAGATCAAAGAAGATGCAGCCTTGTTACAAAAATTAGTAACAGAAACTCTTGCAAAAGAAGTTGCTGAACTTCGTTCTGATCGTGCCGCTTCTAAAGCAGCCGTTGCTCAACTTGAAGAATTTGCTTTACGCAAGTTAACAAGTGAACTAAGCGAATTGCATGAAGATCACAAGAGCCTAGTAAACGCTCGCGTTAAACTAGTTGCTGAAGGTCGTAAGGCAATTGAAGAAGCCAAGAGTGCTTTTGTTAAGAAAGCCAGCGAAAAGGTTAACACCATTGTTGCTGAAACTTTCAAGAAAGAAATCACTCAGCTTAAAACAGATATTCGCGAAGCAAAAGAAAACAACTTTGGTCGTAAGATCATGGAAGCTTTTGCCGCAGAATTTATGGCATCTAAGTTTGCAGACGGTACTGCCGTAAGCCAACTTAACAAATCAATCGTCGAAATCCAAGGTCAATTAAAAGAGGCTCAAAAGACTATTGAAGAGAAAGAACAACAAATTAGCGAGTCGCTTCGTCGTCAGCGCATTGCGGAAGATCAAGCACAGCGAGTTCGCGTAATGCAAGATTTGTGTGCCCCATTGTCAAAAGACAAGCGTGGCATCATGGAAGA
>JACCED010900522.1_pt1 | contig 74752 bp, 67 predicted proteins | sample 7455021 | NCBI WGS metagenome assembly JACCED01 (sample SAMN15323456, study PRJNA562643) | freshwater metagenome | isolation source: river surface water | place: USA:Blue River Watershed | collected 2017-08-19 | reverse complement strand
TAAAGCTTTGCTCGATAGAGTTTGTCAGAAAGCTGTTCGCGGTTTAAGCCCTTAAGGGGTTCAAACTGCCACTGTGGATATGCCGCAATCAATTTTTGAGTAACGCGCCACCCTTTGGTGGGGTTGTAAAGAATAATATTTTCCTTGTGATCGATGCGATCCAAATAGCGATCAGTTAAGAAATCCTCGTTAATGGAGTCAATCAATGGGATGGGCTCAATTCCACAGGAGCGTAAGTATTGCGAAGAGTGCTCCGTTTGGGAGAAGTGCAATAAATTTTTGAGGGCGCGTGCACCGCCCCAGGGTCTGCGGCCTTGGATCACCCGCTTAAAGTAGCGGATTTTGTCATAAAGCGGTGAGACATGGCGCCGCTCTAAAAAATTCTCTAACGAGAGCCACCATAAAGCCGCTTGAGCATGTTTGACTTTTAGTGCCAGCATGGGGTCAACCTCGGGGAAAATAATTAGGTTTCCTGGTGTATCCTCATATGGTGATGATTGTGTCTTGTAGCGCTCATAGGGTTGTGGAGCCCTAGCAGGCTGATCGAAGGGGAGGTAGCACATATAGGCAGGGAGCCCCAGTGAATTCATGTGTGCTACTAATTGATGAAGCGCTTCGGGCCCACCGGTCACGGCACTCGCTGGACAAACCACTAAGATTTTTTTATACATAGGCATTAAAGAGAGGATCGGCTGGATGGGCTCATGGAGTTTTTATAGAATCGCCAAGTATCCTCGCACATTCGCTCCAAATCATGCTGACTGGACCAACCAAGGAGTTTTTTGGCTAATTGAGCATTGGCATAGTACTTGGGGAGATCACCGGGGCGACGCTCTACAAATTGATAGGGAACTTGAATGCCACTGACTTTTTCAAAGGTTTGCACAACATCTAAAACGCTGTAGGGCTTTTCGTTACCAAGGTTCAACGTTAAAACGCTTGGATTACTGTTCAAATAATCGAGCGCCATCAAGTGGCCCCTAGCAAGATCCTCGACATGGATATAGTCACGCATGCCAGTGCCATCCGGAGTGGCATAGTCATTTCCGTAGATTTTCAGAAATGGTAATTTACCCAAAGCAACCTGACCAATGTAGGGCATTAAATTATTTGGTATTCCTAAAGGATATTCCCCAATCAGCCCAGAAGAGTGGGCACCCACGGGATTAAAGTATCTCAAGCATGCAGCACGAAACTCTGGGTTTGCGAGACAAACATCACGGATAATATTTTCAACCATTAATTTGGTTTTGCCATAGACGTTAATAGGGTTTGTGGGCAAATCTTCGGTGTATTGATCCGTATCAGGAGCCCCGTACACAGTCGCCGATGAAGAAAAAACGAATTGATGCACTTTTGCCTTGAGCATTTCTTCAAGCAGAACAATGCTACCCGTAACGTTATTGTCATAGTACAGAAGCGGCTCTGATTGGGATTGGGCAACGGCCTTGAGGCCAGCGAAATGAATCACTCCGTTCAATTCATGCTGCTTAAAAATAAAAGCTAGTAATGAGCGATCTCGAACATCTCCTTCATAAAAAATGGGTTTACGAGATTTAATTGCCCCAATTTGCTCAACAGCACTTACTTTGCTATTGCAAAGGTTATCTAGAATTATCGGGCTATAGCCATACTCTAGGAGAGTAAGAACGGTATGAGAGCCAATGTAACCAGAGCCACCCGTGACTAATACAGTTTGCATAATGAGGTCTTAGCGGTTATTAAAAAAGTAAAACGCCATGTTTTTGTAGAAACTTATACCAATTTGTTGCCATAGCCATTAGCTATTCTATAAAAGTTCAGTGTGTAATTCCCCAAAATGGAAGACAGAGGAGTATAAAGAGTAGCAATATAGCGAATACGGGAGATTTTTAGGGATGCTCCACGGAAAAATCTGGCGTTACTGGCCGTCGAGAAGCGTTTAAAAGACGGATGTCTGTAAATATGGATAAAACTTTTTTGGCGATGCTGGGAATGAATAGAATTCTGTAGCATTAGCTTGGAAATTCAAAAGGTAGGCATATCTTTAGTTTTGTTGAAAAACAAAACTAAATCAGCGACTAGGCTTTTTGCAAGACCTGCTTATCCTTAGTAACCTTGCTTTTTCAGATAAAATTGAAATTATCTTTCTACAGAAACCCCACTAGTTTTGACTACCTATTCTATGAGCCCGACCACCGTTTCCCCTTTAGTGACACCGGTCATTCTTTGCGGTGGTTCTGGCACGCGTCTATGGCCTTTATCTCGCTCCGGCTTCCCAAAGCAGTTCTTAGTGCTTTCTGGTCAAGACTCTAATCAGAGCTTATTTCAGCAGGCAATTGCGCGAATTAATGCCATTAGTAATCAGCACATCGAATTGGGTGAAACTTTGATTGTGACGAATGAGGAGCATCGTTTTTTGGTTTTAGATCAATTGAGGGAAGTCAAGGATATTCAAGCAACGCTGTTGCTCGAGCCGGTTGGTCGTAATACAGCACCTGCCCTCAGTCTAGCAGCGCTCTACGCTTTGGATCAAAGCCAGGCTAAAGGTCTTGATCCAATTCTCGTTATAACTCCAGCTGATCATGCTTTTGAGAATCAAGCATCTTTTGCAAAAGCTTTACAAGATTGCGTAGCGGTAGTTGATGAAGATAAAAGTAAAAAGACGATTGCTATTTTGGGGATTATGCCTTGCGTAGCTGAAACGGGCTACGGATACATTCAACGCGATAATGCTAAGGGTAAAAATAATGAATTTGCTGTAGTGCGGTTTGTTGAAAAGCCCGATACAAAAACAGCAGAAGGCTATTTGGCCGATGACAATTACTTTTGGAATAGTGGGATTTTTGTCATGCATGCCAGTACCTGGATTAACGCTTTGGTGCAATATCGATCAGATATTGAAAGTGCCACTAAAGCGGCATGGTGTGTAAAAACCATTGATCAATTGGGCGGAGTCTGTTTAGTGAGGCCCAATAAAATACTCTTTACTGCTGTGCCAAGCGAATCGATTGACTATGCAGTAATTGAGAAGTGCATCCATGGCGATTTTATCGTCAAAATGGTTGAGCTCGATGCTGGCTGGAGCGACCTTGGTGCTTGGGGTGCAGTTTGGCAAGTCGGCAATAAAGATGAGCATGGAAATGTCACTAGTGGCGATATTTTGCTAAGCGACACAACTAATTCATTGGTTTATGCCAGCAATCGTCTGGTTAGTACCGTCGGTTTGGAAAATATTATTGTGATTGAAACATCAGATGCAGTTTTGGTGACAGACCGAAAAAATAGTCAAGATGTTAAATGTATAGTGAATCAACTTGAGCAACAAAAACGGGAAGAAAGGAATCTACACCGCAAGGTTACTCGCCCATGGGGCTGGTATGACAGCGTAGATGAGGGCGAGCGCTTTAAAGTAAAGCGCATTCAAGTAAATCCTGGAGCTAGCTTGTCACTTCAAATGCACCGCCACCGCGCAGAGCATTGGGTAGTGGTAAAAGGTGTCGCCGAGATTACGAATGGGAATAATGTAGTTACTTTAGTAGAGAATCAAAGTACTTATATTCCTCCAGGGCAGACACACCGTTTAGCAAATCCGGGTAAAACCCCTTTAGAAATTATTGAAGTGCAGTCAGGAAGCTATCTTGGCGAGGATGATATTGTTCGTTTTGAAGACACCTTTGGTAGAAGTTAGAGAAGTACTGAAGATCAAACACATAACAGAATTATGAATATGAATAAGCAAAAAATTGCCCTCATTACCGGTATTACCGGCCAAGATGGCTCTTATCTTGCTGAGTTTTTGCTGGAAAAAGGTTACATCGTGCACGGTATCAAGCGCCGGGCCTCTTCCTTTAATACCGAGCGTATTGACCACTTGTACCTAGATCCGCATACAAACTACCGCGATCTGATTCTCCACTACGGTGATTTGTCAGACACTAGTAATTTGGTGCGCATTGTTCAAGAGTGTCAGCCCGATGAGATTTATAATCTTGGTGCTCAGTCTCATGTTGCCGTTTCATTTGATTCCCCCGAATACACAGCCGATGTTGATGGTATTGGTACTCTGCGCGTATTGGAAGCGATTCGGATTTTGGGTATGGAGAAGAAAACCCGTTTTTATCAAGCTTCCACTTCCGAACTCTATGGCCTAGTACAAGAAACACCCCAAAAAGAATCAACCCCGTTTTATCCCAGAAGCCCTTATGCTGTAGCCAAGCTCTATGCGTATTGGATTACTGTGAACTACCGTGAGGCCTTCGGCATGTATGCGTGCAATGGCATTCTCTTTAATCATGAGTCCAAGCGTCGTGGCGAAACCTTCGTAACCCGCAAAGTAACTCGAGGCTTAGCTAATATCGCTCAAGGCCTTGAGCAATGCTTATATATGGGTAATATGGATGCCCTGCGGGATTGGGGCCATGCCAAAGACTACGTGCGTATGCAGTGGCTCATGCTTCAGCAAGACAAGCCCGAAGATTTTGTGATCGCGACGGGCGTTCAGTTTACGGTACGTGAATTCATTATCCGCAGCGCCAAGCATCTCGGTATTACGCTCCAGTTTGAAGGGGTCGCCGAGAATGAAAAAGCTATGGTTGCCAAGATCGAGGGAGATAAAGCCCCCGCACTCAAAGTAGGGGATGTAATCGTACGAATCGACCCCCGTTACTACCGCCCAGCTGAAGTCGAAACCCTCTTGGGCGACCCTACGAAAGCAAAAGAAAAGCTCGGCTGGGTACCCGAGATAACGCTTAATCAAATGATTGAAGAGATGGTAGAAAACGATCTAGACTGGGCCAAGCAACACGCTTTACTTAAAACGCATGGCTATTCTGTTGCAGTTAGTAAAGAGAATTAAGTCAATACAAAAACATCAAACTCAACAGCAAAAGAAAAACAAAAAACATGGCCGCGGATTTAAGTACCAAGATCTACGTTGCCGGTCACCGCGGTATGGTGGGTTCCGCCATCGTGCGTAATTTAGAGGCCAAGGGGTTTGCCAATATCATCACCCGCTCGCATGCCGAGCTTGATCTCGCTAATCAGGCTGCGGTAAAAGACTTTTTTGAAGCGGAAAAGCCCGACCAAGTGTATTTAGCAGCTGCGCGGGTGGGTGGCATTCATGCGAATAATACTTATCCGGCGGAGTTCATTTATGACAACCTGATGGTTCAGAATAATGTAATTCATCACGCGTTTTTAAATGGGGTCAAAAAACTTCTTTTTCTAGGTTCGAGCTGTATTTATCCTAGGCTTGCCGCGCAGCCAATGAGTGAAGATGCCTTACTGACTGGCAAGCTGGAGCCAACTAATGAGCCATATGCGATTGCTAAAATCGCTGGCATTAAGATGTGTGAGAGTTATAACCGGCAGTACGGCGCTTCTCATGGAGTGGATTATCGCTCTGTAATGCCAACGAATCTCTATGGTCCTGGCGACAATTACCACCCTGAAAATAGCCATGTGATTCCAGCACTCATTAGGCGATTTCATGAGGCAAAGATAAATAAGGCTCCAGAAGTGGTGATTTGGGGCACTGGAACACCAAGACGTGAGTTTTTATATGTGGATGACATGGCTGCGGCTGCCCTCTTTGTCATGGAGTTGGATAAAAAAATCCACGCTCAGCATGCTAACTCGATGCTAAGTCCCATTAATGTCGGTTTTGGTAGCGATGTCTCTATTGCTGAACTAGCCGAAGCTATTGGTAATGTTGTGGGATATCAAGGAAAAATCACATTTGATCCTAGCAAGCCTGATGGTAGTCCGCGCAAATGGATAAACTCCAGTAAGTTAAATAATCTGGGTTGGCGGCCTAAAATCAATCTAAATGATGGGCTGACGTTAGCATATAAGGCAGCCCTTTTAGAGGGTGGCATCAGATGATTGAGGCACATATTACTTACAAAAAGCATAGAAAGAGTCAGCAAACCGTTTAATGAGCTCGGAATCAGTTTTATTTTTTTAGGCCCACCATTTGCTAAGATATTTACTGATGTGCGATCATTCTCAAAACATAAATTTGGCTTTGGGTAAGTGTAAATTTTTTAAATCCCATTCAATTGTGTTTTGCTTTTATTAAATCATGTTCACTCAACGAAAGTGATGATAAGTATAGGGCATGTATTAAAATATTTGTACTTGATTTATTGCTCTTTCCCTACTTTTTGAATCGTAATTATTAATAACAAAATAAGTAGCGGTATCATAGCTAAATTACCTAGTACCTTTTAAATATACTGCTTTAATCAAATGATTTTCATAAGAAAAGTATGGACGAAATTAAAAAATGTTGTTACTTTTAAGATCTTAGTAGGTCTTTATCTAGGCACTATACATTTCTATTTCATTACTACGGTAAAAAACCTCAGTTAAGATCACTCTATGAGCTATAAATTATGAAAGTGCTGGTAACTGGCGCGGCTGGTTTTATTGGTTCTAGTCTTGCGATTAGGCTTTTGGAGCGTGGCGATCATGTTATTGGCATTGATAATCACAACAACTATTATGATCCGGCGCTCAAGGAGGCGAGACTTGAACTCTTCGCAAGCCATACTAACTATACACATCTGCGCATAGATCTCGCCGACAGAAAAGCAATCGAAGAAGCCTTTCTGCAGCACCGGCCGCAGCGAGTTGTAAACCTTGCCGCTCAGGCTGGTGTGCGTTACTCCATTGAGAACCCGATGGCCTATATAGAGAGCAATATCGTTGGCTTTGCTCATATTCTTGAATGTTGTAGGCGCAATGAAGTAGAGCATCTTGTATACGCCAGCAGTTCCAGCGTCTATGGCGCTAATACAGCACTGCCCTTTTCTGTTCAGCATAGTGTCGACCACCCGCTTAGCCTCTACGCCGCGAGCAAAAAGTCTAATGAGTTAATGGCTCACGCATACAGTAACCTTTATAGGTTATCAACCACTGGGCTGCGTTTTTTTACGGTCTATGGACCATGGGGCCGGCCGGACATGGCACTATTCAAGTTTACTAGGTCTATCCTCGCCGGCGAGAAGATCTTTGTGTTCAACCACGGAAAACACCTCCGCGATTTCACTTACATCGATGACATCGTCAAGGGCATCATTCTAGTGCTCGACCAGCCGGCAGCTTCGAATTTAGAATGGAATGGCGCCCAACCCGATCCGGGAAGCAGCGCAGCTCCATGGCGCATTTACAACATCGGCAACAATAATCCAGTTCAGCTGATGGATTACATTAGCGCATTGGAGGATGCACTTGGCACAAAAGCAGAAGTTGAAATGTTACCTCTGCAACTAGGCGATGTACCTGATACCTACGCCGACGTTACCGACCTAGTTCGTCAGTTCCACTTCAAACCTAATACTCCGATGGAACAGGGCATTAGTAACTTCGTGACTTGGTACCGAGATTTCTTTAAGACTTAAATTGATGATTTCTAAAGATACTATTGTCGCCGTTATTGGCTTAGGATATGTGGGCTTGCCGCTTGCAGTCGAGTTTGGCAAGAAATATAAAACTATCGGCTTCGACTTATCCAAAGCCAAGATCGACGCTTACCGCCAGCTTCGCGATCCCACTGGTCAATTGAGTTCATTAGAGCTTCAGGCCGCCATGCGGCCAGAAGGATTAGAGGTAACCACTGACCCGAGCAGGCTTGCCAGAGCCGACTTTTTGATTATTGCTGTGCCTACACCCGTTGATGAAGCCCGTATTCCCGACTTATCCACTCTTATCCGAGCGAGCATTAGTGTTGGCCGGTGGATGAAAGCCGGTGCCACCGTGATCTATGAATCCACTGTCTATCCTGGTGCAACCGAAGAAGTCTGCATCCCTATCCTTGAACGAGAATCTAGCCTGAAGTGGCGGCAGGACTTCTGCGTGGGCTACAGCCCCGAACGGGTTAATCCGGGCGATAAAGAACGCACGATAACCAAAATCGTTAAAGTTGTTTCTGGTGATAGTGAAGCCACGCTCAAATTTATAGCCGATCTATATGGATCGATAATTACTGCTGGCGTTCATCGTGCTAGTAGCATCAAAATCGCCGAGGCTGCTAAGGTCATCGAAAACATACAGCGCGATCTGAATATCGCCTTAATGAACGAGCTGGCCATCATTTTTGAAAAGCTCGGTATCGATACCGCTGATGTCCTAACTGCTGCAAGCACTAAGTGGAATTTTCTACCCTTCCGACCCGGTTTAGTTGGAGGGCATTGTATCGGTGTTGATCCATACTATTTAACTCATAAGGCAGAAACGCTTGGCTACCATCCTCAGGTAATCCTCGCCGGGCGGCGCATCAACGATGGCATGGCAGCTTACATTGCTCAGCAGACCATTAAACAAATGATCGATATCGGCTGCAGCATCAAGGGGGCGAAGGTGATTATGCTAGGACTCACTTTTAAGGAAAACTGCCCTGACTTAAGGAATTCAAAAGTAGCCAGCCTTGTAGGGGAGTTAAAGGACTTCGGCTGCGAGGTCTCAGTTCATGATCCAATTGCTGATCCCGTGGAGGCGCTTCACGAATATGGTATTGGATTAACTAATTGGGAAAAACTTCCTCAGGTTGATGCTGTTGTTGCTTCAGTTTCACACCAATATTATTTTGACATGCCTATTAACGACTTACTGGCGAAGCTTAAGCCTGGCGGGATATTTGTTGATGTAAAGTCTTGTTACCCAAATCAACTTATAACTGAGTTGGGTTTCCGTGTCTGGCGTTTGTAACTGTGCATAAGACTAAGTCGATCATTTCTTATAGTAGCTCGGGTACGCGCACAAACCCCACCTTTGCTTGTTGGTTTTTCAAAATAGTTTTTCGGCTAATAGGCAATGAAAGCCTAGTTCAAAAAGTAAAAAGATGCCCAGTTAAAAAGTGTTTATAAGGGTAAATTTCTAGCCCGTATAACAAGATAATATTTTGGAGGTTATAGCTTAATTACATTGAATCATTACGAATAATTCATGATAAAAATCTTATTGCTACTAGATATCAGATTTTTCTCTACAAAAGTGTGATCAAGCCCTAATTAAAAAATAATAGGTTGATTGAAAACTGAACTAAATACTTCTGGAGAACTAATTTTGAAAAATATACAACAACATGACTTGTCTGAGGGCCACTTAAGCGCCTGCCAAATCTGTGGGTCAAATAAATTGTTGCCAATCATTTCTCTTGGGCACCACGCGCCGTGTGACTCGCTGTTGTGGCCAAAACAGCTACATGAACCTGAGCGGTTATATCCTCTCAATCTGATTCGTTGTACAGACTGCTGCCTTGTGCAGATCGATTATGTCGTGGCTGCCGAAGAACTCTTTTTCCCCAACTATCCCTATCGCAGTGGTATTACTCCCACTCTGGTTGGCAATCTGAAGTCGACTGGGCCGACAATCATGAAACGTTTCGGCATATCGGCAGGTACGTTAGCGATCGATATCGGATCGAATGATGGCACTTTACTGAGTGGCTTCAAAGAGGCGGGCATGAGAGTTTTGGGGGTGGAGCCGACAAACATTTCGCGCATAGCGAATGAAAGCGGTATTGAGACAGTGCAGGCTTTCTTCGATGAGGGTGTAGCAAGAGATATTGTAGCTTCTCATGGACGGGCAGAGGTAGTGACGGCCGCAAACATGTTTGCCCATGTCTCGAAGCTGGGTGGCTTGATCCGAGGTGTTGAGACGCTACTAGTAGAAGATGGCGTTTTCGTTACAGAGTCGCACTACTTGCTGGATTTGATTGATACAGTCCAGTACGACTCAATATATCACGAGCATCTGAAATATTACTCGGTGAAGTCTATATTACGTCTTTTTAGTTACTATAATTTCACTGTAGTCGACATCGATCGAATTCCCAATTATGGGGGCTCGATCCGGGTTTATGCTAAAAAAGGCAAGAGCCATCCAGTCGCTCCTTCCGTCTTCAATCTGCTTAAAGAGGAAGATTCTCGCGAACTCTACTCTGATTCGATTTACGCAGATTTCGCTGAAAGAATTAGAAAATCTAAACGTCAACTCCAAAAAATTCTGGTTGAAGCGCTCAGTAGAGGTGATAGTATCGTAGGGATTGGAAGTCCAGGACGTGCGGCAACACTACTAAGCTACTGCAATATCGATGTCGATATGATGTCGTATATCGCTGAGCAATCGACATCACTAAAATTAGGTCTATTTATGCCTGGTTCGCACATACCCATCATTGATGAAAAAACCATATTCGAAGAACAGCCTGAATATGCTGTAGTTCTTTCCTGGCATTACTGGAAGCCAATTGTCGAGAAGCTTCGCGCAAAGGGGCTGAAATCCAAAATCATCATCCCACTACCAGAGGTTCAAATTTTAGATTAAGACCATGATGCGTATAGGAATCATAGGAGGAGGGTTTGGTGTCGACGGTCACTTGACGGCGATTTCCGGCCTGCCTGGCGCCAAAGTCGTGGCCGTTGCTGACTCAGGTTCAGGCCGAGTGCTTGCGCGGCTGTCAGATGCTTCCCTTTACCGCCACTCTTGGCGCGATATGCTGTCCACCTCCGTGGACGCGGTCTGCATTGTTACTCCACCGGCAACCCATCAAGAGATGGTTCTAGAGCTGGCGAATGCCGGAAAACCGGTGTTGTGCGAAAAGCCCTTTGGTATGAATCCTGTCCAGTCGCGTCAAATGGCAGAAGCAGTTACACGTGCAAACATTTTGGCGGCTGTGAGCTTCCAATACCGATTCGAGCCTGGATTTCAGGCTTTGAAGAAGCTACTCGACGATAAGCGTATTGGCGATCTCAAGTCAGTCGAGTGCATTTGGCTGACTTCTAGTCGGCGTGATCCTCGTTCCGCTTGGACTTGGCGTAATGATGCTGTGCAGGGTGGAGGCGTCATTGGTGCATTTCTCAGTCATCTAGTGGATTTGCTCCATTGGTTGACCGGCGACAGAGTGCAAGGGGTGGATGCGAGTACCAAAATTCTGGTGCCATACCGCGCCCGAGGCGATGGTGTCATGGTGGATGTGACTGCCGAGGATATGGTGAGGGCTCGTTTGGATCTTACGGGAGGTGTTTGGGCCGATTGTCATGTGAGCAACTGCCATCCGGAGGCTTTGGGAATGCGAGTGGAATTGATGGGCAGTACGGGCAAGCTTGTGTATAGCCATGTACCGCCATTCACGGCCAAAATGCAGCAAGTCCACCTGCATGTTGACGGCGACAAGTCGAGATTGCTTTTTAACGCTGGGGATGCTCTAGGGCCGGTATCAGGGGATACACGTCTCCCTGCCCTCAGGGCGCTGTTGGAATGCTTTATTCAGACAACAGGGCGCAATAATATTTCTGATTTGCCCACCTTCAATGACGGTTGGGCGGTTCAGCGGGTGCTGCATGCTGTTCGCCAGTCTGCTGCATCCCAGGGCAGGGTGTCATGCTAAGTTCCGAAACCAAATGCGAGATACCGCTTTCTTGACCGCAAAAAAGATACTAGTGATCACCATTGGTTATCCACATCCGAGCCGGGGTGCGAGTTCTGTGCTTTTTTACTGGTATCTCGCTGCCTTGCGTAAGTCAGACTTTAGGGTCGAGCATCTGTTGCTCGTTTCGCCAGAGGAGGTTTCTGCGCAGTCGGAGCAAGAGTACCTTGAGGCCATATCTCCGGATGCAGGTTTCGCCGTACGTATTTTTTCTGCGCTCAATGCTAGGGAGGTTAGGCGTTCTGGCTTGAATCTGCAAGCCTGTGAGTTGACGGACGAAGCGCTCTCGCATGTGAGGTCGTTTCACCCGGATGCAGTTGTCTGCTTCGATATTACGGCTGCAGAAATAGCTCAGCGTATGCGCCTAGATCACCTACTGATCTGGCTTGGAGACTTGTCGTTTCAGACTGGCTTCTATCATGCCTATTATGACTTTAAGGTCGCACCAAGCAAGTTCTTTGGCTTGATCCGCTCGTATCTCTCAGGGCTATTGTGGAAGCGGTACTATCAAAAAATACTATGTGGACAGCAACATGTTATTACATCATCCTATTCCTCGGTCGCGCGTTTGGCCCGACTGGGTATTTCCGCTCGATACTGGCCTTATCCTTGGCCGGGGGAGTCCTCGACTGAGGTCGAAATTATCTCCAAGCACGCTAAGCCGACATTTATCCTGTTCGGTACTTTAGTGGCGCTAGGATCTCGTTCAGCATTTGATTTTCTGCTGAAATCGGTATACCCCCTTTTACTAAGGACTTGGGGGTCAGGGGGCTTTTCCATCCTAATTTCAGGTATGCGTGAATTGCCCGTCTGGGTCAGGGCTGATCTAGATCTGCGGCCCGAATTAAGGTTCCTTGGCTTTGTTGATAATTTGGCAGCGGAGGTGGGGCGGTGTCATGCCGTCTTGGTACCCATCTCGGTCCCGGTGGGTAATCGCAGCCGTATCGTGACGGCCATGTCCATGGGGGCCTTGGTGGTGGCGCATGCTAATACTGCACTTGGAAACTCTCAGTTGGTGTCGGGCCACAATTGTCTGCTAGCATCATCAGCGAGCGAGTTTGCGGAGCACATGCGGCACGCCCATGCAAACCCAGACCTTGCATCGAGATTAGGGGCTTCGGCCAGACGGACATACCTGCAGTCATTCGAACCAGAGAAAGCGTCGAAGCTGCTGGTGGAAGAGTTGAAATTTATGCTCTCTTGCCCGAAGGCGGCGCTAGCAGAGCAGGATTAATTCATTCAAAAATCTAGAGGAAGTGTGAATTGAAAACCCTATTGAAAAAATACCTACCCACGGCGTTGCTGAATATCGCACGCAAGCTCCGAGATGCCTTGCCGCTATGGATATTCACTCATAAGGGACGCTGGATCCGCCGCAAGTATTGGCAGTTCGGACAGGATCAGCGAAGCTATGTATTTATGAGTATTGCGCGCTTTTTGCACATTAACCGACCCATTCCAGGCTATTACTTCGAATTCGGCTGCAACGAAGCAAACACTATGCGGAAGGCATGGGATCATTTCCAGCACTTATTCGACTTCATTTACGTTGGTTTCGATTCCTTCGAGGGGCTGCCAGAGATTGTAGAGGTCGATGAGCAGCCAATCTGGGAAAAGGGTAAGCTAGCTTTTGCGGAGGAACGTTTTATCAAGCGCGTGCGCCGTCACGGTATGCCAGCGGACAAGCTCAGGACCGTTAGGGGCTTCTACGATGTCTCACTGACAACTGAGCTCAAAGACAGTTTACTGCCTACTAAAGCCGCAGTAATCTATATTGACTGTGATTTGTATATTTCTACGGTCCCAGTCCTCGAATGGGTAATAGACTTCCTGCAGATCGGCACCGTCGTCGTCTTTGATGACTGGTACTGCTTCCACGGAGATCCGCAGCGCGGAGAGCAACTAGCCTGGAAAGAATTCAGGCAGCACCATCCCGAACTTCGTTTCTCCGAGTTTGTGCGGACCAATGAAGCGGTATCTTTCGTTTACCTTGGACGTAATTAGGATGATCACTTGAGGTTTGCTCCAAGGCCACGGGATCTTTGCATTTATGTCTACACCCATTAAGTCAGGTTATCACTTGATTGGCCGTGCCTCGGTCAACTTAACTGGCAGTATTCTGCAGGGCATACTGGCACTGGCACTTATACCTATGGCGACTTTTGTGCTCGGCCCAGAGGACTACGGTGTCTTCGGGATGGCGGTCGTGGTGGTGGCCCTAGTCACAGCTGCCTGCGAAACAGGTTCGGCTTATGTGCTTTATGGCAGTTATTCTGCCCTTAACGAAACTGGGCGTACTAGTCTGCAGTCCACTTTAATCGCCCTGGCCTTGTTCTTAGGCTTGCTGGCGATGGCTGTGATTCTCTTAATATGGCCGTTAGTGGCGCACCATGTCCCTCTGCTTTCACAGCTCACGCGATCCGAGACATTGTTATTGTCCCTCACGATACCACTGAGGATCGTTTGGTCGATTATGAACCCTATCTTGATCGTCCGCGAGCGTAGCGAGTGGCTAGCGGCCAGTCTTTTACTTCAGTCGGCGGTCAATATGTTGGTTATCCTGATCTGCCTGTATGTACTCGAAACAGGGCGTTCGGCCCTCTTCTGGGGACAGTCAGCCGGCCTGCTCGCCTGCATGGTTGTGTCGATGATACTTTTGCACCGTTCATTATGGGCGCCGCTGGAGATGCGGTGGTTGCGTCAGGTGCATGGTGTGGCGTTGGGCGCTTGGTTTGCCGGGCTAGTTGAGAATGCCCGAGCGACACTGGAGAGTGCCTTAATCGTCAAGGCCGTCAGTGGTGAGGCTTTGGGCAACTACAACCATGCGCGGTTCTATCAGGGTTTGATGACGCAGGGAACCAATGCGTTTGCCAATGTCCTCTGGCCTATTGCATTGAAGGAAGCACTGCTTCCTAATGGTCGTTTCTCACGTATTCGACCGATCTGGGATCTTGTCTACGCAGGCTTGGCCTGTGCCGGCATCGGCGCTGTATTCTTGGGGGATGAATTGGTGAGCCTGTTGACCCATGGGAAGTTTGTGCAGGCGGGGGCTTGGTTGCCATGGCTCGTCGTATATGTCCTGTTGCAGAATGCAGGTAAGCCTGTGACAGCTATAATTTACTCTGCTAAGAAGGGTAATCTTTATTCAAGTATCCGAATATCCACTGTATTGGTAGCCATGCTGGCGTTAATGCTACTAGTTCCGTCTTACGGTGTTGAGGCTGTCCTATTTGTCGCCATCGCCGAAATGTTGGTGACCCGCGTATTGCTGACGATAGTTGCAAGGGGCATCGGAATTGTTCCTTTTCAGGACCAATGGGTTGTCCTTGGTTGCTTACTGATTGTCCTTTCCTGGTACATTGATCATTCCTTTGACTTGTCGCCTGCAGATCGCTATATAGCGGTTATCAGCTTATCGAGCTGCGTTCTTTCTGCACTGATTTTGTCGATGCGAATTCAATTTGGACCGAGTTGGCGACTCTATCTGTTTGGACACAACACCACGAATTTGAGGGAATTAAATGATTAGATGCTCCCTTTGTGCTGGCCAGGATTGGCGAGACATTCTGACCGTTGATCAGCCAGACCGGTTTGAGCAAAGCATCGGCGTCAAATCGCAAGGCTATATGCGACGCTGGGTCGAATGTCGGCAATGCGGTGGCGCCACCAATGTACTGCCGGAAGAGTCTGCGTTACGCCTAGCTAGTTTACGTGCTGCTTATTACGAGATTGATTTCATGGCCTCGGACATCGGCACAAAGTATCGCCGAATCATGTCTATGCCCGCCCGCCAGTCTGACAACGCAGGCCGAGTAGACCGTGTGATGAACTTCGTGCGCCGCTGGTCCGGAGCGTCGGCTCAACCCCGGGTGATGGATATAGGTGCCGGGACCGGTGTATTCCTATCCCGTCTGGTGGACCAGACGGCAGGGGCGTGGAAGTACCTTGGTGTTGAACCTGATCCTCGCGCTGCAGCCCATTTGAGAGAGTTGGATAAGTTTGCGGTTGTTGAGGCCATGTACCTAGGTCAGCCTGAGCTTGGCCGATTCAACCTTGTGACCCTCAACAAGGTCTTGGAGCATATCGAGCAGCCTTTGCCTTTCCTGATGCAAGTCGTCCAGAGCCTGGTACCGGAAGATGGCCTACTCTATGTTGAGGTACCTGACAAATTGACGACACGCCTCCGATCCTCGGATGACAACATCCTCGGAGCTTTGCACTGTCATTTATACGACCCCACTAGTCTAGGACATCTTCTGCGGCTCGCAGGGCTAGAATTGCTTTGCGTGAACCGTGTTGCCGAACCAAGTGGTAAGTTGTCGGTTTATGCGTTTGCGGCTCAGGTAGAGAGTTTTGTGAAAAAAGGATTGCCTCATGAATGATCAAGGTATTACTATCATTGCAGAGATCGGTTCGGTGCACGACGGCTCTCTTGGCAATGCCCTTAAGGCCGTCGAGGCGGTTGCGGCCTGCGGTGCCGATATAGTCAAGTTCCAGACCCACATCGCCGAAGCCGAAACCTTAGCTGACGCCCCCATGCCGTCGTATTTTAAGGGCGAACCGCGCATGGACTACTTCCGCCGTACGGCGTTCAGTCTGCCGCAATGGCAGCAGATCATGCAACATTGCCTAGAGCATGGATTGGGATTCCTCTCTTCGCCATTCTCACTGGAAGCCGTAGATCTGCTCGAAGAGGTCGGTGTCAACTTCTACAAGATCCCTTCGGGCGAGGTCAGTAATCTGCCTCTACTTGAGCGGGTTGCGGCGACGGGTAAGAAGACCTACCTTTCATCTGGAATGAGCAACTGGGCCGAGCTGGACCGGGCTGTGGCGGCGCTACGCCAGGGTGGTCCGCTGGTGGTGATGCAATGTTCATCGGCTTATCCGTGTGCGCCCGAGCGCGTTGGCCTCAATGTGATGTTGGAAATGCAGCAGCGATACGGGCTGCCCGTTGGCCTGTCGGATCACACCCTTGGCCATGCAGCTTGCATTTCTGCTGCTGCACTCGGTGCCACTGTGGTAGAGAAGCATTTCACCTTTTCACGCCTAATGTACGGAAGCGATGCGCAGCATAGCATGGAGCCCGATGAGTTCAAAACCTTTTGTTCCCATGTTAAGGAGGCCGCAATCATCCGTGCGAATCCAGTCGATAAGGACGACCTACAGGAATATCGTGACATGAAACTTATCTTTGAGAAAAGCGTGGTGACAGCACGGGCGGTTCAGGCGGGACAATCCTTGAAGATTGCTGATCTCGCCTTCAAAAAGCCTGGTGATGGCATTTCCGCAGCACATTACACTGAGTTGCTGGGCCGGCAGGTGCGCCAGGCTTTGGCACCCGATCATAAGATTACATGGGAAGACCTGAAATGAAGAAAATTTGTGTTGTTATTGGCTCGCGGGCCAATTACAGCAGCATTAAGTCCGCAATGCGCGCCATCCAGACTCATCCCGATTTGGAGCTCCAACTCATTGTTGGAGCATCCGCCATCCTGGACCGTTACGGCGCCGTAATCAACCTGATCGAGGAGGACGGGTTCATCGCTTCCGCGCGTGTCCATATGCTCATAGAGGGTGAGACGCCTGCCACCATGGCTAAGTCCACTGGTCTTGGCCTGATGGAACTACCGACGCTTTTCGAGCAGATGAAGCCCGATGTGGTGCTGACGGTGGGTGACCGCTTTGAGACCATGGCCACCACGCTCGCAGCAGCCTACATGAACATTCCTGTGGCTCATACCATGGGTGGTGAAGTAAGTGGCACCATCGACGAAAGTATTCGCCACGCGGTCACCAAGTTTGCCCATATCCATTTCCCGGCCTGTGAAGGAGCGCGTGAGCGCATCATCCGCCTGGGTGAACTACCCAAGCATATACACATGGTGGGCTGTCCGCGCATCGACCTCGTGGCCGACATCCTCAATGAACCCGAGATCTCGCTTGAGTCCGCGGTGTTCGACAAGGGCGTCGGAGGGAAACTGAACTTCGATCGACCCTTTGTGCTGGTGTCGCAGCACCCAGTGACGACGGAATACGGTGCAGGTGAGGCCCAGATCACGATGACGCTCGAGGCCATCCGTGAGTTAGACCTGCCTGCTATCGTGCTCTGGCCAAACGCTGACGCGGGCTCGGACGATATCGCCCGTGGCATTCGCAAGTGGCGCGAGCGTAAGTTGGATCAGCACATGCATTTCTTTAAGAACCTACCTATCGAGACCTATGTGCGCCTGATGAGTAAGACCGCCTGTCTAGTAGGCAATTCCAGTAGTGGCATTCGCGAGGGTGCTTTCATTGGTACGCCGGTGGTCAACATCGGGACCCGGCAGACCGCTCGCGATCGTGGTAGCAACGTGCTGGACGTGCCCCATGGCAAGGATGAGATCAAGGCGGCCATCGCCCAGCAAGTTAGTCATGGCCATTTCGCCATGGAGCCCATTTATGGCGACGGCCATGCGGGCCAGCGCATTGCTGACATCCTTTCCACTGAGGTTGTGGACGTACAGAAATGCATCACCTATTAAAGTTGGGTAGTTAAGACATGAGCATCGTCGCGGTTATCCCGGCACGGGGTGGATCCAAGGGTATTCCCCGTAAGAATTTGGCACAGATTGCCGGTAAGCCGTTAATCGCCTACACCATTGAGGCCGCCCGAAAGGCTACTTCCCTGGACCGCGTGCTGGTCTCGACCGACGACGGCGAGATTGCCAATGCGGCGCGTAATCTGGGGGTTGAAGCACCTTTTTTACGCCCACCCGCATTGGCTGACGATACGACTCCGATGCTGGCGGTGCTGGAGCATGCGCTGACATGGCTTGAGTTCCAGGGTGTGTCTATAGAGGCGCTGGTTCTGCTCCAGCCCACATCGCCGTTGCGCCGGGCGGAGCACATTGACGAAGCTGTAGCACTATTTCGCACAAGTAGTGCGACCAGCGTTGTGAGTGTCGTGGAGGTGCCGCACCAGTTCAACCCCGTCTCGGTCATGTCGATTAGCAATGGGTTGTTGCAGCCATTTCTGGGACAAGACGCACTCATCAAGCGTCGGCAAGATAAGCCACGCGTCTTTGCCCGCAATGGGCCGGCGGTGCTGGTTTGCCAGCCCGTCACACTAAAGCGCGGTGATCTTTACGGACAGTGCTGCGTGCCGTATATGATGTCGGAACAAGATTCGATCGACATTGATGAGCCACATGACCTGAATGCTGCAGAAGCTGCAATTCTTGCGGCAAATGATCTGAGGTCGGGACATGCTTGTTAGTGCACGCCGCCTGCTCAATGTGGCCCCCGTACTACGTGCCCCGCTAATTCTTATGAGGCGGATTTGGCGCGTTCGGGGGGCGTGGGGTGCAATCTTTGCCGATTATTTGAATACCCTGCGGGAAACTGCTTTCTTACGTCATGATAAGTTTGCATCCAATGGCCATATGTTAACCATTTTTGCGCTGGATGATGATTCGATTTATAGCTTGAAGCTGTTGGGATTTATTCCGCAAGTTTTACGGGTGAGAGGCTGGTCCGTCCAGGTCGTGTTGCGAAACCGCGCCATGGTCATGGGGGCAGCCTACTTTCGTGCATTTGGTATCGATAGATTTATCTATCTCAACGATATGAAACTAACTGCCGAGGAGCGCTTAGTTTGCCGAGTCCGAGCCGACCAGTTGACTAACCGACCCCTTAGCTTGGAGTTGGTAAAAGACTGGCAATTTGAGGGCAGTTGGATTGGACCGCAAATCATCTCTACTTTATCGCGCATTCGTTTTGAGGGGATGGTGGATTTTTCTGATCCGATAGTGTGCAAACGACTGAAGGAGATGCTGGTACCCATCCTAGAATACGTACTGAGCGCCCGTAAACTTATGCAGGCCTACCCAACTAACCTTGCGCTGACGATCGAGGCTAACTATGCTGTGTTTGGGCCGCTGGTTGATATGGCTATTGCTCAGGGGGTGCCAGTTATTCAGATGATTCAGCCTTGGAAGGATGATGGACTTATCTTTCGGCGCCTCACCGCATCCACGCGCCGTGAGCATCCCTCGTCCGTGGCAAAGGAATCATTGGACGAGGTCGTAAAGCGCCCCTGGACAAGTGTGGAAGAACAGGCCTTAACACAAGTGTTTGCTGACCGCTATGGCGGCCGCTGGTTCCTACAGGCCCGCAACCAGCAAAATACTCGCAACTATACAAGAGATGAGCTGCTAGACCAATTTTCACTGGATCCAAAGAGGCCAGTAGCAGTCATTTTTTCACATGTGCTATGGGATGCTAATCTGTTCTACGGAGATGACCTATTTAATGATTACGGGGAGTGGTTTGTCGAAACCGTGCGTGCAGCCTGCAAGAACCCTGCAGTGAGCTGGTTAGTGAAGATTCATCCTGCCAATATATGGAAGAGGTCCTACGAGAACATCACAGTCGAATACACTGAAACAATTTTGATTCGCCAGAAGATTGGGGAATTGCCATCTCATGTGAAGTTGATCAGTGCGGACCATAATGTTAGTACCTTGTCTCTCTTTAAGGCGATTGACTTTGGTGTGACTGTCAGGGGTACGTCAGGCATGGAGTTGGTGTGCTTCGGTAAGCCTTGCATTACGGCAGGTACAGGCCGCTATTCTGGCTTAGGCTTTACACTTGACTGTGCCGACCGCCAGCAGTATTTTGACCGACTGGCAAGCCTGCATAAGCAGCCATCGCTGACGGCGCAAGAGGTGCTAAAAGCCAAATGGCACGCTTACACATCTTTTTTGCTTAGGCCTTGGGCAATGAAGAGCGCACGGGCCGAGTTTGCATACGGCAAGGGGCATCACGCCTTAGATCACAATCTGCATTTGACGGTCAGCAGCACGCAAGAGTTGGAAGCTAGTAGCGACCTTGTATCGTTTGCAGATTGGGCGCAGGGCCCTAGTATCGATTTTTTATCTCAGCATCCTTTTGTCTCATAGGCGCAGACAATGTAATTAGGCAGCTATCTTGAGGCGACGACAATTTAAGAATATCTTTGAGCTGATTCGGGCTTTAAGTGCTGAAGATAAGATTGTGGGTATATTGCATAACCAAATGATGGTAGCCGATTCTTTTTAAATGGCGGTACTACACAATTTATGGAAGAGCAAGGAAGAATATGCGGCTAAATTCGGCCCGCAATGTAAAACTTTTCGTTCGACACAACTTAAGTCGTCGAATTGTCTACCAGTAACTTCCAATCTTTTTTGGAATAATGCGAGGCGAAAATCTAAAAATTTCTACCGCAAGACAGCTCTCGAAATTAAATTTGGCGCAGATTGCGATTTACATAAAATTACTTGATGTTAGTGCGACAATTTTTAGCTTTGATCTGACTAGAGAGATCGACATAAATTTAATACTGATTAAAAAGATTTGTTTCTGTTCCAAGAATTTTTGTAAAAATTTTATTATTTAATAGATATTTTGATTACGTAGTTAAGTGTACCCTAACGCTCTCCAGATCAAAATTTGGCTTATAAAAGTATCTTGAGTAAATTGAAATCGGGCAGTCTAATTAGTAATAATTATTACTGAAGCTTCAAATGGCTAAACCTTAGGGCTGTGCACTTATATAGCCTCCGATAACTAAGCGGATGGGTATTAGTAAGTTACTGGCAATAAATAGCATCTATATCTGGCTGTAGCTACTAATTGATTCAATATCAAGGCAAGTTCCTTATTTCGCGCCACGTCTGCTGGCAATAGTTAAAATTTTCTGTTGGAATTGTTTACATTTGGGGTTAAAGTGAGCGCTGCAAAAATAATAGACAATATTGATGTTCTCGATGCGTTGGCTGCCTCTTGCGACTATCCGAAAAAATCAGTGAGGTTTAGGAGATGATCGAATCAATCGAAAATATTTAAACCAAAATTTTCTATGGTAGCAAGGGAATTGTGGCTAATATCCTAAAATTTAATCACTACAAATAATTATGAAAGTAGTACATTTAAGCCAAACAGACGCTGGTGCTGGGGCGGGGCGCGCTGCCTACAGAATCCACAAATCATTACTTAACATGGGGGTAGATTCGACTCTGCTGGTCGCCGAAAAGAGAACCGAAGATCCAACCGTCCTCGTTGCAGCTCATGGTTGGTCAAGCCGACTGCGCGCTCGCGCCTGCCAGTATTTGGAGGCAAAGCTATCGGGTTCTATTGGGCGGCATAAATCAGTGTTTGTTTCGCCAACGCGGTTTTCCCATTTTGATCCGGCAGTCGATCACCGTGTTCGGGCTGCAGATATCGTTAGTTTATATTGGATTAATGGTGCCTTTATAGCGCCTGAGGGGCTTACTGGACTCAGACAGCCCGTTGTATGGCGTCTCTCGGATGCGTGGCCTTTTACGGGGGCTTGCCACTACCCTGGTGATTGCGTTCGCTTTGAGAGTCAATGTGGGCAGTGTCCTCAATTAAAGCGCCCTTCAGTAAGGGATGTGTCGAATCAGGTATGGTGCCGCAAATCAGATGCCTGGAAAAATCTGGATCTGACAATTGCTGCGCCCAGCGAATGGATGGCTCAGCTTGCGAGACGCAGTGCGCTTTTTTCGCAGCGACCTATTGTGACTATCCCCACCGGAATTGACCTAAAGATATATCGCCCGATGGATCAGGCCGAAGCGCGTGCCCTTCTGGGCATTCCCGCAGACCGTAGGGTAATCGTGTTTGGCGCCTTGAGCCCCGCCGATGATATCCGTAAGGGATTCAATGAAATGCGCATTGCACTGCAAATGGTTGCTGGTAGTAATGTGTCAGACAAAGTAATGGCGGTGGTATTCGGTAGTCAGGAGCCTCTACCCGCATTGCCGTTGCCGGCGATTTCTCTTGGGCGGTTGTATACCGACGCCTCGCTAGTGGCCGCATACTCTTGCGCGGATGTGGCCTTGATACCTTCATTGGAGGATAATTTACCCAACGTCGCATTGGAATCGATTGCGTGCGGTGTTCCTGTGGCGGCTTTTGATGTGTGCGGAATGCCGGAAATTGTCAGAGATGGATGGAACGGTATTCTTGCCCCGCGCCTGGAAGCGGCCGCTCTCGGTAGCGCTGTTGCGCATCTACTAGCCGACGAGGCCCGTCTCAAATTCATGAGGCTTAATGCACGAAGTCATGCTGAAGCACGATTTTCAATTACTAATCAGGCACGCGCATACTTCGACTTATATGATCAACTGATTGATGGGCGAAGAGATAAAGCAAACTTAGAACTATAATTTAAAACAACAAAACTATGAAATGTTATAAAAAAATTTTCAAATAATTGCCGCAGCATACAAAGTCATGCTGATTCACATCCGCCAATATGCTGAGCAATGAATCTGTTAGCCGGGTTAGAGCAAGAGTTATGACCATACCGCGCGTAATACCTCGTATATCGATCATCACCGTATGCCTTAATAGCGGCACTACACTGCAACGTACGATAGATAGCGTACGCAATCAGACATATCCGAACATTGAATATATCGTGATTGACGGTGGCTCAACGGACGACACGTTGAGGGTTATAAGACGCAACGAGGAATGGATCACACACTGGTCAAGTGAACCCGATCGTGGCTTGTACGACGCAATGAATAAAGGAATCGAGCGCGCCACCGGCGAATGGATTCATCTGTTAAATGCTGATGATGTCTATTTTGATGTCAATGCGTTAACACGCGTTGTTCCTCAATTAGATGAATCACGCACCAATTATTTTCGTATGTTTCTCAAGACTGCTGATGACATTTTGAAGACTTACGATTTTTCTTACAGTAAGTGGAAGTTATATGTCTCGGCCTACTTACCCCATCCGGCTATGATGATTTCACGGCGGCAGTATCAGCAAGTCGGTCTTTATGACTTGCGTTATCGTATCGCTGCAGATCATCAACTGACGATGCGAATGGTACATCGGTATCCTGGAAAATTTGTGCCCGAGCCATTCGTTATTATGAGTGATGGCGGTGTTTCATCGCGAAACAAGTTGGTTGCGCTTGAGGAAACAAGGGCTATCGCAGTCGAATTTGGCCTGCCACGCTTATTCGCTAGATGTTTGTACCATCTTAAACGAGTGCATTGGAGAGTATGAGGTGATACTTCCCCAAAGCTATCTATAAAAAATTGACTGATCTTTATGAGCAAGGCTATCCTGACACTCGGATGCACGATTTTCTTCTGTGCGCCGACAATACCAGAGCTGGATTCATAGCGTGCCTGCACAGTATCAGCCCCTTAGTTATGAGTACTATTGTTTTTTTGATTCTTGGTTAAGCCTGTTTAAATGTATTGCCATACCAATTGTGACTATTAATGGCTGGGGTGTAAGCGAAGGTGATTCATCCTCGAATTGGGATTTTTCGAATCAGTATCACCAATGCACCCATGCTTTTGGTGCTGTTTATATTGCATTCTTCTTGGATGTATTGCTGTGGGGTATGCTCAAGCAGTTCGCCCATATCAGAGATGAGCCGCATAAAAGACTCAATTTATCTCTGGACAAACTACTAGATAGCAAATTTGAGATAAAGAAATGAAATTCCGTTTATTCAAAATTACCCTAGCCTTACTGTTTCTTCTAATCGCTACAGGGAACCTTGTATTGCTGTCCAAATACAACATCTATGTTGGCGATGACGGATATTTAGCATCTTATCTTTATGAGTATCACTTCACCGGTAGCCGATCTTTCGTACTTTGTGCTAACTGGCCCATACATCAATTCCTGGTTAGCACGTTGGGTGCCGCCTATCGTGGGCTCTATGACCTGTATCTCAGCATTCTTGAGGGAATTGGAGCGGAATATCACTATATCAACGGGCTCAGTGCCTTGCTATTCCTGGCGACCCTGGCAATTTATATTTTAACGGTTGTGAGAATCAAGAGGGGTTGGCTAGTATTAGCTAGTATCGTGATCTTCGGGACGCTAGAACCTTTTTTGGTCATGTCGCATTCAATCCGAACCGAATCAGTCATGTTGTTCGCACTTTCAGTAGGCATCTTTAGCCTGACTCGTCCGCGTGCCGATATTATAGCGATGGGCGGATTGTTTCTTGCAATATCGATCATTCTCAATACTCATTTAGGCGGCTGGCCTTTGCTTATCGGGCTGGCTTGCGGTACTTGGTATATTTTTGGTCGTCGTACGCTTTTACTATACGCAGTAGGCGGAGTGATTGCAATGTTGATTTATCTTATATCGAATGATCTTGCCTCTATTGAAGCGCTGACACAACTCAAGGACCTTTACTACGCGCAAGGCTCAATTTCTTCTTATACGCGCAGCCATGTTTTGAATGACGTCTTCAGTTATTTTGTTCACGCCAAGTACAAACGTCACCTAATAGAGCTAATAATCGTTTCAGCTTTTTTTGCGACTACAACCCAATGGCGCAATCTTGGCCATCTTGCGAAAGGCTTGTTATTGACCACTGTCTGTACGTTTGTCGCTTATGTTTTGATATTCTCTTACATTAACCCTTACTATCTAGTCTATTTTTATTATTTAATGCTGGTATCTGTTGTTTGGGCAGGCAACGAAATCTTGTCTGAACAGCGATCGAGAGTCTTGGGGCTTTATGCGCTAACGCCCTTCGTGATTCTATATTTTGCTATCTTTAGCATGTTTATTCGCTCGCCTGGCTGGGATGCTATCACCGCACAGCGGAACGCGATTATTCGGCATATTCCTGAAGGTAGCGTGTTAGCTGCCCCAGAGTATTTTGTCAATTTGGATCCTCGCTATTACCGATCTTTTGTCCCGCTCGCACAAGCTGTTGATCCCAAATCACAATGTATAGTTCAATATCCTCACCCTGAAACGATGGACGTGATTGTCACTGATACGCGTCAGAATGATGTGATCACACCTTATCTTGGTGCATTCATTTTGATAGAGCGTTTCAAAATCGGACGTTTGGCTACGCAAAGTTTGTCAGACGAGGGCGAATTGCTTATTTATAAGCGCATACGCGAAGGCCGCACATCAACCCCCCAGAGATAAGCAATCATAAGAGGTCGATTTGAAATTTTAAACTATAACCGCAAAGCAGCGTCTTCAGTTCCTTGCTAAAAAATTCCTTGTAACGCATGGAAGAGTTACTAGTGGTATTTCAGCTGCTTTGAAATAACCTTGATCAGATAGGTTCGATACGACAGGGTATTAGCTGAATCAAAAATATAAGATAGTCAATAAACCAAGCATCAATTTATTTAGGGCTTTTGTGGTGGATCCAAGCTTTATACAAAATAATGAGCCTGGGTTGGACGTTGGCCTTGCAGGCCATGCTGTCGACAAAGGTGATAACACCTTCACTTGATCATCTCGGCATAGATCGTTATGTCCAGTTTCCGTATTTTGAAATCCAGTGATAAAAGCCCAGTCGCTCGGCATCGGATATCGTGATGCAGATGATTTGGTGCGAGTTACACCAATGCCAGTGCTTTGGAAGCATCCAAGGCCATGGTAAATTTAGCATAAATCTTGGACAACAACAGATTCCTCTATATATCTTAGACGACTCAGATATGATGTAATTAATTATGTTCTTAAGATTTACTTGTATTTAACCCAACTTACAAAGGCAGCTTACATCGTGTACCAAGCAATTACGCAATGTCGGATTTGTGGAAATAAAAATCTGATTTCAGTTCTTCATCTGGGTGAACACGCATTGACCGGAGTGTTCCCTGCTAGTGACAGCAAGCCTGTAACATCCGGGCCGCTGGAATTGGTCAAATGCCATTCCGAAGATGTTGGCTCATGTTGTGGTTTATTGCAATTGCGCCATTCCTATCCATTTGATGAGCTTTATGGCGTAAACTATGGCTACCGATCGGGCTTAAATCCAACCATGGTAGAGCATCTGCACAGCAAGGTATCGAAAATTGTTGCTCGTGTGCCGCTTGCTCCTGGTGATTTAGTAATCGATATTGGCAGCAATGACAGTAGTCTGTTGCAAGGCTATAAACGCAAAGATATTGATCTTCTTGGGTTCGACCCCACAGGCATCAAGTTCCGCCAGCATTACCCTGACCACATAGGATTGGTGGCTGATTTCTTTTCCGGTAGCGCAGCTCGAGCGCATTTGGGTTCGCGTAAAGCTAAGGTCATCACTTCCATTTCGATGTTTTACGATCTTGAAAATCCAACGGATTTCATGTCGCAGGTCTATGATTGTTTAACTGACGATGGCGTATGGGTATTCGAGCAAAGCTACATGCCGACCATGCTTGCAATGAATGCCTATGACACAGTCTGCCATGAGCACCTCGAATACTATGGACTTGAGCAGATCAAATGGATGACTGATCGCGTTGGATTTGAAATTGTTGATGTTGAGTTGAATGCTGTCAACGGAGGCAGTTTTTCGGTGATGGTACGTAAGGCGCCTAGTCCAAGGGCCGAGGTCTCCGCAATTGTGGCCCAACTGCTTGAGAGAGAGAGACAACTTGGGTTACACACGCTAGTACCTTACGATAATTTTCGTCGTGGGGTATTTGAGCATCGTGACCAATTGGTAAAGTTTGTTGCTGAAGTGAAAAAGGCTGGTCAGAGTGTTTTCGGCTATGGCGCTTCGACCAAGGGCAACGTGATTCTTCAATTTTGTGGTTTCTCTCAGTCGGATATTCCTTTCATTGCAGAAATTAACCCTGACAAATTTTCTTGTGTAACACCGGGAACACGGATCCCCATTATTTCTGAGCACGAAGCAAAGCTTCATAACCCGGATTACATGCTTGTGATGCCATGGCACTTCCGTGACTACATTGTTTCTCGAGAGAAAGATTACCTTACTAGAGGTGGTAAACTGGTCTTTCCGCTACCTTTGATTCAGATTGAATCAATATGACCTCGGCTTTGATCATAGGCTGCGATGGTCAGGATGGCAAGCTGCTCTACGACCACTTAAGTCTAAAGAATTACAAATTGACTGGCATCAGTCGGTTTGGAATCCGAGGTTTGTGCCCAATTTCACTTGACCGAATCAATATTTTAAAGCGGGACCAGGTTAATGCATTATTACAAGCTCTACAGCCGAACGAAATCTATTACCTGGCAGCTTTCCATCACTCGTCAGAAGATGTGCTGCTGAGTGATGCGGAGTTGTATCGACATAGTCACGAAGTGCACGTTGACGGTTTGCTCAACTTTTTGGATGGCGCCAAACAGCACGTTCCCAATACACGAATATTCTATGCAGCGTCTTCCCATATATTTGGTAATGTAACTTCAGCTCCGCAAGATGAGTCAACCCCTATCAGCCCCGACAGTCCTTATGGTATGACGAAAGCTAATGGCTATCATCTTGTTCGCCACTATCGCGAGCGGCATGGTCTATTTTCCTGCAATGGCATTCTTTACAATCACGAATCGGTGTTGCGTGAGCAGCGCTTTGTGTCACAAAAAATCATTACAGCTGCAATCGATATCAAGCGTGGCCTGGCTTCCGGATTAGTGTTAGGCGATTTGTCGGCGACAACAGACTGGGGCTATGCGCCTGACTATGTAGCGGCTATGAAGGCGATCTTAGCAGCCGATCATCCTGATGATTATGTAATTTCAACCGGCATTCCTCATACAGTTCAGGAATTTGTCGAAATCACATTCGGCTTTCTAGGGCTTGATTGGCGTCAGTATGTTACTGAAAATAGAAAAATCCTCGGACGTAAACGTGTCAACTTAATCGGTAATTCGGAAAAGCTGCGAAATATTACTGGTTGGGGGCCTAGTGTTGATTTTAAAAAGATGATCCATATGCTTTTAACGGCCAAAGGAGCCTTTCATGACTAGCAGGCCTTTAATAATGATCCCGACTTATAACGAACGGGAAAACGTGGATCGCATTTGCGATGATATTCTGGCGTTACAGATTGATCTGGATATTCTGTTTGTAGACGACTGCTCTCCTGATGGTACGGGTGAGTTATTGGACGCTCTTGCAGCACAGCATGCAAACATATCGATCCATCACCGTCCATGTAAGTTAGGCATCGGCAGTGCTCACCTCGCTGGTATTGAATGGGCGTATCAGCATGGTTACCAACTCTTAATAACCATGGATTGTGATTACACCCATCCACCAGAATATATTCCTCGTTTTATTGAGTTGGCAAAAAATAACGATGTTGTTATAGGATCTCGTTATATTATGAAGTCAAGTCTAAGCGAGTGGAACCTTTTTCGAAAAGGGCTAACGCTATTCGGTCATTTTTTGACAAAGCATTTGTTGGGTATGCAATATGACGCAACTGGCGCATACCGCGCTTATCGCCTAGATCGAATTACGCAGCAGACATTTAAGGTTGTCCGCTCGCTAGGATACTCTTTCTTTTTTGAAAGTTTATATGTGTTGTGTCGCAATCGACATAACGTTAGTGAAATACCAATAATGTTGCCGGCTCGAACCTATGGACATTCAAAGATGTCATACCGTGAAGCAATTCGTAGTGCATTTATATTAATTCATATTTATATTACCTCCTTGCTAAGCCCGGAAGCATTTGAGGCACCTAGACGTTTTTTAACTTTAGAGTTGCAATCTGCCTCTTCAATGGAGGGCTGGGATGGATATTGGCAGAGTAAAAAAAAAGCAGGCGGATTAATATACGATTTAATCGCAGCTTTCTATAGAAAGTTCATTATCAAGCCCAGTTTGGGTTTTTTCTGTAAACGACACTTTTCAACTAATGCAGATATTGTTCACGCAGGTTGTGGCAGCGGACAGGTAGATGTCGACCTCAACAAAATTTTCACAATCACTGCTTTAGACATTTCTCCTAACGCCCTAAGTATTTATGAGCGTGTAAATAAAGATAACGATCGACTTATTTTGGGAGATATTCTCAATGCAATTCGATCAAGAATCTAAGGATGGAATATACAATTTGGGAGTTATGGAACATTTTAGCCAAGAGGAGATACAAATAATTTTAACGGAGTTCCATCGCGTACTTAAACCCAACGGTAAAGTGCTCATATTTTGGCCACCAGAGTTTGGTGTTAGTGTTATTTTTCTAAAATGCGTTCATTTTGTGCTTAACCGTATCCTTAATAAGAATATTTACTTGCATCCGGAAGAGATTACCCGTATACGATCCAAGAAACATGCTTATCAGATTTTTGAGAGGGCCAATTTTGAGGTTGTGGATTACTACTTCGGTCCACGAGACGCTTTCACTTACTCTGTCATCGCTGCAGTTAAGCGCCCTTGAGCTGACATCTTGGGGTAATAGAGTAGATGAGGACTGTTGCGCACCTTATTGCACCAATCTCCTTTGGGGGTGGCGAGTCACTGCTATTTAATCTTCTGTGTGAGCGGCGGCCTGATATACGTGAAATTGTTATCTCTGTTAGCGTATCTGACGCCTTTAATAAACACCTAGATGCAGCCGGAATAGAGCATTTTGAATTGTTTAACAAAACGCTAGGGCATGGTGTAAGCAAAACTGCCATGTTATTGCATACGCCGCTAATATTGCTTCAAATCATGAAGCTGCTCTTGCTGTTACGGAGGGAGCGAGTAGATGTGTTGCACGCACATGGGTATCCAGCATCGATATTGGGCGCACTTACAAATCATTTGTATCCAATGCTAACGATCTATACACATCATTTTTATCGTACAAAACCGTTGTTTATAGAGCGTTTATTGCTCGGCGCGAGTTATCAGGCGTATGCCGTTTGTACTGGCGTTTCAAGAGTCGTAACTGAATCGATGCAGCGGGCTTTCCCAAATGTTGCCCAGCGATTTATTACTATTCACAACTGCGTGGGAGCTAATTTTTATAATGCTCAGATTCATCCTGATTTTGCACTGTTGAGTGATCCTGGTAGGGCTTTGTTTGTTCAGATTGCTCGCTTTTCGTCTTTCAAGAATCAGATGCTAGTAGTTGAATCGTTAGGGCGACTCACAGATGTAGAGCGTTCGCGAATTCGTGTTATTTTCGTTGGCGACGGAAGAGAAAGGCCAGCGGTTATGGCTCGAGCTCGTGAGCTTGGGTTGGCCGAAGAAGTTCGGTTTCTCGGCTTTGTACCTTACACATTAATTCCCGGCCTACTTGCATACGCAGACTTTGGTTTATTTCCCTCAGAAAATGAAGGGTTTGGTATCGGCGCCGCAGAATGTTTGGCTGCTGGCTTACCTGTGCTCGCACTTGATACGGAACTTATGAAAGAAGTGGTAGGGGATGCCGGTCTACAATTGGCACGAGAAGACTTTCATAAAGGATTTGAAATGATGCTGAAGCAAGGGACCTTGCTGCGTCAAAAAGCAATTGAGCGAGCTAAGCAGTATTTGCCTGCTGTTATTAAGAAACAATATTGGACTATCTATTTGCAAAATACTGAATCTGCATAAGAACAGATTTAATAAATAAACTTACAAATAAAGTAGATTCATACAAAAGATTCTAATTCCCTAGGTAAATTAACTGCTTGAATCAATGCAATACGCTACCAAAATCTGCCTTAATGAAAAAAGCGATCTCTTAAACCAAGACAAAAAAGCTTCTTTTTTATTGGTTTATTATTTTTTGATTTTCTTAGGCATTGCTTTTATAAGAAGTTTAGGTAGTACAGATAATATTTCTCTTTACGGAGTCGATATTACTCAACATTTTATTTTAATTGGATCATACATACTCATAGTCGTGCCATTAATTTGGATTGTGTCACATACACGTTCAGCTATTTACTTGTTTGGCGCCTCTCCGGCATTAGGAATTCTTCCAGAATTTCCTGGACTCCCCTTCCTTCGTGAATTTAGCCATCTGATGGTGTTTATAAGTTTAATAGCTTTTTACAGGGCGCGATCTAAGACTGAATTCACTTATTGGCGCGCTAACCAACCCTTACTTGCCTATGCCAGTTTTTGGGTCGTTTCTTTAATTGGTGTTATCTTAAATTTCTTTCTGCTCGGCTCCTTCTGGCAATTCAAATTGGGTGTCTCTGCGCTATTCATGGTTGGAGCATATTTAGCTATGCTAAGCCTTCTCGCGGACGGTAGCGTGAGTCAAAAAATAACGTTCGACAGAATGCTAGACGGCTTTATTCATTCAACATTGATTCTGGCGGTCATAGGATTAATTGTTACTTCGTTGCTTTTTTTAATTCCATATTCGACCGGTACAAATGGACTTGGAAACAATACCATTTACGGATTAGACTACTTTGACAGAATGCAGTTGTTGTTTCCAGGCCCAGTTTATGCAGGCATATATTTTGCGATTGCAATATGCTTGGTGATCTATAAAATGGTTATTGGGAAGAAAGATTCTCATTTTTTTTATTTTTTTACAGTGCGCACCGTGGCTAATCATGGCCACCGGATCGCGTAGCGCAAAGTTGGCACTAATTATGATATTGCTAGTTTGTTTGATTAATCGTAGCTCACGTACCATCGCACTCTATATATTGCCATCTGCCCTTTCTGCTTTGGCAATTGCTTTTTACTTTCAATCGCTACCACGCGCTATTATGTATTTTGCTAGCTACATTCAAGAGTTCTCTCCAGTTTCAACTTACTTTTTTTGGAAAGTAAGTTGAAACTGGAAACGCTTGAATGGATGAGTATGCGGGGAAAATTCTTCCAAGATGCCGAGAGACTTAGGCTGGTCGAAAATTCCCTAGAGTTCTTTTTAAATTCATCAACACTCCAAAAATTTTTAGGAAATGGTCTTGGTACTGCAAGTTTTAGAACCTCAGAAATTCCTTCCCCACACTTTACTTTTATGGATCTGTTAATAGAGACGGGTCAGATAGGTGCTATTCTCTATAGTTTATGGTTGTATCTATTGCTAAAGCAGCTCTGGATGACTAGAACAGACATTAAAAAATTGTGCAATTTACCATTAATTTTGATGATGACCTGCTTCGCTTGTCTAATGGCCTTTTCTTTGACTTACGAAATTAGTACCCTAGGATTAACATTCGTAATGTTAGCGATGTTATTCGCCTATTCTCACGCATTTAACCCCCTCATTTGCCAACGGCCGAATTCATAATGTCTCATCTTAAACTTAAGGTAATGATCTGGCATTGGGGTCGTCGTGGAGGTGGGCCACGTTACACCCTTGAGTTGGCCCGCGTACTCGCAGATCGACAGGATATAGATTTATTTCTTTCGCTTTCACATCAATCTGAAATGTATCTAGATTTCAACGACATTCCAGTTGCAGGACGCTATGATGTAGATACATATGAATCTAAAGGCCAGTTTATTTTGCGTAGCTTGCACTTGCCTTTGCTACGCAATCGATTCCGACGCTATTTGTGTCAAAAGAGTATCGATGTCGTTTTTTGCACCATGGACCATTTGTGGAATGTCGCCTTCACGCCTGCCATTCATGATGCTGGCTCGCTGTATTTGTTAGCGGTGCATGATGCCACACGGCATCCAGGCGAGGATCAAGGTTGGCGGCGTTGGTTGTTGAGTCGAGATATTGCTGCTTCCGACGGCGCATTAGTCCTGACCAAAGCAGTCAGAGCCTCATTAGTAAACACTTATCACTATCCACCTGAGCGTACATATCTATCAACGCTAGGCCATTTCGGTGATGGCGCGCCTAAGCTTGTACGTGAAATGCCGCGCGATCGACCATTTAGATTACTATTCTTTGGCCGTATTTTATCTTACAAAGGGCTCGATTTGCTATTGGAGGCTTTGATGCTGTTGCGGGGAGACTTTCCAAATCTAAGTCTGGAGATTTGGGGTAGTGGGGATATATCATCCTATCGTTCACAGATTGAAGTATTGGGTAATGTTCGGGTTGAGAACCGCTGGATCGATGAGTCCGAGATCGCCGGTATTTTCGCGCGTACCGATCTTGCGGTACTGCCGTATCGCGAAGCCAGTCAATCTGCTGTTGTGGCTACCGCGTTTGCCGTGGGCATGCCTTGTGTTGCAACACCAATTCCCGGTCTGTGTGAACAGATTGCAGATGGTACGACTGGCGTTATCGCCGAAGGAATGCACGCAGAGGATCTTGCGAAGGCGGTTTCACGGATCATTCGCAACCCCAATCTCTATCGGCATTTGTCAAATGGATGCTTAGAGGCAACTAGAACCATGCTAAGCTGGGAAGCAATCGGTAACTCTGTGGCAGATGCATTCTGGGGCGTTCATCGTCAAGGGCGCCGCGCTCAACGATTAGAGAGTCCTTCATGAGCCGACGCGCTTTGATTTTTGGAATATCCGGCCAAGATGGAAGCTACTTAGCTAGGCTTTTATTGCGTGAAGGGTATGAGGTATTTGGCACATCTCGAGATGCGGAGATGGCTTCTTTTTCAAATCTCGACGCAGTGGGCATTCGGGATAAAGTGAAACTAAGTTCGGCATCACTTCCTGACTTTCGCAGCGTTATGCAGGCCATTAAATGGGCTGAACCTGACGAGATATATAACTTGAGTGGGCAAAGCTCAGTCGGACTTTCTTTCAGTCAGCCCATGGAAACGATGGAGAGTATCGTTACGGCAACCCTGAATATCCTGGAAGCTATTAGATTCTTAAATTCAGATATACGCTTTTACAATGCAGGATCTAGCGAGTCCTATGGTTATACGGGCGAACAACCTGCCAACGAACAAACACCTTTTCGCCCTCGAAGCCCATATGCCACAGCCAAAGCAGCAGCCCATTGGGCAGTGGCTAATTACCGTGACGCATATGGTCTGTATGTATGCTCCGGCATTCTATTTAATCATGAGTCTCCACTCAGGCCAGCACGGTTTGTTACGAGGAAAATTATCGGTTCTGCAGCGAGTATAGCCAAAGGTCAGGACAAAGGACCTTTGTTGTTAGGTAACCTAGATATTGCTCGCGACTGGGGTTGGGCGCCCGAGTATGTCGATGTCATCTGGCGCATGCTGCAGGCTGCGCAGCCCAAGGACTATGTAGTTGCAACAGGTCATAGTTGGCTGCTAAGGGAGTTTGTAGCTCAAGCATTTTCAGCTTTTGACCTTGATTGGCAAAAGTATGTGCGCCATGAGCCGGCCTTGGTGCGGCCGTCCGACATTCTTCGATCTTGCGGTGATCCCTCATTGGCCGCAAAAGAGTTGAACTGGCAGGCTAGGGTACTCATGCCCGAGGTTGTTAAGCTAATGGCGCATGCCGAGAAACAACAAGGCGCCTAGAATATGTGTGGCATAGCAGGAGTCATGTTGCCTTTAGGCAACGTCGTAAGTCTCAGTCGACTTGAGGCAATGACGGGAGTGATTGCGCATCGCGGACCGGATGGTGCGGGAACCTGGATAGCGCCTGACGGTCGGGTGGGATTAGGGCATCGACGCCTTTCTATTATAGATCTTTCACCTGCGGGTTTCCAACCGATGGCATCAGCATCGGGAAGATATACAGTTTCCTTTAACGGTGAAATCTATAACTTTGGCTCTTTGCGCAAAGAGCTTGAAGGTGCTGGAGCCCGGTTTCATTCGCATTCGGACACAGAAGTAATGCTGGCTGCGTTTGACGCATGGGGAGTATCGCTTGCGCTTACCCGGCTGACAGGTATGTTCGCCTTGGCTGTGTGGGACGCCACGGAGGCTGCGTTGTGGATTGCGCGGGATCGTCTAGGCATCAAGCCACTCTACTATAGTATTCAAGATGGTGAGTTGACTTTTGCATCAGAGTTGCGTGCCCTGGTGGTCTGGAAAGGTAAGATTCCGCTCGTGTCTGCAGAGGGGCTCACCGAATACCTGCGCCTAGGTTATGTGCCAGGCCCCATAACTATCTTTGAGGGCATTCAAAAGCTGCCGCCAGGCTGTTACGCCGTGTACCGTGCAGGCCAGCTCTCTACCCCTCAGGCTTACTGGAAACTAGCTGAGGTTGTACGTGCCGGTATGGATCAACCAATCACTGACACCGCTCAGGCGTTAGACACGCTAGAAGAAAAGCTGCGCGCAGCAGTTGCAAGCCATATGGTGTCGGACGTACCGCTGGGCGCATTTCTCTCTGGAGGCATCGATTCGAGTACCGTTGTAGCGCTTATGCAAATTCAGAGTCGCTCTCCGATCAAGACCTTCTCGATCGGTTTTCAGGAGCGTGGCTACGATGAAGCCCAACATGCTGCCGCTTTAGCAAAGTATCTGGGTACTGAGCATACCCAGCTTTACGTGAGCGATACCGATTCGCGGTCAATCATTCCCCTGTTGCCTGATATCTATGACGAGCCTTTTGCTGACCCATCGCAAATCCCAACGTTTCTGGTCTCGAAGCTGGCGCGTGAGCATGTCACCGTAGCACTTTCTGGCGATGGGGGGGATGAATTATTTGCTGGTTACAACCGCTATGTGTTCGTGGCCCGCTTCTGGCAGCGGTTGCAATTAATACCTTTGTCTTTGCGCCGCATGGCAGCTCATGGACTTCTTAGTGCAACGCCTGAAGCATGGGATATATTTTTTAAACATGCAACCCCGTTTCTACCCCGGAACTTAGTGCCCGCATTGCCGGGCCAAAAAATGCACAAAATTGCCTCTATCCTGCCATCTTCTACACTGCTATCAGTTCATTCACAATTGGTTGCACAGTGGACTAATCCGCAGGCCTTACTAAATCCGAATTGGTATCACAAGGGTTTATTGTGGCAGGACCAGTTGAGTCCATATGAGAGCCTGTCGGCACCGCAGCAGCAAATGGTGTGGGACACGCAGACTTACCTTGTTGATGATATCCTCACCAAGGTCGATCGGGCCAGCATGCGGGTTGGTTTAGAGGCGCGCGTGCCGCTTCTGGACCACAATGTAGTCGAGTTTGCCTGGCGTATTCCAATGTTCATGAAGCTCAAGGACGGTTCCGGCAAATGGTTGCTCAAGCAATTACTCTATCGTCACGTACCGCAAGCATTAGTAGAACGTCCTAAGATGGGTTTCAGTGTGCCGGTTGATGCATGGCTTAGGGGAACTTTGCGCGAATGGGCAGAAACCTATCTGGCTGAAGATAGGCTGAGGTCTGAAGGTTTTTTTGATGCGCGGGTAGTGCGCCAGACCTGGGAAGAGCATCTGAAGGCCGAAATCGATGCTGGTGGCCAGATATGGACATTGCTAATGTTCCAGATTTGGCTGGATAAGGTGAAGACATGGGTGTGATTACACGATTGCCTTGGTGGGCCAAGTTGGCCGCCAAGCTTGTACTTGCAAGATTGCCGGTTCCTTACGGACTGTGGAGAAAGTTGGGCCTTTTTCGTCACGGCAAAATGAATGTTCCCGTGCGAGCACTAAAAGTATTTGATACCTACTACCAACGCGCCATTAGTCATGCAAATCTATCGCCCGACTTTTGCTCCCTAGAATTGGGGCCAGGAGACTCGGTTCTCTCTGGATTGGCGGCTCGCGCTTATGGGGCTAAACGTGTATGGCTTGTCGATGCGGGCGTTTATGCGGAAACTGATGTTGAGGCATGTCGGCGCATGGCCGCATTACTAGAGCAAGAGGGGCGATTGCTTCCTGATATATCAAGTGCCAGAACCTTGGCTGAGGTTATCGAACATGCAGGGATCAACTATTTATCAAACGGCGTAGCTTCGCTGACTGCCATTCCCGACAGCTCCATCGATTTCTTTTGGTCGCAAGTAGTACTTGAGCATGTAGCCCGTGAGGAATTTGTAGATTTGTTGCGTGAACTTAGGCGGGTTGTTGCTCCAAACTCTGTGGGCGTCCATGGTATCGATTTTCGTGACCATTTGAGCGGCGGTCTGAACAATATGCGTTTCTCCTCTGGAATTTGGGAATCCTACCTCTTTCGTAATAGCGGCTTCTATACAAATCGAATACGTCCGAGCGAAATGCTGGCGATGTTCGCTGCTGCTGGTTTTGATGTTGATTTGGTCGGTCAGACGCGGTGGCCGACAATGCCAATACCTCGAGGCCAACTCGCCCGCGAATTTCAGTTTCTTTTGGATGAAGACTTAATGGTGGCCGAGATTGAAATCATTGTCCGTCCTAGGCCTTGATTAGTAAAAGATAGTTTCTCTCAACATGAATAAGCACTTGCTGTTCGTTACCAATGTTGACTGGTTTTTTCTGTCGTGCCGCCGATCGTATTTCAAGTGTGCCGATAGTCACTCTGTAAGACCAAAAGTATGAGAGTTGGAATTTTCTGAGAAAGAAGTTATGTGAAGAAATCCAGACTCAGTGATAGCCAGATGATGACAGCCATCAACCAGGAAGAGATAAGACTTTTGGCACCCGAGATATGTCGGGAGTTGGGTATCAGCTCGGCCACCATTCATAAATCGCGATCCAAATTTGGCGAAATAGACGCCTCAATGATTAATTGCTATGAAAATCACCCAGCGCATTCGTTTCCTCGTGAAATAGCTTGGTATATTTGACCTGGTTGTAGAAGAAGCTTTGCGTAATCCCTCGCTTTACTTCGAAATTGCTAAACTCCAACTAGGAGAGATACAACAAAAGGGGAGGATTACCATGCGACCGATGAGGACGTCATGCTAAATAGGGACAATAATACCTATCTGATTCGGAAAGTTGGTTCGTTAGCTGATATTCCGGATGGCATTGCTGACTGTTTCTGGTCTCAGGTCGAGTCTGAACAAGTGCTCCATGACGATTTTCCTAAGTTCCTGTGCCAGTTACGGCGCATCATGAGGCGGCAGAGCATTGAAATGCAAAGCATCGATTTCTGGAGTTATCTGAGAAGTGAACTCAAGAACCTGCACTGTTCTTACAACACATGGGAAGATCGAACCTTCAGCAATTGCGGCTTCTATAACAACCGCGTTCGTTCTGGTGCGATGCTGACGCTATTCGAGGATGCCGGATTTGACGTGAAGATCGTCTCTGAAAGCTACTGGCCGAATACGATGTGCTACGGCCACCGTCCTAAGCCATGAGTACCAAACCTAAACTGCTTTTCCTTGTCACTGAAGACTGGTACTTCTGCTCCCATCGTTTACCGCTTGCAGTCGCTGCTGTGAAAGTGGGGTATGAGGTTTTCATCGCTACGCGCACAAATCGCCATGCTGAAGTTATTACCTCGGCCGGTCTAACGCTGATTCCCCTACATCGCATGCGGCGTTCGGGAGCACACCCGTTCCAGGAACTTGCAGCGCTCGCTGAATTGTGGCGTATTTACCGGCGTGAGAAGCCCGACCTAGTCCATCACGTCGGTCTAAAGCCGGTTATTTACGGCAGCCTCGTAGCGTTAGTGCTAGGAAATCGCAGCGTCGTGAACGCGCTGGCCGGACTGGGTTTTGTTTTTTCCTCGAAGAGGCTCTTCGCCAAGGTGCTTCGTCCCGTCATTAAGTGCATATTGTCATTCCTATTGAGGCGCCGGAATTCTCGTGTCATTGTGCAAAATGAGCACGACTTCGAGGTGCTTACGCAAGTGGTCGGCGTTGCTTCTAGCGATGTTCGCCTGATCCGTGGTGCGGGGGTAGACTTGCGTCTTTACATGGAACAGCCGCCCTCAGCAAAGCCACCGCTGGTTGTATTGATTGCACGCATGCTCTGGGACAAGGGGGTCGGTGACTTCGTCGAAGCAGCGATCAGGATTCGAGCCATGGGTATCAATGCCCGTTTTGCGCTGGTAGGAATCCCTGACCCAGAAAATCCAAGCTCAGTCCCGGAACGACAGCTCCGCACCTGGCACGATAGCGGTAATATCGAGTGGTGGGGATACTGCGCCGATATTCCCACTGTTTTGTCGATGGCAAGTATTTCATGCCTGCCTACTTATTATGGCGAAGGTGTTCCCAAAGCGTTGATCGAAGCGATGGCTAGCAGTCGAGCCATCATTACGACCGACATCCCCGGCTGCCGTGAACTGATTGTTAAAGGACGTAACGGTATCTTGGTACCACCACGCGATGTGCCTGCATTGAGCGCTGCGCTAGTGGCCTTGATTCTTGACCCTGAGCGCTGTAATCAGATGGGCATTGCCGGTCGGCAGATGGTGGAGCAGTCCCTCTCGCTGAATCAGGTGTTAAAAGAAACGCTTGAGCTATACGCGGAGCTAGTGTCCATCAAGGAGATTGGGCTATGAGGGTTGCAGTCTCTGGCGCCAACGGATTCGTTGGGCATGCACTGGCCCAGCACCTGGCAAGCAGCGGTCATCAAGTGCTGGCCTACATGCGACGATCGGGAGCTTTTACAGGGATCGCTGGCGTTATCCCGGCAGTGGCGCCTGATCTTTGTTTGCATGCTGATTGGCAAATCTCATCTGAGCAGGGAATCGACGTGTTTGTGCATTGCGCTGCTCGCGTGCATGTTATGAATAATGCAAGTGCAGACCCTTTAAAGGAGTTTCGTCGTGTTAACGTCGATGGAACAGCAAGTTTGGCACGTCAAGCAGCTGCAGCAGGAGTGCGCCGCTTTGTCTTTCTAAGCTCAATTAAGGTGAATGGTGAGTTCACGGAAGCGGAACGCCCCTTTAGGGCTGACGATCCTCCCGCGCCGGAGAGCCCCTATGGTGTTTCCAAGCATGAAGCAGAGCAGGTGTTGCGAAATATAGCAGCTGATACCGGGATGGAGGTGGTCATCATTCGTCCACCGCTTATATATGGACCTGGCGTCAAGGCTAACTTTGAGTCAATGATGCGTTTGCTGGTACACGGTTTCCCGATACCGCTGGCTGCTGCGAACGACAACCTTCGCAGTCTAGTTTCATTAGATAATCTGGTGGATCTTATCGTCACATGCATAGACCATACGAAGGCAATCAATCAGACTTTACTAGTAAGTGACGGAGAGGACCTCTCAACAGCCGATTTACTAAGGCGCATGGGTGTAGCTTTGGATCACCCTGCACGTTTATTTTATATGCCTCGCTCGTTATTGAACCTCAGTGCTAAGATAGCGAACAACCCCGAGATTTATAGGCGGCTGTGTCGCTCATTGCAACTGGATATTACCAAGACCCGCGATTTGTTGGGCTGGGTTCCGCGAGTAACTATCGATGAAGGATTAAGACGTACAGCTGATGGATATCGTCAATGAAACGCTTATTTGATCTTGCGCTGGCCTTGGTTATTACCTTGTTTTTGATACCACTTATTGTAGCTGTAGCTTTGGCTGTTCGGCTTACTTCGCCAGGACCTGCTCTCTACTGGAGCGATAGAGTAGGTCGCGATAATCATATTTTCAAAATGCCAAAGTTTCGTAGTATGAGTATTTATACACCTGTTACGGCTACTCATCTCTTGGAAAATCCTGATAAGTGGCTAACGCCGATTGGATCTTTTTTGCGAAAATCTAGCCTAGACGAATTGCCGCAGTTGTGGTGTATTTTGAGAGGGGATATGAGTTTTGTTGGTCCACGCCCAGCATTGTTTAATCAAGACGACTTAACTGCATTACGTACCGAAAAGGGAGTTCATCAACTTTTGCCCGGCTTGACAGGCTGGGCACAAGTTAATGGACGCGATAAATTACCTATGCCAAAGAAAGTTGAACTCGATTATGAGTACTTACAGCGAAGATCTTTTTTGTTTGATTTGAAGATTCTTTGGCTGACGGCCATTAAAGTCTTGGTTCAGCATGGGGTATCGCATTAAATGAATATCTTTTAGTTTAAGCAAGAAAATATCTCTATGGAATCAACTAAGAATGAAATATTTTTATCTAAACTAGCTAGATCTGCACTTGCCATACCGCGCATGGCAAAGCGCGTTATGGCGCTCATTCTGGATCTGAGTTTGTGCGTGCTAACCGTATGGCTTGCTTATTATCTGCGCCTGGGTGAATTCATTAGTTTTACTAGTCAATCGGAATGGGCTAAGGGCGCTGTATGGGCATCGCTTGCTTCGATTGGTCTTGCCATACCGATTTTCATTTTTTCTGGGCTGTATCGTGCGATCTTTCGTTATAGCGGCTGGCCTGCTCTATTAACAGTATCAAGGGCCATTGGGTTTTATAGCCTACTCTTCGTAACTCTATTTACTGTGATTGGAGTGCAAGATGTTCCTCGCACGATTGGCATCATTCAGCCCATCTTGCTATTGATCTTTATAGGAGCTTCTCGCGCATTGGTGCGTATCTGGCTAGGGGATCAGTACACTAGTATTTTGAAGCGCTCTGCACGATCGAGAGTGCTTGTGTATGGTGCAGGAGTTAATGGGCGTCAATTGGTTGCGGCACTGGCAAATAGTCATGAAATGCAAATCATTGGATTTTTAGATGACGATGATCGGCTGCAGGGGCATATTCTTAATAGCTTGCCAATTTACGATCCGAATAATTTAGAGTATTTGGTGACAAGCTTATCCGTGAGTGGTGTCTTATTAGCTTTACCGAATATTAGCCGTAAACGCCGAAACGAAATCTTGAATAACATGCGGCGTGCCCATGTTTTGGTGCGCACCTTACCTAGTATGGCAGACTTGGCCCAAGGTAAGGTGAGTATTTCAGATGTGCGTGAATTGGATATAGATGACTTATTGGGCCGTGAGCCTGTCATGCCAAACCACATCTTGCTTGAAAAAAACGTACATAAAAAGGTGGTGATGGTGACTGGCGCCGGTGGATCAATCGGGAGTGAGTTATGTCGCCAAATTTTATCGACTGGACCAACAAAACTGCTTTTAATTGAACAAAGCGAGTTTGCCCTTTATGTCATTAATCAAGAATTAGAAGAAAAAGGCGCTAATTCTGAAACTGTTTTAGTTCCCTTGCTTGCCTCGGTGCAAGACGAGGAACGCATGCGTGAAATTATATCGACATGGCTCCCTGATACTGTTTACCACACTGCCGCTTATAAACATGTGCCCTTGGTTGAGCATAATCCTGCTGCAGGCATAAAAAACAATGTGCTCGGCACTCTCTATACCGCTATTGCAGCTGCGGAAAATGGAGTTACGGACTTTGTTTTAATTAGTACCGATAAAGCGGTGAGGCCAACGAATATTATGGGAGCCAGTAAACGCTTAGCCGAGATGGTTTTGCAAGCGCTTGCAAAAAATCCAAAAAATGCTCGTACACGATTTTGCATGGTACGCTTCGGTAATGTGTTGGATTCGTCTGGATCGGTTGTGCCAAAGTTCCGTAAGCAAATTCGGGAGAGCGGCCGAATTACATTAACGCATCCCGATGTGACGCGCTATTTCATGACCATTCCCGAAGCAGCACAGTTGGTTATTCAGGCTGGTGCAATGGCAAAAGGGGGGGATGTCTTTGTGCTAGACATGGGTAATCCGGTTCGGATTATGGACTTAGCAAGGCGCATGGTCGAGCTATCTGGGCTGATTGTGAAAGATGAGCAAACCCCGGATGGCGATATTGAAATTGAGATCATTGGATTGCGCCCTGGGGAAAAGCTCTATGAGGAGCTATTAATTGGGGATCATCCAAAGTCCACTTTACATCCCCGAATCATGCGCGCCGAAGAAGATTTTATTACTTGGACTGAATTTGAAGGCAAGCTCAAGTCGCTGGAGATGGCATTAAATGTTAACGACGTGGGCGTCATGCGGCTGATGATGCAACAGCTTGTTGCGGGGTACATTCCAAGTGATGGGATTGTGGACTGGGTATATTTAGAACAACAGGCTGAATTGGTCTCACCTAGTGTGAGAAGTTAAGATGCTGTATTACCTCTCCTGTTGATGCCTGTTTTGTGTGGGGTGCATTTTTATTTTATCGTGAACCTCGTGCGTTTTTAGTAATCTATTTAGCCATCGACCCTACAAAGCCCCCCTTGAATTGCACTAACTTTAATGATTAAACACTTTAAAATGTTAATATGAAAGTATTTATTTGGCTGGGGGCAAAATGAATTAGTATTTAGTTCACACTGAGCCAAGACAGATAAAATACGCTGTTGACAATTTGAGAAGGCAGTGGGCTGAATGCTACTTTCCGACCATGCCCGCAAAAAAAACTCCGCCCAGGAAAAATAAGCGCTGTCAAGCAACATCTTTTTCCAAGTTATTTTTTTATTCGTTCGGGGCAGGGTCCTTTGGCACAAAGCTGGACCCCGATACCCCTGACTAAAAGCGTTAATAGAGTGGTAACGTTTGGTAATACGCCGGCAAAAGTCGTTGAAGCGTTTATTACGCTCTTACACGTCCAAGAGAAGTTGGTTCAGGCTGAGCCGGACCGCTTATTTAAAGTAAGTGAGCAAGTTCACATCACTTCCGGTGCTTTTAAAGACATTGAAGGCATTTATCAGATGACGGATGGAGAACAGCGTGTGATGGTTTTGATCGAGTTAATTGGTAAGCCGATCAAAATTATGGTGCCTCCATTCACCCTAAAAAAAGTCACATGAACCTGTATTTGAGTTAGATTCAAAAATCTGCTGTTAAATGGTACGTATAGCCTTACTTTTGAAACTAAGCTTTATAGAGTAAGTTGTACATTAATTTACCCCCGCGATATAATTTTTTTATTAACTATTTAAAGCAAATAGCCTTGGACAACTATTCGCAAATGGCTAAATTAAAAAATTTCTAAATGACTAATTTAATAAATAAAAAACTTAATTTGGGTCCCTCTTCTCATCTTTCTGGGGATACTCCTTTAGCCGTTGTATTGTTATGCACTTATAACGGTGCCCGATTTCTAGCAGAGCAACTCGACTCCCTGCAAGCGCAAACCCATCAAAACTGGGTTGTTATTGCCAGTGACGATGGTTCAACTGATCAAACTCTACGAATATTGCAGCAATATCAAGTCAAATGGCCTGCAGGGAAATTGACTATAGTCAGCGGACCTCAAAAAGGCTTTTGCCAGAATTTTCTATCCCTCGCATGCGAACCACAAATTGTGGCCGATTACTACGCCTTTTGCGATCAGGACGATGTTTGGCTGCCCAATAAATTAGAGATAGCCGTAAGTAATATTACTTTAAATCAGCAGCTAAGCGTTCCATACCTCTATTGTGGGCGCACAAATTATGTAACGGATAATTTAAAGCCCTGTGGAACCTCTCCTTTGTTTTTTTCCCCTCCAAGTTTTCGCAATGCTTTGGTTCCAAGTATTGCTGGCGGCAATACGATGGTCTTTAATCAAGCTTCAAAACGACTGATGGAGGGCGCGGGTCCACTTGACGTACCGTCTCACGATTGGTGGATGTATATATTAGTTACTGGATCTGGGGGGTAGTCTTCTACGATAAAGTACCGTACATACTTTACCGACAGCACGATGGGTCATTAGTAGGGAGTAATAATACATTTTATGCCAAGGTCAAAAGATTGGGTATGGTATTACAAGGACGATTCTAGAATTGGAATAAAAAAATATTGCAGCAATGGTTCGCAAAAGTGATCTTCTATCAGAATCAAATAATGTAGTTTTGGGCTGGTTTTGTAAGATTGGATCAGCGGGATTAATAGATCGTTTACGATTTTTGGAGGTTTGTGGCTTCTATCTACAAACGAGGTTGGGTACGAAGTCTTTATATAGTAACCGTTTTAAAAAAGTTATGAATAGTAGTTTGGGTTTTTGCTTAATCTAAATAGTTAATTATTAGAATTGTAAATATTTATCAATAGCGAGGATATTTTGAAAAAAATTATTATATTTGGCGGTGGCGGTTATTGTGGTAGCGTTTTGGTTCCTCAGTTGGCAAAAGAGGGTTACTCTGTAACTGTTTTTGATACCTTTTTATATGGCACTGAGCATTTAAAAGGGTTAGATAATGTTATTTTGGTCAAAGGAGATGTGCGCAATTTGGATCAGGTCACAGTCGCACTAAAAGGTCAGCAATACGTACTGCATTTATCATGCATATCCAATGATGCTAGTTTTTTATTGGATGAAAAACTATCAACCTCGGTAAATTTGGAATCTTTTGAGCCTTTGGTAATTGCAGCCAAAGAAGCGGGCGTTAAGCGCTTTGTGTTTGCATCATCAAGCTCAGTTTACGGAGTTTCTGAGCATCCAGATGTCACTGAAGATCATCCGCTAGTTCCATTAACTCTATACAATAAATACAAAGGTATGTGCGAGCCTCTACTGTTTAAACATACGGATGATAATTTTGTCGGGGTTGTGTTTAGACCGGCAACAGTATGTGGCTATGGTCCGCGCCAACGACTTGATCTTTCAGTCAATATACTGACTAATCATGCCGTTAATAAGGGCAAGATTACTGTTTTTGGCGGAGATCAATTGCGTCCTAATCTGCACATTCAGGACTATGCAGATTTGTGTAAACTACTACTCGATGCGCCAACGGAAAAAATTCGAAACGAAGTATTTAATTGCGGTTTTCAGAATATGTCGATTATGGATATCGCTAAGATTGTTAAGAAAGTGGTCGAAAAACTCTTCCCAGAAAAGGGCGATATACCAATCGAGGTAACCACATCCGATGATCCGCGTTCATACCATATTAATTCAGAAAAAATTCATAGAGTTTTAGGATTTAAACCAAAGCACTCGATTGAAGAGGCGGTTATCGATTTATGTGAAGCCTTTAAAGCAGGAAAGCTTCCTAACAGCTTTGAGGATGACAAGTATTTCAACGTACGCACAATGAAGACTGTTGGACTGAAATGATGTCTAAAACAATTGCGGTAGTAACTGGAGGCGCAGGTTTTATTGGCAGTCATATGGTCGATGTGCTTGTAGAAAATGGCTTTGCTGTTAGGGTAATTGATAATCTAACTGGCGGAAGAGAGGCCAACCTTTCTCAGCACGCTACCAACCAAGATGTTATTTTAGATAAAAGAGACATCCGCGAATTTAGGCCGAGCGATTCACTCTTTCGTGGTGCAAGATATGTGTTTCATTTCGCAGGAATTGGTGATATTGTCCCGTCCATAGAGCGTCCGATGGACTATATGTCGACCAACGTATTGGGCACCATTAATGTATTGGAATGCGCGCGATATGCACAAATACAAAAATTAGTTTATGCAGCCTCATCTTCTTGCTATGGTTTGGCCAACACCCCGACTGATGAGTCTCATCCAATCGATACAAAGTACCCCTACGCGCTTTCCAAATATCAAGGAGAGCAGGCCGCCTTACATTGGTATAATGTATACAAGTTGCCTGTAAATTCGATAAGAATATTTAATGCTTATGGCACTAGGTCGAGAACTTCTGGTGCTTATGGTGCAGTATTCGGAGTTTTTTTAAAGCAAAAATTGATGGGGCAGCCCTTTACTGTTGTGGGTGATGGTGCTCAAACCCGTGATTTTCTTTATGTTACCGATGTGGCGCATGCATTTTATGCTGCTGCCAAAACTAACCGCGTTGGTCAAATTTATAACTTAGGAGCTGGTAAACCACAATCGGTTAATAGACTTGTGGAGCTATTGGGTGGGGAGAAAATTGATATTCCCAGTAGGCCAGGTGAGCCCGACTGTACTTGGGCAAACATTACAAAGATTACAAGTGAGCTGGAGTGGAGGCCACAAATATCGTTTGAGGAAGGGGTAGCGAGAATTCTTGAAAATATTGATTATTGGAAAGATGCTCCGTTATGGAATCCAAATTCTATTGCAGATGCTACAAAAACTTGGTTTAAATTTATGAAATTGGATAATCAGTGATATGGATCAGCTAAGTAAAACCTTATACGCTCATAAAATCAAATCTGCCGTAGAGATTGCTAAATTATTAGGAGATCGTCCGCGCTCGAAAAAAGTCATTATGTGCCATGGAACATTCGATGTTGTTCATCCTGGGCATATTCGGCATTTGCTTTACGCAAAGACAAAGGCACCAATTTTGGTTGCTAGTTTGACCTGTGATGAGCATATAAAAAAAGGGAATATGAGACCCTATGTTCCAGAAGCTCTGCGTGCTACTAATTTGGCCGCATTAGAAATGGTTGATTATGTGGTGATTGATCGCGATTCTACGCCGATTGAAAATCTAAAAATAATTAAGCCAGACTTTTTTGCTAAGGGGTATGAATATACAGCGGGTAGTGTTCATCCAAAAACTCAAGAAGAAATAGATGTCATTAATAGTTTTGGAGGTGAGATACTCTTTACTCCCGGCGATATTGTTTATTCCTCTTCAGCACTAATAGAGTTAGCCCCGCCAACCATTGCTGTGGAAAAGTTGATGGTATTAATGAATGCTGAAAATGTGACATTTGCAGATTTACGCAATACCGTTGAAAGTATTCGTGGTATCTCTGTTCATGTTGTAGGTGACACGATAGTTGATAGCTATACCTACTGTAGCATGGCTGGCGGCATGACTAAGACGCCTACTATGAGTGTTAGGCTAGAACAGAGGCTTGATTATGTCGGTGGCGCCGGGGTTGTGGCGAAACATTTGCGCGCCGCTGGTGCGCAAGTCACTTTTTCAACGGTGCTTGGCAATGATGCATTTAAAGATTTCGTTTTAGATGACCTCCAATCTCAGGGAATAAGCTGTTTGCCAATTATTGATGAAACAAGACCTACTGTTAATAAAAATGCAATTATCGTTCAAGGTTATCGTATGCTTAAAGTTGATACCTTGGATAATCGATCAGTATCAGAGAGGATCTTAGATAAACTAAAAGAGCAGATTACATCAACTTCAGTGCAAGCAGTAGCATTTTGTGATTTTCGGCATGGCATTTTCAATCGCGAGACAGTACCTCATTTAGTTGGCGTAATCCCGAAGAGTGCCTATAAAGTTGCCGATAGTCAGGTGGCTAGTCGCTGGGGAAATATTATTGAGTTCCAAAATTTTGATTTGATTACCCCAAATGAGCGCGAGGCGCGTTTTGCATTGGGAGACCAAGATTCTGTAATACGACCGCTGGCTAAAGAATTGCACAAACAGACTAATTGCAAAACGCTAATGTTAAAGTGTGGTGAGCGTGGTCTGATGACTTATCGATCTCATACCCGAGAGGATTATCGAGCTTTTTTTGTGGTTGAGTCTTTTGCTGACAAAGTTACCGATGCGGTTGGCGCTGGGGATGCATTACTCTCTTATGCCACCCTGGCAATGGTTGCAACGGGTAATGATGTAATTGCGTCAATTCTAGGAAGTATAGCGGCGGGCATAGAGTGTGAGCACGATGGAAATATTCCAGTAACAACAAACCTTATTTTGAAAAAAATAGATAAACTGGAAAAACAAGCCTTTTACGCTTAGGAAATCAATGAGAGTAATTATTGTTGGCTTGGGTGTTCAGGGCAAAAAAAGGTTATCTGTAGCTGGCGCAGATGTTTGCGCAACTGTAGACCCTTTTAGTTCCGAGGCAGACTATCCGGATATTGAGCATGTGCCGTTGGAAAAGTATGATGCTGCATTGCTATGCATTCCTGATGAGCCAAAAATTACTTTCATAGAATATCTATTAGCAAATAAAAAGCATGTTTTGGTTGAAAAGCCACTTTTTGCGACTCATCCAGAAGATTTGGCAAGGCTTAAATTATTAGCAGAAAAAAAACATGTTACCTGCTACACGGCATATAACCATAGGTTTGAGCCACATTTTATGCGAATGAAAAAGTTGTTAGATTCTAAAATCTTGGGAAAAATATACGGAGTAAGAATTTTTTATGGCAATGGTACGGCTAGATTAGTTCGAGAGTCTGCATGGCGGGATAAAGGTGCAGGAGTACTTCCTGATCTTGGATCCCATTTATTGGATACGGTGAATTATTGGTTTGGGCGTCATTTTCATGGCTTTGAGATATATACGGCCAATCGCTTTGAAAATAAGTCATTTGATCATATTACGTTCGGTAGTAATGCAGATATATTATTGCAATTTGAGTTGAGTTTGCTTTCCTGGAGAAATCATTTTTACGCGGATGTATTTGCTGAAAAAGGTAGCGCACATATTAGCTCGTTATGCAAGTGGGGGCCGAGCACATTTGTTGTTCGTGATAGAAAGGTTCCTAGCGGTCGACCTGACGAAGAGTCTATCATCCTAACGCAGTCTGATCCAACATGGTCTTTGGAATATGAGCATTTCATAAATCTTTGCAGCTCTGGTGTGAGTAATCTAGATAACGATATCTGGATTAACAATACCTTAAATGGACTTGCTGAAACCTTGGTTTAATTGGAATAGATCAAAATGTTGAAACATAACAATGAAACTGAGGTTATTCCACCAAGAGTTATCGTGCTCGGTGCAAGTGGATTTATTGGTAAGGCTATTTGCAATAGTGCAAAATCTAAAGGAATGAATATTTTGGCTTTAGGTCGTCAAGAGCTAAATTTGGAGCAAGATAATGCTGGTAAAAAATTGGCTGAAATGCTTCATCAGGATGATGCCTTGGTTTTTGTTGCCGCAAAGGCGCCCTGTAAAGACCTTAAGATGTTTTTTGAAAACACGCTAATGGTAAAGGCCGTATCAGAGGCGATCCAAATCAAGCATATTTCACAAGTTGTATATCTTAGTTCAGATGCTGTCTATTCTGATTCCGCCAATCCGTTAACAGAATTATCTTGTGTTGGCCCAGAGTCGTTTCATGGCATTATGCATTTAGCACGTGAAATAGCTCTGAAGCAAATTTGTTCAGCCCCTTTGGCTATCGTTCGACCAACCCTAGTTTATGGCTTGCTTGATCCACATAATGGGTATGGGCCAAACCGATTTCGAAGGTTAGCCAGAGAAAAAAAAGAAATTATTCTTTTTGGTAATGGCGAAGAGCAGCGCGATCACGTAGATGTTGAGGACGTTGGGGACTTGGTGGTAAAAATATTACTGCGCAAGAGTTCAGGAATTATTAATGCAGTCTCTGGTGAGGTGGTTTCTTTTAAAGAGTTGGCTGAATATATTTCTAAGGAATTTGATCCTCAAGTACTAGTGAAGGGCTCAGCTCGAAGCGGCCCAATGCCTCATAATGGCTATAGAGCGTTTGATAATTCTGCAATTTCAAATGCATTTCCAGATTTCAAATTTAAATCTTGGAGACAGGGAATATCAAAAATTAATACATCTGAAAAAGAGCTTATAAAATAATGAAGCAACCAATCATTGGCTTTATAGGTATGACTCATCTGGGTCTTGTTTCAGGTGTGGCAGCTTCTAAAAAAGGATTTCAAATTATCTGCTTTGATCAAAATCCTGAAATCATAAAAGAAATAAATGCTGGAAATTTGCCGGTTTCTGAGCCTCTGTTGCAAGAATATATTGAGGATAATCGGAATAAAATTGAGTTTACTTCTAATCAGGGTTTGTTGAATAAATGTGATGTCATTTATATTGCGCCAGATATACCAACTGATGATCATGGAAATAGCGGCCTTGAGGTAATCGAAAAGCTTATTGAATTTGTATTTAAGCTTGTTAGAGAAGATGTTGTAATTGTGGTCTTATCTCAAGTCCCCCCTGGTTTTTCAAGGCAAAGGTCTTTCGGAAGAAAATTTTATTACCAAGTAGAAACCCTGATATTTGGGCGAGCACTTGAACGCGCTTTATATCCAGAACGCTATATCGTGGGATGCGCTAATCCAGAGGAAGAGTTGCCTAAGGCCTATCAAATCTTTCTTCAGTCCCACGACTGCCCAATACTTAAAATGCGTTATGAAAGTGCCGAGTTGGCAAAAATATCAATTAATATGTGCCTTGTTGCATCTGTATCAACTGCGAATACATTGGCTGAAATTTGTGAAAGTATCGGTGCTGATTGGACTGAAATAGTGCCAGCATTAAAGCTTGATAGAAGAATTGGTCAATACTCATACTTAAGTGCTGGTTTGGGAATTTCTGGCGGAAATCTCGAGCGCGATTTAGCAACTGTTTGTCGACTCGGTGAAGAGTTTGGTACGGATATCAATATCGTACGTGCTTGGATGGCAAATAGCGGTTATAGAAAAAACTGGCCATTAAGAACATTGCAAGTAGAAGTTTTGGAAAAGAAGAATAGCCCAGTAATTGCTATCTTGGGCTTAGCATATAAAGAAAACACACATTCAATAAAAAATTCTCCCGCAATTTTATTGCTTGAAAATTTGAAGGGGTATGAAACTCGAGTATATGACCCAGTTGTCACAAGCGATATGGTGAGTTTGGGATCTAAAACCTATTTCGCTAGTAATATTTTAGATGCTTGCCACGATGCAGATGTGTTGTTGATTATGACACCATGGGATGAATTTAAGAAAATTCAAATTCAAGAACTAGTAAAACATTTAAGAGGCAATGTTATCATTGACCCATACAAAATATTAAATCGCGAAGACTGCATGCAACATATGCTGTCTTACCATTCTCTTGGCGTTGCCCAGAAACGGCATAGTTAATGGATCGAGATTTACGGCGCGTCGTATTGATAGGGGGATCCGGTTTTATCGGGACTGCAATCGAAGCAAAGTTATCCCAACTAAATGTCTCGGTATTAAAGATTGACTCAAAAACAGTTGATTTACTGGATCAATTGGCCGAAGAGAAACTAAAGTCAATAATTAAACCAAATGATGCAATCGTTATGCTTGCTGCATTGACTCCAGATCGCGGTAGAGATGTGGTTACTTTTATCAAAAATATTCAAATGCTTGAAGTGGTTATTAAGGTGGCAATAGATAATAATCCATCGCATTTCGTATATATTAGTTCAGACGCAGTGTATGGCTCACAGGCCGGAATCATAAACGAATTTAGTGCATTAAACCCTGTTGATTTGTATGGAGCAATGCATCTGTCAAGAGAATTAATGTTAGAAAGGTTATTGCCCATACCAACAATGATACTTAGGCCGACAATGGTCTATGGAAATGGTGATACTCATGATGCATATGGACCTAATCGCTTTTTAAGAACCTCAAAATCTAATCGACAGATAACATTGTTTGGAAAAGGGGAAGAAACAAGGGATTACATATCAATTGAAGATATTGCAAAAATAGTATGTTTAGTTTTGATAAGAAAATGCACCGGCATATTAAATCTAGCTACTGGAAATTCGATATCGTTTAGCTCTATTGCTAATGAAATTATTCGTAATGAGAAAAATTTAGTAACCATTCGAAATGCAAATAGAATTAACAAAATATTTCATCGACACTTTGATATCACAAATTTAATCAAGTTATTTCCTGGATATCAATTTAAAAAATTAGAGCAATATTTAGGCTCCAAATAATTGATTATCACCAAGCACTAACCTATCTGCTAATTAAGAATATGAACAAGTATAAAAAGGCAATACAAGATATAGCAATGGGTGCAAAGCGAAATTCATTATGGATCATCCTGGCCTGGAATGATATAAGGCTAAGATACATCAGGTCCTTATTAGGACCATTTTGGATCACAATTAGTACGGGATTGATGGTGAGTTTAATGGGCCCATTATATGGGGCACTCTTTGGACAACCTGCCGTAGAATATATAGTGTACTTATGCGTTAGCTTTGTTATATGGACATTTATATCCACGACCATCACGGAGGCAAGCCAAATTTTTATAGTTTCGGACAACTATATAAAACAAATAGCATTACCATTTTCATTCTATATCTATCGATTAATTGCCAGAAATGTAATTATTTTTTCGCACAATTCAGTTTTGCTAATTATTGCCATATTCTTCATACAAAGTAAAAACGATTTGAGCATTTTATTTTTACCAATGGGCATGTTTTTAGTATTGGGTAACTTAATTTGGATCGCAGGATTATTAGCAATCTTGGGGGCTAGGTATCGCGATGTCAATCAATTGGTTATTAATATCGTGCAAATATGTTTTTTTCTGTCTCCAATTATGTGGAAGATGGAGATGCTTCCACAAAATAAGCAATTTTTAGTAAATTTTAATCCTCTATATCATTTGGTTGAGATTATTAGAGCTCCAATTATGGGCAACGTTATAAATATTTATAGTTATATTTTTGCATTAGTGCTTATGGCATTTGGAATGACTGCTACATTTTTTTTCTTTGCTAAGTATAGAAATAGAATTGCATATTGGATTTAAGTATGACACATATTACCGCAAAGAGTGTATCAATCGATTTTCCAATCTATTCAGGAGCCTCTCAAAGATCGTTTAAAAAAAATTTAATTGGTGCTGTCACTGGCGGTGTCATTGGATATGATGCATCAAATAAAAAAACAGTTAGAGCGCTGGATAAACTGAGCTTTGAATTTAGCGCTGGAGATCGCATTGGAATAATGGGGTCTAATGGGTCAGGAAAATCCACATTGCTTCAAATGCTATCTGGCGTTTACGAACCAACAGAGGGTTCATTAATTGTTAGTGGCAAGATTGTACCGATGCTCAATTTAACTTTAGGTTTGGATGTGGAGTTTTCTGGTCTAGAAAATATTTATCTTAGAGCTCAGATTCTTGGCTTAAGTCGCAAGCAAATTGATGAGAGGTTGGATGAAATTATTGAATTTTCGGGGGTTGGAGAGTTTATTGAATTACCAATGAGAACCTACTCAAGTGGTATGGTTATGCGACTAATGTTTTCCATTGTCACATCAGTGGACTCCGATATTATATTGATGGACGAGTGGATGAGTGTTGGCGACTCACACTTCGCTTTACAAGCAGAAAAACGACTACAACAAATGATGTCAGAGGCAAAAATAGTAGTGATTGCCTCGCATGATATAGAGATGCTTAAAAAGAATTGCAATAGGTTGATAAAACTAGAACATGGAAAGATTGTTGGTTGATGAAAATTTATTTTGCTGCATTCGTTTGGGGAAAAAAGTATATAGAAGATTTCTTAGCATTAACATTGCCTGCGCAACTTGCAAAAAGCAATATTCTGTCCATTGATGGAAAAATAAAGTATGTATTTTTTATCAGAGAAAGCGAAAAGAAGTTTTTTAAATCAGGCGCAATTAATGAATTGGAAAAATTCTGTGAAATTGGATATGAGTATATTGATGATGTTGCAAATCAAAGAAATAAATATAACAATCTAGGGCTGATTCAGAGTAGGGCAATCGGCAAGGCAGTTGCAGAGGGGTTTGAAATATTTTTCCCAGTTTATTCTGACTTAATATTTTCAGCCAATGCTATTCCATATTCAGTTGAAAAAATTAAATCTGGTAAATTTTTTGTGTTTTCAATGGCTCCTCAAGTTATTCGAAAAAAATTGCATAACTTTGTGCAGGAAATACCTCGAGTAGGCGGATATGGCGTTGAACTTGAGCCCATAAAGTTAACCAAATTTGTACTTGACAGCTTGCATCCTATAAGAGCCCCGTCGGTATTTAGTGATGGGCAGTTTAGAAGCTTCCCATCCGTTTTTTTTATAAATACAGAGCTGGGTTATATTGGAAAAGCATTTCATCTGCATCCAGTCGCCTTTAGATTAACAAATGATAAGGTGCTAACAAATAAATTTATTGGTACTCTTGATGAGCATTTTATCCCATTATTAATTGACTCTATTGAACAGGTGCATGTTGTAGATAACACAGCGCAAATGTGTCTTTGTAGTTATGATGAATATGAGCCAAGCGACATTGATGACAGTGATGAGGGCTTGAAGTTAGCAAGTAGGGAGAAAATCATTCTGCTAGCAGAAGGTCATGCATCAGCAATACATAGACTTTTTTTTGAAAAAAATATTTACTTTAATGTCACGGAATTAACAAGTAAAATTCCAGATTATTTGAATATCGAGTTAGATAAATTTACTAATTCTATTTTTCGTTCTTTGCTAGTCAGTAGTGATTATTTGAAGAAGTTTTCACATGCGACATACTTGGAGAGAAAATCGTTCCTTTCATTAAAGAAGAGGGCTTTGGAGTATCAAATTAAACAGCGAGCTGAAATTATTATTTCAATAATCTTATGGAAGATCATTAGAAAGATTGTCGCTTTTATATATATGTTTAATATTCAATCATTAGGCATTTACGAGAAAAGACACAAAATCAAAAAAGATATCGAATCTATACTTCCCGCTCTATCCTTTGGATTGCAAGATGGGAATCACAAGTATGGCGCAGAAGTTGTTAAATACGCTCAAGGTAGATCAATTATTTATTTGATTTATGTTGCCTATCTAAAGTATATTAGTAAGAAATTTTGAGCATAGCGTATGTTTGAAAGGGTTTGTGCAAGATTATCTCTTGCTTATGCTAGATTTTTAAGCGAAGGATTTCTATGGTCACTTGTAGAAGTTGTAATTAGACTAATTAATTTTGTAGCTTATGTACTGTTGTTGCCAGGAGCATTATTACTCAGGTTTTTGGGATATAGATTCTTAAGTATCAACGCTTCAAGAATTGGTCACTTAGCGGGGGAAGTTGATTGCTTTATTAAGTTACAGTCTCTTGGTTTGATTGATGTTCGATATAAGTACGTTGTATTTAGTAACTCAAGAATTTGCAATAAAGTATTTTGGGGTTATGTTAAGAAAAGAATTCATGCGATTGATAGCCCAAGCTTGTGCAAAATTTTAAAGCTTATGACTCTTGGGCCGGGGGTAAATTTTGATGTATCGAGTTACATATTATCAATCAATCAATCAGCTAAATATTACGACGTATGTAGATTGTGGTCGGACAGGGAGCCAGTTTTTAAGATTGAGAAAGAGCATTTCGAGGTAGCTCAAAAAAGATTACATGAAATGGGGGTTCCAATTGGTGCTGAATATGTATGCATCCATGTACGGTCAATGGGATATTACAAGGAAGATGATAGAGTTCATGAGAATCGAAATTTTTCAAATGATTCTCTGGTGAAATCAATCAACGAAATTGTAAGTCGCGGGTTTTATTGCATTGTTATGGGGGATCTAAACTCTCCACAAATACCATCATCTAAAGGGGTGATAAATTATGCTCACTCACCATTTAAATCCGATTTAATGGACGTATTCCTATGTGCTAATGCAAAATTTTTTTTAGGAAATTCATCTGGACTATTTATACTAAGTACTGTTTTTGGTGTTCCATGCGCTTTGTGTAATATGCTGCCATTTGTCTGCACAGGATTTACATCCCGAGATCTCTCTATTCCAAAATTGATAAGAAAATTGAGTGGAGGTACTTACCTAAATTACAAAGAAATTATCAGGGAGAATATTGCAAATTTTAGGAGTTCAAAGCAGTATGAGAGATCGGGAGTTGTGGCGGTTTCCAATAGTGAAGATGATATATATGGTTTAGTGTCCGAAATGCTCGACCGCCTAGATGGAAAACTAACTTCTGATGAGATTTTGAGGGATAACGAACCTTTTTTAGTGGAATTACAATCAATGCACTATAGCTATGGAACATCTTCATATGTGGCGCCAAGCTTTATGCGTAAGTACGCCAAAGTATTTAGGGCATGAATTAGGTTGTTAAGCTCTATACCCCGCCATATATCAACTTTCATTGTAATTCCTATAGTAATTTAATTAATAGCTAAATATGCTCCGTGATAATATATTAGAATTAAAAAATAATAAAAATATCTATATCAATTTATATATTAATTAGTGGCGAATAATATGCATGAAAATTATATTAATCTTTATAAAAAAATGAAATTTATAAGGGTTGTTGAAAATGCCATTGCTAGGGAGTATCCCTCTCAGGAAATGAGATGCCCCATACACCTGTCAGTGGGTCAGGAGGCGATTGCAGTTGGGGTTTGTCAGCAGTTAAATAAAGAGGACAAGGTTTTTAGTAATCACCGATGCCACGCCCATTATCTCGCTAAAGGTGGAAGCTTATACAAAATGTTAGCTGAACTTTATGGCAAATCGGATGGATGCTGTGGAGGAAGGGGTGGATCAATGCACCTATTCGACGATGATGTTGGTTTGAAGGCCAGCATTCCAATTGTGGGAAGTGGGATTCCTTTGGCCGTGGGCTCAGCCTTGGCCGATAAATTAAGCAAAGATAAACTAGGGAGCCTTTCAGTTGTTTTTTTTGGTGATGGGGCAATAGAAGAGGGCGCATTTTACGAATGCGCTAATTTTGCAAGTTTAATGGCTCTTTCGGTTCTATTTGTATGTGAAAATAATATGTTTTCTTGCTACACGCATATTAGTCAGAGGCAGCCTCCGCGTGATTTAGAAAAGTTGGCCCAAGCACATTTGATTAAAACCTTTCGCGCCAATGGTAATGAGCTTATTAGCGTTGTGGAAGTATCAAAGGAAGCAATTGATTACATTCGAAATCATCAAAAGCCAGCATTCATACAGTTTGATACTTATAGGCATTTGGAGCATTGCGGCATTGCTAGTGATGACCACTTAAATTACCGGGATTCAAATGAAGTTGTTAATTGGCTAGCGAACGATCCGGTTCTTTCTTTTGAAAAATATTTATTGGAAATAGAGGCGATTGATGAAAATATATTATCCAAAATTGAAAAGGATTTAGAGAGTAAGGTCAATTTAGATATAAGCAAAGCAAAAAATGCTTGCTTTCCAGATCCTTTATCGATAGCAGACCACGTCTATAAATAAAATTTTATGAATGAAAAAATATTATCTACAGCAGGCGCAATAAGAGAGGGCTTGTTGCAAGCTGCTGAGCGCGATGAAAATGTTATTTTCATGGCTGAGGGTGTTAAAGAGCCCACCGGATTTTTTGGCACGCTATCGGGGTTCGGAGAGGTTTTTGAGCAGAGTCGTTTGATTGAAATGCCGATAGCGGAAAATGGCCTCATAGGCATAGCCGTTGGCGCAGCAATGAGTGGCAAAAGAGTTGTCATTAGCTTGCAAAGAGTTGAGTTTGCAATGTTGGCTTTGGAGCAAATTTTTAATAATGCAGCCAAATCTCATTATGTAAGCAATGGTGCTCATTCAGTCCCTATAGTATTACGTCTTGTTGTTGGTCGTGGTTGGGGTCAGGGGCCCGAGCATTCGCAAAGTCTTGAATCTATGTTTTCAATGTTTCCTGGGCTCAAAGTCGTTATGCCAGTTTTTCCTGGCACTGCAAAGGGTTTAACGATTGGAGCAGTTAATGACCCCAACCCAGTAATTATGATTGAACACAGATGGTGTCATTATGTGCAAGGAAAGGTTGGCAGCGATTACTTTTCAATCCCACTTACAGGACCACAACTACTTCAAGAGGGACGAGATTGTACTATTGTGGCAACATCCTATTCTGTTTTAGAAGCGTTAGAAGCAAGTGAGATCTTAAAAAGATATGAAATTTTTGCCGAAGTATTTGATTTGAGTGTTTTACGACCATTAAATCTGTCCCAAATTATTTCATCCGTTAAAAAAACCGGCCATCTAGTAACAATTGATACTGGATCTAAATTCTTGGGCATGGGGGCTGAAATAGTTTCCCAAGTATGCTCAGAATTGCTAAATGATCTGAAATCTCCTCCAATACGATTAGGTCTCCCTGACCATCCCACTCCAAGCTCCAAAGCTTTAATTGATTACCAGTTTTATCCAAATGTACTTACTATTTTAGAGTCGGTAATTACTCAACTGTGTATTACTGAGGATTTAGCCAATTTAATCAAATCAGAGGCTTTGGCCAATAGGAGTTTGATAAAAAATGATGTTCCTAATCCAGCATTCAAAGGACCATTTTAAGGATTAATACTAAATATGAATAACATATCTGTACCATTTATTGATCTGAAACAGCGATACGAAGAAGAGCGCGTTGAGTTATTAGAGTGTGTTGATAGAGTGCTATCAAAAGGACACTTAATTCTCACCGAGGAGGTTAATGAGTTTGAGAACCAAGCAGCAAAGTATATTGGTGTAAAGCATGTTATTGGCTTAAATTCTGGAACAGATGCGCTGATGATGGCATTGTGGGGTTTTGGTATTGGCAAAGGAGATGAGGTAATTACAACTCCCGTTTCTTTTGTTGCAACTACCGGCGCAATTATCCACGTTGGAGCCACCCCAGTTTATGTAGATGTATGCTCAGACCAGAATATTGATGTAAACAAAATTGAATCGGCCATCACAAATAAAACAAAAGCAATCATGCCGGTGCACTGGGGTGGAAGAGTTGCTAATATGCCTGAAATTATGAGAATTGCAAGAAAACATAATTTAATTGTTATTGAGGATGCCGCTCAATCTATGGGGGCATATTTGGGCGGACAGCATGGCGGGAGTTTTGGTCATGTTGCAGCGTATTCTGCACATCCTCTTAAGAATTTAAATGCATTGGGTGATGCTGGATTTATGTCAACTAATGATGATGATGTTGCAAGAAAGGTGCGTCTATATAGAACGCATGGAATTGAATCAAGGGATAACTGTGTAATGTACGGAGTTAACTCCCGACTTGATAGCCTAAATGCTGAAGTTTTAAAGTATAGATTGGATAAGCTGGCAGATATTGTAGAAAGAAGAAGAAGCAATGTGCAGTTATATCGTAAGCTCATTAAAACAGATCAAGTTTTTATACCTCCTGAAAATGACGGAGACAAACATTCATATGTGATGTTTATTGTTCAAGCCAAAAAAAGAGATGAGCTTAAAGAGTATCTAGCAACAAAAACTATTGAGACATTAATTTATTATGGGAAAGCCTTGCACTTACATTATGCAGCTAAAAATCTAGGCTATAAGTTCGGAGATTTTCCTGTAGCTGAAAAACAGTGTGATGAAGTTATAGCGCTACCCCATCATCAAAATATAACGTCTGAACAAGTAGCGTATGTAGCTCATCATATTAATGAGTTTTATGGGAATAAAAATGATTAAGGTTCCATATAATTATTTGCCTATGCAATTTGCAAATCCTGACCCCTTCATTGAGGACTGGAGAGAGCTAATCAAGTCTGCTGACTTCACTTTGGGGGCGTACGTAAAAAAATTTGAGAATCAGTTTGCAAACTATGTAGGCGCAAAGTACTGCATAGCAACCAATAATGGTACAGATGCGCTTATTCTTGGGTTGAAAGCTTTAGGAATTGGGGTAGGCGACGAAGTTATTACGGTCTGCAATTCTTTCTACGCAACCACCGGCGCAATCGTAGCAGTTGGTGCAACCCCAGTATTTGTAGATAGTGATAATAGATATCAAATAGATGTTGGCGCAATTGAATCAGCAATAACATCTAAAACTAAAGCTATATTGCCTGTTCATTGGGCGGGGGCATCGCCAAATATGCCATTAATCATCGATATTGCAAAAAAGCATTCATTGCGAGTTGTGGAAGACGCCTGTATGGGTATTGGAGGAAGGTATGCCGGTAAATCTCCGGGCACTTTTGGCGATTGTGGCGCATATAGCATGCATCCACTCAAGTCGTTGAATGTAATGGGCGATGGGGGGATGGTAACCACAGATGATCCAGATCTTTATAGCTGGATGCTAATGTACAGAAATCATGGCATGGTCGATAGAGATCATATAGATATTTGGGGGGTGAATATGCGAATTCAGCCTCTTCAAGCAATTGTTGCAATGAGATGTTTACCTGAGCTAAATGACATTATCATGAAAAGAAATCAGAATGCCATTCAGCTTGATAAGCTTCTTAGTCAACCAGAGCTCAAGCCATATGTATCGATACCCGTCAGAGATCCATTAAATCAAGAAACCCATGCGTTATATATGGGATTATTTAAAAAAAGGGATGAACTTAAAACATATTTAGAGCATAATGAAATAGAGGTAAAAATTCATTATCCGATTCCGCTACATTTGCAAAAAGCGGCATCACATTATGGGTATAAGAATGGATCTTTTCCGGTTGCTGAGAATCAGGCTGATCAGTTATTGACATTACCAATACATCAATTTATTGATTGTGAGATGATAAAATATATATCTAGAAAAATTGAAAATTTTTACTTAGCATCTTGAAAAGTACAATTTTCCCAATAGTCTATGAAGCGAAAAACCAAGATTTAAAGATTTTGGATTCTGACTTAAGCTCAAATGACTATTCACAAAAAGTACTAATAATAAAAACCCGCTTCGATTTTATGCCTTTGGGTATAGGATATGTACTATCTTCGCTTGAAAAAAACAATATCCCGTTTGATTTTTGGGACATGTTAAGACCTTCCAAGCCAGAGTCAGAGTATTTAGAAAACATCAAAAGTGGAAATTATTTTTTAATTGGCACAGGGGGATTTGTATTTAATATTCATGATTTTATTGAAATTACAGAAAAATGTAAGAGCGCAAATATAAATGTACCGATTATTCTTGGTGGAAATATAACGCGTAATTTATCGGTTGAAAAATTACTCGAATATTTAAATGTAGATTACGTCTACATAGGGGAATCAGAGGCCAGCTTTGTAGACTTTGTCAAGGCGCTTTACACCAATAAAAAAGATTTTTCAGGAATTTCAGGGATTGGATATTTTGATAAGGAAAAAAATGAAATAATTAAAAGCGGACAAGTAAGAGTCGATTTAGCTGCAAATCATTTAATGCCAGCATACCATTTATTAGATGTTGAACATTATATTTCAACGAATAAACATATTCGATTTCATAAACTTGGAAAAGTTATGGCAATGCTTACGGGTAGAGGATGCACAGGCGGATGTAGTTTTTGTTCGCCAACCGTTGGCAAATTTGTTGCTCCAGAAATTACTAATACTATAAGTGAAATAAAGTATTTATATGATAGGTACAAATTTGATGCATTAAATTTTATCACTGAAATTTTTTTCCAGCATCCTCACGAGGTACTTCAATTTTGTGCGGCATATAAAGAGTTAAATATTAATAAGCCGTGGTTTTGTTGTGTTTCACCTCATATGTCGCCCGAAGTATATCCCGCCATGAAGGATGCTGGATGCGTTGGATTTAATATGGGCCTCGAGAGTGGATCGGATCGGATATTGGCAAAAACAAAAATAGGATGTACTGTCGCAAATTTTGAAAAAAACTACCACGAGGCAAGAAAGAACGGCCTATTTGTAGACGTTAGTTACATGGTATTAAATGAAAATGAGACTGAAGAAGACGTAAGAGCAACCTTTGATACTCTCATAAGAAATAGAATGCAACAAGAGAGTTTTGGTCTTGTTAGTGCATATCCCGGCACATCTATTTATGCAAAAGCATTTAAAAAAGGCCGCATAAAAAATGAATTAGCGTACATAAAATCAGTAATGAGCGGTCGATATTGGAAAACCTACAACATAGCAGAATTTGAGTACCTAAATATTAGCGCTATACCTGATGATCAAATTTATAATGTTGTTATGCGAGAAGTTCGACGCTATTACAGTTTTTTAAGGGTTGAATTTCAAGCAAAAGAACAGAGTTTTAAAAAAATAAAGAATGATTTAGGTTTAAATATTTCAGGACATTACATCGGAAAGTGTTGCGAGTGCAACTCCCCAATAGAAAAAATATTCGATTTAGCTTTAGTTGATGGAATATTTGAGCACACACAAATTTGTGGAGTATGCTTTAGCAGGAATTTTTTTGATTTTACAAATATAGATGAATATAGAAATCACTTTAATGATCTGAAAAAAAAGATATCGGCCGCAAAAAGAATTATCATAATAGGGAGGGGGAAAATAGCGGAGGATACTTTATTTTATGATTGTCTGAAGCTAGATGCTTCTAAAATACTCTGTGTAATTGATGAGAGAAGTTTGGAGGAAGAGATGAGGGGAATTGAAGAGCACTCTGACTCCCAGAAAAAGTATTTTTATAATCTACCAAGACTAAGAAAAGAAAATATCAAAGAGATTGACTACGATTTAGCTCTCATAGCTGATTTACTGCCAAATATGTTAAATGCTTTCTATCCAAATAGAATGGACTCTAGAATTCATTATATAAATCCTATAACTTCCGATCTGGCCAAAAAATATAAAAATATGTGTGGAAATAAATTTTCTATTAATACTCAAAATATTTTTCAGTTAGAAGGTTTTCTTGTGAAAATTTTAAGTAAAAATGCTAAAGTTAAAAACTTTGCGAAACATGTAAAAAAATATTTTGAATATAGTAAGCGGATTTAAATTAGGCACGTAAAACAAAATTCTGTGGTTGTGGTAATTGACTTTTATACTTATGAGCCCAATTAAGCATGCCAATAACTCCAGTCTTGAGATCAATTGATTCGTTGTAACCAAGAGCCATAATTTTAGTACTATCAAGCCAATACTGAGAATCTTCGCCGATTCTTCCAGGAACAATTTCTATGAAATCATTAGGGTCAATGTTTGCGGAAATTGCAACCAGTTCCACAAGCTCTTTAATAGAAACGGGATCTTTGGGTCCGACATTATAAATTTCACCCAACGGGGCTTTATACATCATTAACCAAAGAGCTCTAGCAATATCAGTTGCATGCATGTATGATTTTTTTGCAATTCCCCCGCCTTCGAGAGGAACTTTTAGGTTATTAACGACAGAATATACAGCCTTAGGAAGGATTCTATATAGCAATTGACCTGGGCCATAGGCATTGGATGGCCTGAGAATGTTCATTGGAAACTTGCGCACTCTAAACATGGACTCAAGATGCATATCAGCAGCGAGTTTTGATACGGCGTATGGACTTGTTGGAAAAAGAGGGGCTAATTCTGATGCGGGCTCAGTTACAGGGCCGTATAGCTCTGACGTGCCAATTTGGATAAATCTATCAAGCCAGTCTACATGTTGTAGGTAGTCGCACATTTGAGCTACAGCAGTAACATTTGTATTGTAGTAATGATGGGGTTTGTCCCACGAAGTAGCGTATGCAAGAGCAGCAAAGTTAACTATAACGTTAGGCTTTACGGAGAGAATGATTTCTCTTAAACGTTCTTGCTCAAAAGTAATGTGAACTTGATGATACGAGTATCTCGAATCACCGTCACCAACATTTAATGAAAAAGGGGGCGCACTTGTAGGATTCCTTCCTATAGAGGTTACGCTTTCAACTATACTTTGTTCAAGTAGAAATTTTGCAAAATGTATAGCAAAGACACCGCCGCCACCTAAAATAAGAACTTTCATCTACATCCTTATATGAAAAAATTTAATCTTTTAAATCAAAAGAAAATATATAGAAAAGTTATTGAGAGATCAGATAATAAGGAAGTATACAGAAAAAATGCTTTGAAATTTGATAAAGAGTATTTTGATGGCGCAAGAGAAGAGGGGTATGGGGGATATATTTATGATGGAAGATGGGTTCCAGTAGCCAAAAAAATCATTAAAAAGTGGGGTCTTAAGTCAGGCAGTAGGGTGTTGGATATTGGCTGTGCCAAAGGTTTTTTACTGGAAGACTTATACCGTCAACTGCCCGGAATAATATTGGAGGGTTTAGATATTTCAGTTTATGCAAAATCAAAAGCCAATCCAATCATCAGAGATACAATAAAAATTTTTGACTGCAATGACCCCCTGCCATATCAAGACAATAGCTTTGATGCAGTTTTTGCTATTAATACAATTCACAATTTGCCACTTGAAAAATGTAAAAACGCAATCAAAGAGATTGAGCGTATATCTCCAGGAAGAGGCTTTATACAAGTTGATGCATATAGGACTGAGTCAGAAAGGGAGATATTTATGAAGTGGATGCTAACAGCAAAAACTTTTGACACCCCGGAGGGCTGGAGAAAAATATTTGATGAGTGCGGTTACACTGGATATTATTATTGGACAATAATCGAAAGCCCATAATGGGTGCATTATTTAATAAATTTAATCTAAAAACACATTCAAAATTTATGAAATTCATAGGTAAAGTTAGAAATATAAATTCACCAGAGATATTAATTTTTTTATTTGCCATTTTTGCCCAGATTGTTACGCTAATTGCAATTCCGATAGGTTTTGAGTGCGATGCTGGAATGTTTTTAAATTATGCAAAAAAAATTTCATTCCAAAACGGAGTGTATACAGATGGGAGGCCGCCTCTTTACCCATTATTTTTATTAGTAACCGGCGTTGTATATCCTGGAACTTTGATTATTACTGTGCTTGCCCAATCGATAATTGGGGTTGCAATGCCAATAATCTTATATAAAACTGCAGAGCCTTACGGAAGAAAAATTTCATTTATAGGTAGTTTATTGCTCATAATTACATTTGTACCTTTTGTAGGGTCTAAATTATTTCTAGCGGAGCAGCTCTACTCTTGTTTGCTTTTATTGGCTATCTATTTCTTAAAGAAATCATTAGACTCCGAAGGCAATCAAATGAAATTTGGGATCTTTCTCCTATTTGCTATAGCAGCGACAATGACAAGATTTGAGGGGCAGCTAATATTATTTTTTGGGAGCGGGCTTTTAATTGTAGTTCTGCTGGGTAAAAGAAATTATAGAGATGGGATTTTGATTGGTTTAGTGGTAATTTCTTTTGTATTTGGGTATTCAATTTTCAGATCGTTAATGATGAAGGATTTCACGTTAATTGGACATCTTCACAATGGATTCGGACCTCAGATCTTTTGGCGTGTATATAACCTGACAGTTGACGATAATGGGAAGAAGGTGACTATTCTCTCAACGAATAATGGGCCAGAAATAAAAAGATTATCCAATATTCTGGAGGTTGCGCTAATAAGAAATCCAGAATATTACCGCTCTATTCGTAATGGATTTGATGACGTAGATAAGGTTGAGAAAAAAATGAAGGGAACCACCTACCATGAGTTATATGGGCGGTGGGATGGAAGAGGTGAAGACTTAGTTGCGCATATGCTTAACTCTGATAGAACTCTATTGTCCAGCAATTATTCAGTATTCATACCATCAGTGCTTGCAAGGGAGATCGGAGTGGTAAAGGCTGACAAATTATTGAAAAATGTATCGCTTGAGGCAATTAAAGCATATCCACTGCAAGTATTCTTGCAGGCATTAAGAATTGAAAGCCTTTTTTTTGGAGTAAATCTTGGACATTTGTATGATGGCCTTAATGCAAAGCTCCATGATTTACAGTTTTGGCAGGCGGACTCCCTTCAAAACAATGCATTAGTAAGTAGCGGGAAAGAGCCCCGTTTTCGATTTCTTGGAATAGCTGATTTCCTGCGGAATATTTTTTTTGTTCAAAATGATTTTGCATACTCCAGAACGGGTTTTAATGCCGGAGACTGCGCTGAGAAAATGATGTCTAAAAATATGTGGAATGAGTATGTATTTGATAAGAAAATGACGGATACTAATTTTTCAAATGAATTTATTTCCCTGGTAGCAATTGCTAGAAGTTATGTAAGAATTTTATGTGGCATTATTTTGATAGTCGGCGCGCCTTTAATCGCATATAGAACACGCAGTACTTTTTTTAATATCTTAATATTTTTAGTTTTTATAATTTCTACGGTGGTTGTCGTGATTTCTAGTGCTGGACCTGGTAGCAAATACGATATACCAATATTTCCAGTTTTTATACTCTTAACATTGATTGTCATATCAAATTTATGTACCTTTATTAAAAAATGAATAAAAATTCTATATATGGCAAATAACCTCAATAATGCCACTTGCGTAGTCTGTGGAGGAATATCTTTTTCGTTGGTAAAGGCCGATACTTTAAAAGGAGATTATCCAGAATTTGGCTATGATTTTAATCCAAATTACAAAAAATCCTATCAAATGCTTAGGTGTTGTAGCTGCAGCCACATTTTTTCATTTCCAATCCCAGATAATATATATATAAGATACAATGATGTGGTTGATAATGCTTATCTTGAAAGTGCCCCGCTAAGAATTAATAACGCAAAAAAAATAATTGAACAATTATTTAGGTATAAAAAATTTGGAACTTTGTTAGATGTTGGATGCGCTACTGGCGACTTTTTAAGTATTGCAAAAAATACTTATCAAGTTGAGGGTCTTGAGCTTTCTGGCTGGGCTTCAAAGATTGCAAGAGACAGGGGTTTGATAATAAATCGATGTTTACTTTCTGAAATGGGAGAATTAAAAAAATTTGACATAATTACGCTTTGGGGTGTAATAGAGCACTTCCAAAACCCTCGGCATGAGGTAATGCAATTACATAGGCTTTTAAATGAAAAAGGAATAGTGGCCATTTGGACGGGGGATCAAAGTGCGCTTATTCCGAGATTGCTAGGCAAAGGATGGTGGTACTTTATGGGTCAACATATTCAAATATTTACTAGCAAATCACTAGACAAGTTAATGCTTGACTGCGGCTTTAAGAGGGTCTCAATTTCAATTTACCCGTATGTGGTTAATTTAAGGTCTTTGGCTTGCTCTCTTCGTAGATGGGCTTTATTAGGCCATATTGCTAGAATTCTATTCAATAATAATTATATTGGAAATATCGAAATAACATTGCATATTAGCGGTGAAATGTTTGCTATTTATGAAAAAATTTAGAATTTTTTGTAAACAGAATTTTTATTAATAATTAATTTTCATTATTTTTGGAAAAAATAATATTATATCGATGTAATCATATGAACGTTTTAATTTAACTCCGGCCTTATTGTGAAAAATAAATATTTAATAATTATTCCGACATATAATGAACGCGATAATTTGAAATATATGATTGAGAGTCTATGTTATTTGAATCATAATTTACACTTGCTTTTCATTGATGACTCTTCCCCAGATGGAACGGGTAGTTTAATAGATGAATATATCAAGATTAATAATAGAATATCCGTAATTCATCGTGAGGGAAAGCTGGGAGTGGGATCTGCCCACAAAGTTGGAATAGGGTGGGCTCGTAAAAATGGTTGGGTAAATGTCATAACAATGGATGGCGACAGGAGCCATTCACCTGAGGATGTTGCAAGGTTGATTGAATTGCAGAATAAACCGACTATTGTAGTTTGCTCAAGATGGTTGAAGAAAAATAGCTTAACTAACTGGTCCATTTACAGAAAGATTATGACCAACATTGGTCGATATTTGACTAAACATATTTTAAAAATCCCTCAAGATGCAACTAACGCACTCAGATACTATAGATTGGAGGATATGCCAGAAAATATATTTTCAAAAGTTGAATCAAATGGCTATTCATTCTTTTATGAAAGCCTATTTATTTTCAATAAAAATAGAATAGATATAGGAGAAATGGCGATTTCTTTGCCAGCAAGAACTTATGGTAATTCAAAGATGAATTACAAGGATATCCTGAGAAGTTTTATTTTTTTATGGGTGCTATATTTTAAAGGGCTATTTTGGCGTGAAAAATAAACAAAAAGAAGGAGCCCATTCAATTGCCGACAAAGCAGAAGAGCAATGGGATCAATACTGGAGCAGTAGAGGGCATGATGGCAAGGGCTTATATGATTTTGTTGCGTCAATTTATCGAATATTTTTGATTAAACCGGCGGTAAATCACTTTCTCGCAAAAAGTTTCCCCCCTCAGTCAAAATTACTGCATGCGGGTTGTGGCAGTGGAATGGTTGATACCGGTGTAGAAAACAAATATTTTTTAACTGGATTAGACATTTCACAAAATGCCCTATTAATATATAAGAAAATTCATAGCTCAAGAACTAAAACAATCCAAGGCAGCATATTCCACATTACTGCTGTTGATGGCTTATACGACGGAATTTTCAATTTAGGGGTTATGGAACATTTTACAGAAGAGGAGATAGTCCAAATTTTAAAGAGTTTTTGGTCTGTTTTAAATAAAAATGGAAGAATTGTCCTTTTCTGGCCTCCTTCCTATGGAATTGCAACTAGATTTTTAAAATTACTACATAGGATAATTCATGCGTTTGGGATGGATATTAAGTTGCATCCTGACGAAATTACATACGCAGATCACGCGCATCAAATAAGTGTTTATTTAAACCAAGCGGGCTTTAGATTAGTTGATTTCTATTTTGGGTATAGAGATATGTTTACTCATAGGGTGGTTGTAGCAGAGAAAGTTGGCTAAGATGGAGCCCCACGCCATTCTTAAGTCAGCGGTAACACATAGCACGCCATATTATCAATGTTATGTGCAAGATGTTGATTTTGTTAGTTTTTCAAAAAAATATTATGTAGTTGATTTCGGTAGAACTGCCGCCGTGGTTTGCATAAATGAGCATAATCAAGTTTTAATGACGAGACAGTATAGATTATTGCTTAATAGGATTTCAACCGAGATTGCTGGCGGCGGCCTAGATATTGGTGATACTTATGAGGCGGCTGCAAAAAGAGAGTTAAAAGAAGAAGCTAATGTAACGGCCTTAGAGTTAATTCCTTTGTGCAGATTTAGCCCGGGACTGGACATTGTGGATAATTTTACTGAGATTTTTTTATGTAAAAAATTTAAAATTGATGGCGAATTTCAATTCAATGCATCAGAAATTCTTGAAGTGGACTGGATTGGTATTGATGATTGTCTAAAAATGATTTCAAGCAAAGAAATACAGGATGGGACAACAATTATGGGCATAGCATTGGCAAAAGACTATTTGCTAAATCATTCCTGATTTCGGAATAATCAATTCATTTTTATTTTTTTTGATACATGGGTGCGGATATTGTCTTGCCAAAGATAGCAATACTGCTTTGCACATTTAATGGAGAGAAGTATTTGCATGAGCAAATACTTTCAATTATGGATCAAACTCATGCTAATTGGAGAATCTATGTATCGGATGATGGATCAAGCGATTCAACTTTAAGCATACTCAGAAATTTTCAAGAAAAAATAGGAATAGCCTCTTTTAAACTATTTAATGGCTCACAAAAAGGGTCAACATACAATTTTTTGACTCTTTTGCAAAGAGTTGATGATGATTGTGAATATTTTGCCTTTTGTGATCAGGATGATATTTGGCATAAAAATAAGCTGACTAAAGCTATTCTAGCTTTGGCCAATAAAAAGATTGATATTCCAGCGCTCTACTGTGGCAGTACTAGGTACATATCATCTGATAGATTTTTTATTCAAAATTCATATATTTTTAAAAAGCAGCCAAGTTTTAAAAATGCCTTAGTTCAGAGTATCGCCGGCGGCAATACCATGGTCTTTAATCGTAGTGCGCGTGATATTCTTAATAAGACTAAGAATCCTCATTTACTAGTAGCGCATGATTGGTGGACATATATCCTCGTTACTGGATTTGCGGGAGACATTTATTATGATAGCGTTCCCTTGGTGGATTATCGACAGCATACAAATGCATTGGTAGGGGGGAATAGGTCAATTAAAGCAAAGGCAAAAAGGATCGGGCTCCTGCTAGATGGACGCTATAAAAAATGGACCAATGAAAATCTTAAAGCTTTGATAGTTATTTTTGATGATCTACCCAATGAAAGTAAGATTGCTATCAAAAATTTTGAGCAAATAAAAAAACGTGGCTTTATTTCAAGAATTTTTATATTTATAAAATCAGGTATTCGTAGGCAAACCTTATTTGGTAATATAGCACTTGTATTTGCAGTAGCTTTTAGAAAGTTTTAATCAAAGTAAAATTGTAGTTAAGTTCAATACTAATTGCAATGTATTAACGCAGTAAATTTATCTCCAATTAAGTCTAATTAATAACCCACGCTATGAGGGAGTTGAATGAATTATTCTAGGCAGCATTTAGATGAAGCAATTAAGATCATCCAAGAAATAGATGTTTCAAACATCGAGCGAATGATTGATGTTATTTTAGGGGTGAAATCGAATCAAGGTAGATTGTTTTTTTTAGGGGTTGGTGGAAGTGCCGGCAATTGTTCTCATGCTGTAAATGATTTTCGAAAAATTGCTGGGATTGAATCATATGCTCCTACAGATAATGTATCTGAATTGACGGCAAGAGCCAACGATGAGGGATGGTCTACCATCTTTTGTGAATGGCTAAAAGTCAGTAGATTAAAGCAAAGTGATTGTTTATTTGTGTTTTCAGTTGGGGGTGGAAGCTTAGATAAAAACATCAGCCCCAATTTAGTTGAGGCTCTTAAGTTTGCAAAAAATATTGGCGCTAAAGTAATTGGAGTAGTGGGCAGAGATGGTGGTTACACGGCTCAGGTTGCCGACGCATGCGTTGTCATTCCCACTGTAAATCCAGAAAACATCACCCCTCATTCTGAGGCATTTCAGGCCGTAATTTGGCATCTTTTGGTGTCGCACCCAAAGTTAAAGGCTAATCAAACTAAGTGGGAATCTGCTGTTAGGTAGCAATATGCAAGAGAGAAGACAGAAGAATCGTGCAGTCTTTCTTGATAGAGATGGGGTAATCAATCGCGCGTTTATACGTGAGGGAAAATCTTACCCACCCGCTGAGTTGGATGAAGTAGAAATTCTGCCAAACGTTGCTTCGGCTTTGAGCCGCTTAAAATTGGCAGGTTTTCTTCTGATTGTTGTTACAAATCAGCCGGATGTAGCAACTGGTAAGACAGCAAGGCACGTGGTTGATCAAATAAACAGTCATTTAACTAACATACTTCCAATTGATGAGTTTTTTGTTTGCTATCATAGCGATAGTGATGTGTGTGATTGCAGAAAGCCTATGCCAGGCTTGCTAATTTCGGCTGCTAAAAAACATCAAATTGATTTAAAGTCAAGCTTTATGATTGGCGACCGTTGGAGAGATGTTGAGGCTGGAGAGGCTGCTGGTTGCAAAACTTTTTTTCTGAATTATGGTTATCGGGAAAAGCAGCCAGATTATCCTGATTTCATTGTTTCATCATTGGCTGATGCCGCAGAAATTATTCTTGGAGAATTTTCTTGAAAAAAATTGAAGAGTTAAGGGTAAAGATTTTTGCAGATGGTGCGGATAAAGCTGGCATGCTTGAAATGTATGCCAAGCCGTTCATAAAAGGATTGACTACTAATCCAACATTAATGAAAAAGGCTGGCATCAATGACTATAAGGCATTTTGTAAAGATATTCTCGGATCTATAAATGACAAACCTTTGTCATTTGAAGTTTTTTCGGATGACTTTCATGAAATGGAGCGTCAGGCACTAGAGATTGCTAGTTGGGGGGAAAATGTTTATGTAAAAATCCCAATTACTAATACCAAACAAGAGCCTTGTTACGGCCTTGTTAAGAGATTGGCGGCAAAAGCAGTCAAGCTGAATGTCACAGCATTGATGACTTTAGATCAGGTGTGGGATATTGCGCAATGTTTAGATCCTCGAGTCCCGAATTATGTATCAGTTTTTGCTGGGCGCATCGCTGATACTGGTTGTGATCCGGTTCCAATGATGAAAAAAGCCGTTGAAATTTTGCAATCCGTACCTTCGTCGGAGCTCATTTGGGCAAGCCCGAGGGAGTTGCTCAATATTTATCAGGCCGATGATATTGGCTGTCACATTATTACGGTTACAAATGACATACTAAAGAAGCTTTCCCTAGTAGGTTACAGTTTGGAGGAGTATTCTTTGGATACTGTCAAAATGTTTTATAAAGATGCGCTTGAGGCGGGCTTTAAGCTCTAAATGCAAACCAATTTTTCTGGTGATTTTTCAGAAGGTTTGAGTATTTATGTTGTTTGATTAATGATAGACAATGCTAGTATCCGCCCGTTTTAGATTGATGGCTGCTATTATTTCCGATGCATTGGCAGGGCACCTGCTAAATAGATGATTAACTAGTTTACAATTGTTGCAGTAGATAATTTACTTGTTACATTCCCAGTATTTCTGTTGCTCTGACATATTTTGCTGTTGCGGTGGTTTCGAACTCTTTTAACATTATCGACAGATGCAACAGTCTTTCGGCAATAGTTGCTGTATTGATTTTTTGGGAACAGGGTAGGTTGAATTTCAATTGGCCGATATGCAAATAATTATTGCCTCACTGGTAATTATTGGGGCACTTTTTGGGTTTTTTAATTCAGAACTATACGCGCGGTCTTATTTTGAATTATCGAAAGGGTTGTAGTGCAACTCTTCCACTTGAAATTGCTAACTCAACCGTCAGTGTAAGTCGAAACAAAATAGTAAATTCTGCAAAAAAATCAAAAACTCAGATTTTTTAGTGGTTTAGCAATAGACCGCTATATTCTTTAATAATCAAGGATACTGTTTAGTCTACCTAAGCACTTGTTTGGGTGTTCATTTTCAAGGGGTGCCACGAGTTTGCGCATTGTGTTTGAAAAGAGGTGTAAGTGATGTTGTAATACACCCACGAATAACTGGTGGGTCGGGCGAGACTCGAACTCGCGACCAACGGATTAAAAGTCCGCTGCTCTACCGACTGAGCTACCGACCCAGTATGGTGATACTTGATTTAATGCTGTATGAGCAATTTTGCTAGAAAAAGAGGGTTGTTTTTATTCTTGATTTAGCAAAATGATGATTATAGCAAGTTGTGAGCTTCCTCTCCTGGGCTTTTATGACCCCCAGTTGTGGCTGTCTTTTTTTAACCCCGGCGTGCGACTGGGGGATTTTTCGAGAAATACTCCTGAATACCATTGAGGATAGCCTGCGCAATTCGTTCTTGATAAACCTCATCGTTTAGCCTCTTTTCTTCTTGGGGGTTGCTAATAAACGCCGTCTCAATAAGTATGGATGGAATATCAGGGGCCTTTAGAACCGCAAAACCTGCTTGCTCCACTTTGTTTTTGTGAAGCGGTGCAAAATCCCCAATCTTGCGAAGGACCGAATTGCCAACCCGTAGCGAGTCATTGATCTGTGCCGTGGTCGACAGATCTAAGAGTAAGTGCGCTACTTGCTTGTCTTTGGTTTTGATATTGATCCCACCAATGAGGTCCGAGGCATTCTCTTTATTGGCCATCCAGCGTGCAGCAGAGCTCGTAGCCCCCTGTTGAGAAAGGGCAAAGACCGAGGCTCCTCTTGCACGCGGCTCAATAAACGCATCGGCATGAATGGAGACAAAGAGATCGGCCTCCACTTGCCGTGCTTTAAAGACCCGACGATGTAAGGGCACAAAATAATCCCCATCGCGGGTTAAAAAGGGCCGCATAGCCTCATCTTGATCAATCTTTTGCTTTAAGCGCTTGGCAATCGAGAGCACAATGTGCTTTTCATAGGAACCCCGAGCGCCAATGGCCCCAGGATCCTCGCCCCCATGGCCGGGATCGATTGCAATCGTAACTAAGCGTCTAAAGGGAATGCGCTCCCTCGTGCTCGCTAACTTTGGGTCTTGACTTGGGTTTGCAGGCTCTTTGGGATCGGCTTTGGCTCGGGTGCTTGGTACTTTTGGGGGGCTACCGTCTACTTTGGCTTGGGGCTTAGCAAAGGCGGCAATCGGATCTTCTTCGAGTAACTTTTGCGCACCTGCCCGCTCTTGCGCTAAACGTTGCTCCTTCTTAGCACTCTCTTTTACAAGTTGCATTAATGGGTCGGGGGGATTACTTGGGTAGAGATCAAAAACCAATCGATACTGGTATTCGGCAACGGGATCAAGTGTAAAGAGCTGGGGTTTGACTGCCTCTTTGAGATCAAACACCATGCGCACGACCGTCGGCTGAAACTGCCCCACCCGAATTTGCGCAACATAGGGATCATTGGGATTGACCTTGGCTACCAAGTCTCTGAGGGTCGGATTGAGTTCTAAGCCATCGATATCCACTACCAGACGATCGGGGCCGGTGAGTAGTTGATGGCTAATCGGCAGGGCTTTATCGGATTCAAGGGTAATGCGGGTGTAGTCTTCCGATGGCCAAATGCGCACGCCAATGAGTTTCGCCCCGGCATTGGCTTGTACCAGTTCACTTTCGGTGAGCAGCAAATACAAGACCCCCATCGAGCCCATGGTTTTAAGGCTGTCTTTGAGAAGTGATCGTCGCCGGGGGTTC
>JACCED010011200.1_pt1 | contig 74973 bp, 56 predicted proteins | sample 7455021 | NCBI WGS metagenome assembly JACCED01 (sample SAMN15323456, study PRJNA562643) | freshwater metagenome | isolation source: river surface water | place: USA:Blue River Watershed | collected 2017-08-19 | reverse complement strand
GCGAATTTCAACGGAAATAAGCGACAGTGTTTTTGTTGATTTGAGGGACAAATCCGACGGCGTATATTTGATAAAGGCAGTAATTGGAGGCAAAGTTTTGAGCAGTAAAGTTTTGAAATTGAAGTGAGGGAGTAGCTCCGTTTCACTTCGCTGAACCCTACTGTTTAGTCCTGCAAAAGCAAAGTCCAACGCTTCGCGTTGGCTTTTTTTATGCGCCTTTGTCGCTACCATTCTTCGAATGCTGACTCCATTTGCGCATAAAAAAAGTCCTCAACTTCGTTGAGGACTTTCCTTTTGATCGTGCACGCGTAGGGATTCGAACCCCAAACCTTCTGATCCGTAGTCAGATGCTCTATCCAATTGAGCTACGCATGCAGTTCCTTCAGGGTCGCAAGGGTTGGGAACAACCCCGAAAGGGCTGCAAAGGTACAAATAAAATTGTCCCTATGCAAAAAAATATCAAAATAATTGTTAGCGTGTGCCCATCTCTGCGAATATCACCTTCAAATTATCCAAATCGATATCCGATAAATTCATCGTTGATATACTCCCCCCCAATTTCGCATCTTCCAATATTCCATTTTCATAGAATCCCAAGGTTTTGCGTTGATCTTCTGTTAATACAATAACATCTTTCATGTTGTATCCACCCCCAGAACATATCATCATGGCCAAAAATTGCAATTGTGAACGATTTAAATTCTTGATTATCGATGATTCTAACTGCATTCCCCTGATGTTCTTAAATGTTTTCAGCAACTCCGTTTCATTCACATGACTCGGTTTGAATGCATCATATATCCAATTCACCTGAATGTTTTGATCCGTTCCGAATGTCAGCTGTGCCGATAAATTAGATTTGGGAACATCGCTTTCTGTGTTATTTTGAGGGACATTTACCTCAGGAGAATTAGTCGGAACCGGATTGGTCATTTGAGAGTTGATCCTGTAATCCTGAAATTCTTCAATATCTTTGATGGTATGTGGGTTAGATCGAATGAATGTATAAAAATCGCGAATGGCATGTTTGTTTTTTTTCAAATTCCAGTTTTGATGATTGTTGAGTTTTATCAAGCCGTAAACCGGCGCCACCACAATTTGTCCGAATGTTGCATAGGTTACTCCAAGAATAATTCCCCAGGGAATGGCAATGTACGCATCTTGAGGGAAAATTATCACAGTTGTTAACCCAGCAACCACAAGCGTTGATGTCCTCAAAAAAGTCCCATACGACTTTCCTAACTTTACCTTTTTTATTTTTTTGAAAGGATAAAATCCAAGCCTCGAATCAGTATTAAATAATTCACTGCTCTGATCATAAACAAACAATCCATGTTTGTTGTACGAAATGATTCTTCCTCTGATGACTTTTCGATTGTCTAAAAAAATCCTGGTATATCTGAATTTATGGTCTTTTTCTTTGTAAATTTTAACATCTCTCTGTTTTACGTTTGAGGTATCATAAACAGATTCAAGTAATTCAATACTCAGTCGAACTGAATTGTCTTCATCCCCTTGTGATTGAGCGTTCTGACAAACAGAAAGCGCAAGGATGAATAAAAACGTTTTTACAAAATATGGTTTCATCAAATGCCGCAATTTAATTTTTTACAATGTTACGCTGAATTTCCAGAGATTAAATTGATCTCTACAAACGTCTATGAAGAATTTTTACGGAAATACCGTAAATAAATGAATAACTTTTGCGAAATTCCGTAAAACTATTTTTCTACAAATCCCGGATATCCCTCGAAATCCACGGTATTGCTGTAATGCTGAATATCTTTTCTCACCATCTCATAGTAACTCGCTCCTTTACTTCGATCGGAGTTGATAGCGGTTTTCACACCGTCTAATTTTAGTCGAATGCCGTAAATGGGGGCTGCCAACAACTGCCCAATTGTAACCGCCGTTGTCCCTCCAGATAATATACCTTGAGTTACAGCATATGGATTTTGTTCGCCAAAAATGTAAATCCACATGGCACTGTATGCAATTGCAGATTTCCAAAGCCAATTGCCATAAGATCGTCCTCTGCGAATCCATTCGATGGTTTCATAAGGGCAATAAACCAGACCATTTTCTTCATGCGAATAGAGGTAAACACCCGATTGAGATACACAAATGAGTTTTCCCCTAAAAATATCTTTGTTGATCAGTTTTACCGCAATTTGCGTCTTATTGGATAAATACAATTTATCGATTTCTCCGGGCACTACAAAGGTTGCCAAGTTGCCAGTTTTAGCCGATGATTCATAAGCGCTCTTTTGCACATTGTACAAAAATTGCTTGTCAATTTTCAATGGAATAAATTTTGGCGGTTCTGCATTTTTTGCAACATTGGAGTCTAAAAATGGATTAGAAATTGAATGAGCGGTAAGCAAATTGATGCAAAAAAAGAACGCAGAGAATATTGGAATTTTTAAAAAGGATATCATGGTTTGAAATCTTTTGGGGTTGATTTATCGCTGCAATGTTAACTGAATTTTTGTAAAAATCATAAAGTCGCAAATTCAAGAAATCAAGGAAATGTGTTACCTTGCAGTTTTTTATGAAACAAAAAGTACTGTTATTTTCTGCATTGGTGCTCTTCGGTGAAACGACACAAGCCCAATGGTTCAAAAAATCAAAACCTCAAACGCCGCCACCAGTTGAACAAGCTGAGAAAAAAAGCAAAATTGAGTCGATCGATTCTAAAACTAAAAATTGTGTCAAGCTAAACGGCCTGTTTACCATGTTCCGCGACACAACAACAGGTCAGCTTTTCATGGCAATCAATAAATCGCAAATCAACCAAGAGTTTATTCATTTTACGTATACTGAAAATGGAGTGATAGAGGCTGGTCACAATCGCGGTTCATACAGAGGAAGTCGCATTTTCAAAGTGAAAAAGTCCTTCAACAACATCGAATTTGAGCAACAGAATACCAGTTTCTATTTTGATCCAAATAACCCAATTGCTAAAAGTGCCAATGCCAATATTTCCAATGCGCCTTTGGCGTTTGAAAAAATTATTGCCGAGGACAAAAAAACGGGTGACTATTTGATTGATGCTGATGAATTGTTTCTCACAGAGAAATTGCATCAAGTAAAGGCAGGCGGACGTCCGGGTGCTGAGGGATTCAAACTTGGTAATTTAACCAAAGGGAAAACACAGTATATTTCGGTAAAAAATTATCCCGACAATGCAGATTTTGTAGTTCGATATGTTTACGACAATCCTGCTCCAACTTCCGGTGGGTCGGAAGAGGTGACCGATGCCCGCTCGGTTGTGATAGAATTGCAGCATAGTTTAATTGCAGTTCCAAAAAATAACTTCAAACCGCGAAGAGACGACTATAGAGTTGGGTATTTTTCTGAGCAAGTGAACGATATGACCACAGCCAATGTTACTAACTACAGAGACATGATTCACCGTTGGCATTTGGAAAAGAAAGATCCTACTGCTGCCAAGTCTGAACCTGTAAAACCAATTACCTGGTGGATTGAGAATACAACGCCTAAATCTATACGTCCAATCATCAAACACGCGGCATTACAGTGGAATAAAGCGTTCGAACCCCTTGGGTTTATCAATGCTGTTCAAATCTTCGAACAACCCGATACTGCAACCTGGGATGCCGGTGATATTCGTTACAATGTATTGCGCTGGACATCAAGCCCTCAGCCTCCGTTTGGCGGTTATGGTCCAAGTTTTGTGAATCCACGAACTGGTGAAATTTTGGGCGCTGATATCATGTTGGAATATGTGTTTTTAACCAACCGTGTGAAATTGGAAAATGTATTCAACATTCAAGGTGCCTCAGATTTGGATGCTCACTCCTCTCACGAGGGATGTGATGCCGGTTTGTATCTGCATCACCAGCAGCAATTGGCAAAAAGCCTTTTGGAAATTTCTAACGACAATGAAAATGAGATATCCCGATTGCTTCAAGAATCAATTCATTACTTGATTTTGCACGAGATGGGACATACCATGGGATTGATGCACAACATGAAAGCATCGAATCTGCACACCCCTGAAGAATTGTTAAACAGAGAGTTAACCATGAAAACAGGCTTAATAGGCTCTGTAATGGATTATCCCGCCGTGAATTTGCCGCCTGCAAATAAAAATATTTCGGTTCAATATTGTCAAACAGAACCAGGCCCATACGACTATTGGGCCATAGAATATGGTTACAGTGTTTCAAAAGAAGACGCTATTGAAGAAGAAAAAAGATTGACAACCATTGCCGAAAGAAGTATCGAAAAAGAGTTGGCTTTTGGTAATGACGCCGACGATATGCGCTCTCCTGGAAAAGCAATTGACCCAAGGGTGATGATCAACGATTTGAGTAACGATGCCATCACATTAAGTTCAAATAGAATAGAATTGGCACTTTCATTAATGCCTAATTTGGTCCAAAAATATGGCAACAGTCAAGAAAGTTACCAAAGTTTGGTAAGCGCTTTCAACATGCTCAGCGGAACATATGCTTCAAATATTGAAATTGTATCGCGTTATGTGGGTGGTGTTTATGTTCAAAGAAGTGCTGCTGGACAAGCAAATGCGCCAGTTCCAATGCAAGCAGTTCCATATAAAGAACAAAAAAGAGCAATGGAAGTATTGGCAAAATATGCATTTGCTCCATCTGCCATGAATTTCCCAGAAGAATTGGCCAATAAATTGCAACAGCAACGTCGTGGTTTTGGATTTTTTGGTGCGGGTGAAGATCCTAAATTACACTCGAGAGTTTTGAGGATGCAAGGAACTGTTTTATCGCATTTGTTGAGTCCTTCTGTCTTATTGCGATTATCTGATTCGAAATATTTGGGAAATACATATTCATCAAATGAAATGTTAACGGATTTAACTAAATCCATTTTCTCTGAAGATTTAACCAAAGTGGTAAACTCTCACAGAAGAATGTTACAAATTCTTTACACAGAGAGATTGATCATGATGATTGATGGTCAAAGAGGACAATTGTTCGACCCAATTTCAAAAGCAGCAATTTATAATCAAATTGTTAGCATCCAAAAAATGATGAAAACAAATCCTGGAACAGATGCTGAAACCATGGCTCACAGAAGTTATGTAAACCGATTGATAGATCAATCGATGAAAAATTAATCAATATTTCTGAATTTCATACAATACAAGGTACACTCAAATTTTTTTGGGTGTACCTTCGCATTTTATGAAGTATTCGAAGTTTTTCGCTTTTCTATTGTTGGGTTTTTCTGGATCATTAAATGCTCAAACCACCAAAGATTCATTCATTGAAAAGCTTTCTGGAATTTCACTTGAAATCAATTCATTAGGAGTAAACGTTCCCCTGAAATACTCAGGTTTCAATACAACTGTGATTTCCTCCGCAGATATTTCTCGCTTGCCAGTCCAAAATGCCCAAGATTTGATGAAATTTATTTCAGGTTTGGATGCGCGCCAACGCGGATTTGGGGGTGTTCAAACGGATATTGGCATTCAAGGTAGCGGTTTTGATCAAGTTTTGGTACTTATCAATGGAGTGAGAATGTCTGATGCACAAACTGGTCATCACATGATGAATTTACCCATTCCAATTGAGGCAATTGAGAGTGTTGAAATTATCAAAGGTGCAAATGCCCGTAAATACGGATTGAATGCAATGGCGGGAGTGGTTAATTTTGTGACCAAAAAAGCCCTTAAAAATTCATTTCTTTTAAATTCTTTTGTAGGAAGTAGTTTCGAGAAGAATAGAGAGCAACAAACCTTTATCAATCAAGGTCATAGAATCTACGGTAGTTTCAAAAATAAACACGTAAATGGATGGATATCTTCTTCTTACGACCTAGGGAACGGCTATAGGCATAATTCTGATTTCACCACGTTTCGAAATATGGCAGAAGTCACTGTCCCTCAAAAAAGAACAGAATGGAATCTTTTGGTGGGAGGCAACAACAATGAATTTGGGGCAAATGGATTTTATGCAGCGCCTGGCGATTCAAATTCAAAGGAAACTGTGAATACAGTTTTTGGCAATTTACGTGTATTATACGCATTAAATTCTGGTAGTAACATCAAAGCAAATTTCGGTGTCCGTAACAATTATGATCATTATATTTATCGCAAACAAACCCCATCATTTTCTCAAAACAAACACAGTTCGGAAATTTTAATGGGAGATGTTCAATGGAATGGTGGCTTTAGATCATGGCAAATTGCCGCAGGAACCGAATTCCGATATGAGAACATTTTAAGTACCAATTTGGGTAAGAGAAATCGCGATTTTTATGGTAGCTTCATTGATTTGCAGCGTCGATTGAATCGTTTTTTTATTTCTGGGGGACTTTATCTCCTGAGTCAATCAGAGCTCGGTCTGAAAGTGTATCCTGGCTTTGAGGTTTCATATCATCTTAACAAGAATTTCATCACCTTTGGAAATTTTGGAACCGGACAAAGACTGCCTACATTCACCGACCTTTATTACAAAGGTCCAACAAACAAAAGCAACCCGAATTTGAAACCTGAAAGTGCAAACAGTATAGAATTAGGCGTTCGTTATGGGTTTGATCATGTTTATGGAACGTTGAGCCTTTTTCAAAGAAATACAAGTCAGTTGATCGATTGGACGAGAGTGAGTTTGGATAGTGCATGGTCGCCAGTGAATTACAATCAAAATACTGCGCAAGGATATGAATTTCAATTCAATTATGTTTGGAGGAGAGTTAAGCTTCAAATGTCGTACTGTGGCTTATTTTTAAGCAATACTTCGGAGGCGCAGCTAATTTCAAAAAATGCCTTGAATTACTTATCGAAGCAGGGAATTATCGGTGTGAATTTTCCAATTGGAAATCATGTTTCGGGCAGTATTCAAGCTAGGTATTTAGAGCGTAATATTTCCGGTGAAGGGAACTGGATTTTAAGTTCATCAATGAATTATCATATTCGAAAACAGATTTCTGTATATTTGAATTTTCAAAATATAAGCAATCAAAGCTACTCGGAAGTTTCTATTTTGCCTTTACCGCCAAGATGGATTAGTTTTGGCGCAATATTTCGATTGAACTAAACAAGATGATGAACAGAAACCGACACAATTATTTTGCTCTAGGGGCCTTTTTGATGGCTGCTGCAATTGTTTTAGGAGCGTTTGGAGCACATGGACTAGAAAAAAAAGTCACAGTTAAATACCTTGGAACTTGGAAAACGGCAACAGAATATCTGATGTATAGCGCCCTCGCAATAATGGCCTTATCTGCTTATAAGTCGGGTTATAAGTTTCATTCAGCTGAAGAACAACATAAAGAACAACCACAATCAATGCTTCGCTTTTCTCTTTTTGCAGCAGTTGTTGGTGTTTTCATCTTTTCTTTGAGTTTGTATGTGGTGGCATTGAATGAAATTTATGGAGTACATTTAAAAAGCTTTGGTAAATTTGCCCCTATTGGAGGCGTTTTAATGACCCTTGGTTGGTTGGGAGTAGGGGTACATTTTCTGTTACATAAACATCCCAAATAATTGAAAATTAGATCACTATAATTACTTAAACATCATTTTATTCTATGACTCAAACAATCATTTTTATGCGTCATGCCGAGTATTCTCGTAGTTTTGGAGAGAACGCTGGAAGATTAACCAATAATGGAATTCAGATGGCGAAAGATATGGCAATGAAGTTAAAAGATTTCGGATTGAACCCCGATACTTGCATCTTTAGTAATGCCATTCGCGCAATACAAACCAAAGATATCATTCTTGAAACCGCAGGTTTCTCACCAACGCACGTTTTGGAAGAAAAAAGCATCAATGAATGTTGGGATTTTGACCCGATGGCTGATGCAGTGAATTTGTTTCCTGATGCCAAATGTGTTTTAATTGTAGGGCACAATCCAATCATGGGTGCATTGGGTTCAATGATTGGGAGTCACAAAGGAATTTTCACTCCGGGAAGCTTCCTGGTGGTTGAATATTCTGCAAAAATTAATTCAAGAAATATTTGCAATTCTGCGGAGGCAAAGGTAATTTATGAAGAAATTGCCGTGTATTAAAATCCGATAACTAGACCCACTTTAATCGCAAGGTTTCGTAGTGGAATGGCTCTTTGATGTGTCGCCCTCCAAATAGCGTCTACCCTAAGCACCTTGAAAATATTTTCAACCCCAAATCCATATTCTACGTATGGTTTGTCGTCGAATCCATGAATTGGATTGATTTTTCGGTTCGGAATTTCAGTTGGAATGAGGGCTCGGTTTTCAGCACTCAATGTTCCATGAACAGCTTTAACAGTAAAGATTTCCCTCAGTTTTAAATTTCTAATTCCTGGAATCCTGTTGAAAATAAACCCATTGAAATGGTGCTCAAGCGAAAACTGGACATTCTGATCAGACACAAATTCGAACAGGCGCATTTGATTAAATGCCCTGAAATTATAAATAAATGCTTGATTTCCCAGAGGAATGTTTAACAACGGGAAAGGAATATTTCCGAAAACTTTTGCTGCATTGATAGAAAACAAGGTACGTCCAATGTTTGGCCAGATTTTACGCGTTGATAATCCGATACCCACTCTAGAATATTCATATTCACTGCCCCATAAGCCCTTTATTCCTCGTTGGTATGTGATGGTATAAATTGGTCCTGGTTCGTGAATTGCCCTTCTTTTGTTGTTTCTAATCAGATGGAAGACTTTTGGCTCATATTCCAATTTGAAAGTTGCCGTTGCATTGGTTAATTCACTTTCAATATGGTTAGAAGTTGGGAGTGAATCATACCAACCCAAAGAGAATTTATCGCTGCTCGGATAATTGTATTTTCGATGACTCACCGATAATTTAGCCCTTAGTCCCTTCACTATGTCTGTTCCAAAATCAAACTTCGTGGTTTTGCAATACGTCACATTACGGGTTCCAATCATGTTCAATGCCGTAACTAAATAATTATCGGTAACCACCGCATCATTGTCGCTAAAACCTATCAATTCAACATCGTTGGTATGCTGCAAGGTAAGTGTAATTCCCTTATTTCTGTGAATGTACCAGTCGAATGTCCCTCCATATTTCAATTTTTGATCTCCGTATCCATAGGCCAAAAAACCTTCGAATTGGAATTTTTTGGAAACATTGGCAGAGGTTCTAAAACCAATTCTATTTCTAAAACCTTCAACGTAATTGATCCCTGCAAAGTAGTAATAAGGACCTATGTCGAACCATTTCGTTTTCACATATCCATCTAAAATAAAAGTGACCAAATCAACCCATTTGGAAATACTTGGAAGTTTTTTAACAGAATCAATTCTTGAATAAATTCTCTTTTCGTTGTCTGAAAGTTTAAAATGACTTTTTGACTCCCAAAAGCTATCGGGTTTTGTTAAGTCCTCTTCGGTAGAAATTCGATTGTCGAAAAATCCGGAACCAAAGGAATTTTTGAGCACTATATTTTTACAGCTAATGATGCTTGTAGCCATCAAGCCACTTGCATTTTCATTCACTTCGGCGATGTCTAAAAAACTCCTAGAATTGTTGCAGATATATCCAATTTTGTTCGGCGATGGAATATATTCCTGCGACACTCTCAATTTATCGATATAATTCAAATTGGCATTTCCATCCAATTCCATGCTCAAACGAACCACAGCACCAGTTGTGTCTTCAATCCAAATCATTCCATTGAAAACCAAATCTTTGGGATTCTTTGGCGATACTTTTACCATAAACAACCTACGGGGTCCTAGTTTGTCGACACCCATGAGTTTATAATTGTATTGTAATTTTGCAGTAGGAGCAATGGGAGAGGGAATGCCTTTTGCCAAAACCACCAGCGTAGGATTATAAACATTATATTTTGTGAGTGCTGAGCCCATTACCTGAGAAATAAAACTACCATCGGCCACACCAACGCCTTTGATGCGCGACGCCAGAATGTTCTCTTTGTTATTAGTGGGGTCTTTTTGATGGTAATATTGACTCAGAACTTCACTAAAGAATATGGGCAAAATGGCTTTCGAAGAATCACCCGTAACAAATGTCATTGTATCAAATAATGGGCCAATTTCTTTTCCCAATTGACTGTTTTTCATTCCTTTGCCAATATTGTTTAGCGATAATATGGTCTTGCTAAAGACTTCGCATTCGTAATTTTCAGCATTCTGAGGATTGTTTTTATCGGCATTTTTTTGTGCCAATTCTACCCATTTTAATGCCGGATTGATGCCCAGTTTAATTTCGACATCTGCTGTTTTTACAATTTCTCTTTCCATGAATATTTGCATATTCTTTCGGTCTTTGAAAGCAGAAATCAAAACAATTTTGGTTTTAAAAACACTGTATACAACTTTCAGTGTATCGTTCGGTATTTCATCGAGTTGCACGTTAAAACGTCCCTCAAAATTTGTATAAAAACCTTTGTTACTGCTACCCCAGAAAATGGAAGCAAAGGCTATAGGTTCATTGGTTTCATTTTCAACAACAGTTCCTGAAAGTTGCACAGATTGTGCCCTTGCGTCGAAAAAATTGAGAAGTAAGAATGCACTGAAAATGATTCGTTTGAGATACATATCTAAACTTCAAAAATAAGGGAATATTTGGATTCGCAAGATTAATTTTTGGAGGAATATTGATTTGTTGATTTTAATAGACGCAATCTTCTGACTGCAACGAATCAAGCATTTCTCTCAAAGAAAATTCATCATTTCATTGATTTATCGATCATTTTTGAGCATTTTTACAGCATGAATTTGAAAAATACGGTATTTCTGATATTGAGTTATATTTGTTTTGAGGGACTTTTGGCTCAAGGGCAAGAGCATGGCGCTACCGATCGTATGCTTTTTGAGAATCGCAGATTGGCAGATCCTGCAACAGGGAAAATTCCGTTGGATATTCGACAAAAGGAGCTGGCATTTGCACAAACCTTACCCAAAGCATATTCAAATTCTGAAATTGCACTGAAGGGAACGCCTTGGGTTCACCGCGGGCCATTCAATATTGGAGGAAGAACTCGGGCGCTGGGTGTAGACATTGCCAATGAAAATAGAATCATTGCCGGTTCCGTTTCAGGAGGAATGTGGCTGAGTGAAAACGGTGGGAAAACTTGGAAATCAACCCAAACTGCTACCGAACTGAAAAGTGCAACTTGCTTGGTGCAAGACACCCGAAAGAATCATCAAAATGTGTGGGTCATGGGCACGGGCGAAGCATATGGGCAATCGGCTAGCTCCCCAGGAGCATATTACCTTGGTGATGGATTGTTTTTATCAACCGATAGCGGGAAATCATGGCAGCAAATCAATTCAACCTCTGCAGGTGTACCAACGGCTTTTTCAACTGCATGGCAGTTGGTATGGAATGTGGCTATAGATCCAAGTTCTCCCGATTCTTCAACCACTATTTATGCTGCTACTTACAACAATTTGATGCGTTCTACCGACGCAGGGAAAACGTGGAAAAGTGTGAAAATTGGAGCCTCTTATTTTACCGATGTTGCAGTAACATCAACAGGGGTCGTTTACTTTACAATGAGTTCAGATGGTGTTCAAAGAGGAATTTGGCGTTCAGCGAATGGTGTTGATTTTGTGAATATAACTCCACCAAATTGGGGTGCTAAATACAACCGAATTGTGATTGGTATAGATCCTCAAAATGAAAACAAAGTCTATTTCCTTGCCAATACAAATGGTTGGGGTAAAACAACTCAGAATTATAAAGGCGATGTTGAATATAATGCTTTGTTTCAATATCAGTACTTGAAAACGGAATCAGGGAAAGATTCCATGAAATGGACTGATTTATCAGACAATTTGCCAAATTCAGGCGGCGCATTTGAACGTTGGAATGTTCAAGGGTCATACGATATGTTTGTAAAGGTGCACCCCGCTGATTCAAATGTGGTTTACATTGGAGGAACTAACGTTTACAGATCAACCTCTGCTTTTAGCAACAGTTTACAGACAAAAATGATTGGCGGATATAAAAAAGGTGCAAAGTTTCCCGACGTTGGAGTTTGGCCTAACAATCATCCAGATCAACACCAATTGGTGTTTTATCCTTCCAATGCAAATGTAATGTTGAATGCAAACGATGGCGGCGTGTTTCGGTCAGAGAATTCCCTTGGCGATTCTGTGAAATGGGAATCCTTGAATAACGGTTATTTAACGACTCAATTTTATACAGTTTCACTCGATCATGGAACCAATATGAGCCCAATTTTGGTTGGTGGTGCTCAAGATAACAATCAGCTAATGACAAATAGCTTCGATGGAACATTCCCTTGGGAAACCGTTTATTTTGGCGATGGATCATTTTCGGCAGTTGAAAACGGTGGAAAAACGTTTTATTTTTCAAAACAACAAGGAAAGATGATAAAGGCTACTGTCGACAATCAACTCAATAGAACTGCTTACAGAAGAATTGATCCCATCGGCGGAAAAAATTACGACTTTATCAATCCATTTGTTCTGGATCCCAACAATCAAAATATCTTGTATGTGGCAGGAGGTAAATATCTCTGGAGAAACGATAAATTAAATGAAATTGTTCTTGATGGCAAAAATGATTCTATTTCGTTCGGATGGACAAGAGGTTCAGATTCAGTGCAAATCCCGAATAATTTCATGACAGCGCTACATGTTTGTAAATCTCCTCCAAATCGCGTATATTATGGATCGGGACAAAAAAGGGTTTACCGAGTAGACAGTGCACATGTAGGGAATATGAAACCGGTTGATATCACCGTAAACAATGTGTTGCCGAGTGGCAACGTTAGTTGCATCACTGCAAATCCACAAAATGGAGATCAAGTAATTCTAACGTATTCGAATTATGGCATTTACAGCATGTTTTATTCGGAAAATGCCGGTAAAACGTGGCAAAAAATTGGCGGTAATTTGGAACAAAACACCACAGGAACTGGTAATGGTCCTTCGATTCGATGGGCCTCAATTGTTCCTGTAAACAATGGATTGATTTATTTGGTGGCCACCAGCGTTGGTTTTTTTGCAACGGACACTTTAATGGGATTAAATACTGTTTGGGTGCAACAGGCACCAGAGACTATTGGAAATATGGTATGTGAAATGTTCGACGTTCGACACACAGACGGAACAATAGCTCTCGCAACACATGGAAATGGCATTTTTAGTGCTCGGTTGTTTGACAAATCAGATATCTTAGGCCATAAAAAAATCGACCAACCTCAAATTCAATTGTTCCCAAATCCAGTTTTGAATGCTGTTACAATTGACGGAAAAGATGTAGGAGATATTCAAAACATTTGGGCTATGGATGAACTTGGACGCACAATCAAGGCTGATGTGTCGAAATTCCAACAAAAATTTGTTCTGGATACGCGAAATTTTAAATCAGGTTTGTTTTATATAAAAATTGAATTTGAATCGGGATTAAGCATCACCAAACAAATGATTAAAGATTGATTATTTATTGATATTAAGGATACATTTAAAACCTATTTTTGTATCGAATTTAATAGAATAAATTCGAAAAGATTTTTAATAACAATGCGAAAATGTTGAGATTATAAATCTTGGCATAGAACTTGTTGTTTAATTTCTTGTCGAAAAAGATTTATCTTTGTACAATCAATCTAAAATATAACTATGAAATTTTTTACAATTGCTTTATTGCTAATCACTCCAATTTTTGCTTTTGGGCAAGGGGAAAGAGACAATGATTTAGATAAAAAAATAAAGAGTTTAGAAGTCCGTAACAAAAAGCTTCAAAGCGAATTGAACGCGGTAAAACAGAGCAACCAAAACTTGCAGTCTGCAGTTGCGGGAATGACCGAAAAAATTCAATCTGAGATTACAAAATCTCAAGAGTTACAAGCTCAAAACGAGCGTGCAATGAACTTGGCATTAGATGAATTTTCAAAGAAGTTTGAAAAGCAAAATGAAACAGTAAAAGGAGTACAAGATACACTGGATCAAAAATTTAATAACCAGTTGATTTTCTTCTTTTTAGGAATGATTTTAGTGGTTATCATTGCGATTGTTGCGACCAAAAATGCAACTAAAAAAGCATTGACCCAGAACCAAGCCAATTGGAACAATTTTCAGGAACATTTACTAAAAAAATAACCCCATTCACAAAAAAATATTATTATGAGCAATAAACCGAAAGGAAAATTAGATGCAATCACCTTTATCTACGGATTTGGTGCAGCTGTGGTACTTGTTGGTGCCATGTTTAAATTCTTAGGTTGGCAGTTTGCCAACGAATTGTTTATCTTAGGTTTGAGTATCGAGGCAATTGTATTCTTGATTTCTGCCTTTGAAAGACAAACAGAAGATAAAGAATATCATTGGGAAAACGTATTTCCACAATTGCAACAAGATGGTACTGATGTACAAAGCACAAATTCATATGCTGATGCAATGGCACAATTCAGTGCAACAATTGTTGAACTCAATAACCAAATGAAATCAATGTCGAGCAGTGTTGCTCAAATTAAATCTGAACTTGAGGCAAATGCTAAAAATTCCGCTGAAATGCAGTCTAGAATGTCTGAATTCAACGAATTGATGCAAACCTATAATGGGAATTTGCGTAAAGTGAACGACAAATACAACAACATTTTAGGCGGAAAATAACACGATTTAGATGGGATCTACCATACAAATAACGCATTCTAAAAACCTATCGTTCAAGAAACTTTCTTTCTTGTACTTGGTTTTTATTTTGTTTTTATTTTTTTCGAGCCCAGGTCAATACGTTGTTCATTATACCCACCTTGCCAATACTCAAACCGATTTAAATACACGATTGATTTCTAAACTGAAATCTTTTAACTCCGTTGTCCCACAAGAAATGGATTTGAAAAATACCACTCTCGAATGTTTAAATGGGATGGATGCTCTGCAGCGAAAATATGCAGAATATGCCGAGAAGAATTTGGTAACCGGCGATAAACTCAGAGAAAATAATTTTGCTGAGAAAATTGTGCGTAAAGGTGAATTAGCACCCAAGTTGCAAGGTATATTGGATCAATATTTGGCCTCATTTGTGAAAATTTCGAAAAGAGATTTGTCCGCAGATTTGGTGAGTTTGAGAGACTTCACCTCAAATGAAGTGAAAACAATTGATTTCTTTTTTAAAGAAACACCAAACGGTGTTGTAAATGCGATGTTCGAGCATTTTAAAACCGTTTTCTTATACAATAGTCTTGTTGAACTCACGCATCAAAACATTGATCTGCCAAAATTTGAACTCATTTCATTGAAAGATGCCAAGTTTATTGAGAAGTTTAGAAGATCACTTGTTCTTGGTGAATCACTTGAGTTAGCTGTTAAACCAGAAAAAATTGGACTAGTGCCAACTGTTAAAATTAACGGTAATTTGGTTGAAATTAAATCGCAAAACAATGGAATCTTCAATGCAAGTTTCAAGCCTTTTAAACCAGGTTCGTACGCCCTTGAAGTGATTGTGGGAGACAAACGTCTGTTAAGTGGATTCAATGTTTTAAAACCTGAATTCCGCTACATTATGGATCGTTCCAATTTAAATGCAAAGGTTGGTTCAACTTGTGAATTGAGCTTGGATTCTCAATATTTTCCGAAAGCTGGGGTGAGTTTTTCATCACCAAAAGCAAGTGTTAAACGTGTTAAGAATGCATTGAAAATTGTTCCAACAGAAGAAGGTGTTTTTGAAATTTTCATGAAAGTAAATGATCAAGTAGTTGACAAAGTAACATTGTTCGCACATGCTCCAGGACCAATTCCGGTGGGATTGATGGACATTGGTGGGAATCTTGCGAGTTTGGAAAAAGCTAACCGATTGGAATCAACTAACACTTTTTGGCAAGTTGTAAACTTTCAAATGACAGTTGTTGACCCGAATGGTCACAAAAAGTCACTGAAAAGCGCAACCCGATATCTACGCAATGAGTTGAGAGATTTAGAGTCAAAAGCCTTGCCTGGTAGTACAATCATTTTTGATAATATTAAATTAGTTGGACAAACAAGCGGATCAACCCAAATTGGTCAGCCTTTAATCATGGTGAAATAGTTATGGCAAAGTATGTAAGAATTAAAAAAGCAAAGAATCTACGTTTTCGCCTAATTAGCGTATTGTACCTTCTTTTCATTGCTTTGTCGATCATCCAAATTCCTATTGAATGGATGAGAATCAATCCAACCATGGAAGCTTACTTGAAGTCAGTTTCTTCGAAAGAAGTTACGGTATTAGAAATCAAAGCGGCAGTTGATGCAGTTGATCAAATAGAAGCAGATTTTACCAAAGCACTTGGTTACGATGAGAAAAATAAAATTTACCGTGAACCAAATGGTTATTCGATTACCGATAATTTCTTCATTATTAAAAAGAAAAGTAATTATTTGTTCGAAAAATTGTGGGATTTACAAAACTATTTTCAAAATTTATCTGCAGATAATCCGAAAAGGAAAGAGTTTGAAAGACTTTTTGCGGGCGACTTAAAAAATGGTATCGCTGCAAACAATCCAATTTTATGGTCTGAATGGAAATTTAAACACGTTCCTGCTACAGTTGTAAAAACGCTGCTTGCAGAATTGCGTTTACGTTTGAATCTCTTAAACGGGGCCATTGAATTGGATGTTAAAGGAGATAAAGCCGACAAAGTAGTATTGCTTGCCTATAATTTAGATGTTTTACAACCAGGTGATACCGCTACTTTTATTGTTGCTAACAGAAAAGAAACCAATGTTGAAATATCAATGTTAGGTGCTGCTGTGAACGATTTAAAATGGAAAGGAGATACACTGTATTTCATTCCGAAAACAACCGGACAGTATGAAGTGAAATTTGATTCCAAGGGTGTTGTCGATAAAATGAATATTACGGTAATACCGGCTGAATTTGAAGACGATAGAAAAGAAACACTACAGACTTTCTTCATTGGTAAAAAAGCCTCAGTTCGTTTTAAAAATATCCTCAAGGCCGATAAAATACTTTGTTCTTGTGCTGAGTCAAATGAAATCCGCCAACTAACTGGTAAAATTGAATTTACGCCAAATGTTGCTGGATGGTGCGCATTTCAAATTAACGGTGAAAATGGGCAAGCTTTGTTGTTCGACTCAATTTACGTCCAAGATTTGCCAGAACCGCAATTGGTTGTGAATGGTACTTCTGGAGGGAAATTATCTGTGAACCGATTGTTGCAATCTAAAAGTGTTTCGGTTTCAGCCATACACCCAGATATGACGAATTTCAATTACGATGTGGCCTCTGTAAAATACACAATCATTGGCTCTTCCAAAGAAACTAAGACATCTCAAGGTGCAAAAATTGATTTAAATGGAATTGATATTGCAAACCTAAAATACCTGTTGATTAATGAAGTTGACATCAAAACAACAGTGAAAAAAATAAATTTAAAAGAACCCCTATTAATTGAAATTATCAAATCATGAAGACCTTACGTCTAAATAGTATATTGTTATTGTTGTTCGCTGCTGCGAATTCAGTTTTCGGTCAGTCAACAATTAAAATCGCCGATGTGAAAATTGTAGCTGCCGGTGAAACGCTCACCGTTCCAGCTGGTGCAATCATTGAATTGGGCGCAGGCGCTGTTCTACAAGTTGAAGGTACCCTCATTATGAATGGTACCAAATCAAATCCAATTCAGGTTGTAAATGCTGATGTGAATGCCCCAGGTTTGGGTATCGTGATCACTGGTTCTGCAAGCAATGCCTCGGTGGAATTATCACATGTTAATTTTAACGGACAAATTCAGCCACTTCGTTTTGATCCTTTCTGGCATAGAAAAAGCGTTGAATTAAAAAGTATTGGTATTGTTAACTGTGTTTCAGGTGAACCTTTGATTTATGTTGCAACTCCGTTGAATGATTTGAGGGAAGGTAGAAAAATAAAATTTAGTATTTCAGATTTCTCAGTTGTGAATAACGCAGCTGGAATTTTACTCGAACAAGTGGGTTCTGATGGAATTCAATATTCATTGGATAAATTGGTATTCCAAGACAATAATTTCAAAGGAGCTGATAATTCAATGGGATTGGTTCATTTTGATTTTGCCAACAATGCTAAAAGTTCAAATGTTTCAGTTGGTTCAATGACTTTTTCAAGAAACTACGCGGGAAAAAATCCTGTGGGTTTGTCTGTCTCCGGTACAGGTAGCCAATCAATGAATGTTGAAACAATTTACCAATCAGATTTGTCAGAAGACCTCCTTTTCGATAAACACATCGACAATAGAATTCCTTCTATTGTTGTAGCTAAAAGAGAGCCGATTTCAAATGCCGGGTTACAAGATGTTGTAACTGGTGTGAAACATCAATTTGGTCAAGTTAGAATGACGGTAATTGGAAATCCATCAATTTCTAAAATCACTGATTCAACAGGAAACAAAGTTGATTACACAATGGTGAAAAAAGGTGATACTTTGGTATTTGATTACATTCAAGGATATCCATCAAAAGCAATCATGAGCAATGGTGCAACTGTGAATATTCCAAAATTTGAGCTTACGCCTGCTCAGGCACTTGAATTGAGCAAAGTAGACACTGCCGAATATAATAAATATTTGCGCCAAAAGTCAATAGGTGGTGGCCAAGAACAATCTGATGTTCTGGGTATTGGTGTGAATTTACCAATGTTCAAGTCTAAAGGTGAAGTGATTAAAAAAATTCGTGTTTGGGAAATCGGAATGTGGGGCGGTGGAGGAATTTATGGTGGAGGTGACATCAAACATAAATTTGCACCCCTTCCTTCAACCATTGAATACAGTTTTGGAGGTTATGGTCAATATAACTTCAACAGCCGCTTTAGTTTAAAAGGGTCTTTGTATTACACCGAAATCTCCATTCATAATATTTGGGCTACAGGTTTGTTTTCTGGTACTTCAAAACTGTATTCTTACGATCAAAATTATAATGAAATTGAAGCAGCGGGAAATAGCTATCCTGTTCATTTTTGGACAAAAATGGGAATTGCAGAAGTTGAAGGATTGTGGCATCTCAAACCATATCAATTGGTAGCAGGTAAATCATCCAGAATTATTCCAACCCTTGGGCTAAGTCTTGGTATGATGTATTTCAATACTTACAGATATGCTTACACTGGACAAAAGAGCAAGGAAGAGTACAGCGATTATGTAGCCCGCATGAAAAATGAGCATCTTTACAATTTGAGGGACTTAGGTTCTGAGGGACAAAATTTCTTGCCTGGCGCTTCGCCTTATAGCCCAATTGCATTCAATATTGGAACTTCATTTAGCTTAACCTATTTGATGAAACGTTGGACCATTAAAGGTGAAATGAAGGCAGTGTATACCTCAACAGATTATTTGGATGATTACGGACCTGGCTTATGGTTTGGCGGTGATTACGATGCAATGCGCGCTGCCGCTTACGATAAATTACCAGGTATTTCAGAATCAGATTTGAATAAAATTTCAAATTACTCATTAAAAGATAAAATTGCACCTAATGCACCACGTTCTACCAATGGTTTAAACGATTGGTATTTCCAAATGCACTTGGGAGCAAGTTATATCCTTTTTAAGTAAGCATATTTAATAACGAATCGTATAAAAAGGCTGTGTTTTCACAGCCTTTTTTGCTTTTTAAGCATTTATTTTCAGTTTAACGACTGTTTTCATCAGATATTTCAGCAAGCATCCCTGAAAAATACTAACTTTGTAAATATTTTTTGCCTCAAACTATGGCCATTGAAATTATCGTGCCCGCCCCGGGCGAATCTGTAAGCGAAGTAACCATTGCAAATTGGTTAGTGAAAGAAGGTGATTGGGTTGAAATGGATGCCCCAATTGCTGAATTTGAAAGTGATAAAGCTACTTTTGAAGTGAACGCTGAAAAAGCCGGTGTGGTTGAAAAACTAATCGGAAATATTGGCGATACAATTGCCATCAATACCGTGATTGCTGTGATCAACACTGAAGCGGCTCGCCCTGCGTCTGCAGCGGCACCTGCTCCAGCAGCAGCTCCAGCAAAAACAGAAGCTCCAGCTGCAGTAAAAACCGAAAAAACTACAGCACCGGTAGCTGAAAAATCTCCTGCAGTTGCTGCCGATGTTCTCGCGTCGCCAATGGCCGTTCAATTGTTAAATGAGTACGGCATAGATGCTTCGCAAGTGAAAGGTACCGGATCTAATGGCAAAATCACCAAGTTAGATGCCCTAGAAGCTATCGTGAAATTGGGCGGTGTTAAACAAGGAAATATCAAATCTACCGGTAGGAACGACCGTAGAGAAAAAATGTCGAACCTGCGTAAAACCGTTTCCAAAAGATTGGTTGCTGCCAAAAATGAAACCGCTATGTTAACCACTTTTAACGAAGTGAACATGAAACCGGTGATGGATCTTCGCGCGAAATACAAAAAACGTTTCGAAGAACAATTTGGTGTTGGTCTTGGTTTTATGAGCTTCTTTACCCGCGCCGTTTGCATTGCCCTCCAAGATTGGCCTGCTGTAAATGCAAGTATTGAAGGGGAAGAAATTATTTATCACGATTATTGCGATATTTCAATAGCGGTGAGTGCCCCCAAAGGTTTGGTGGTGCCAGTGATTCGCTCAGCCGAAAATATGTCCCTCGATGAAATCGAAAAAGAAGTAAAACGTTTGGCTACAAAAGCCCGCGATAATAAATTAACCATCGACGAAATGACAGGCGGAACCTTTACCATTACAAATGGTGGTGTGTTTGGCTCTATGATGAGTACCCCAATTATCAACCAACCTCAGAGTGGTATCTTGGGAATGCACAATATCATTGAACGTCCAATTGCAGAAAATGGTCAAGTTGTGATTCGCCCAATGATGTATATTGCTTTGAGCTATGATCACAGAATTATTGATGGCCGTGAAAGCGTGAGTTTCTTGGTGAGAGTGAAGAATTTACTCGAAAATCCTGAAATGATGCTCGATGGGAAGAATCCTCAAGAAAAAGTTTTAGGACTTTAAATGCATAATCACGACCACCACGATCATCACTTAGAAATGGGTCGGAAATTCCTTCTCGGAATCATCCTGAATTTTGCCTTTGTGTTGATTGAGCTTGGTTATGGTTATCAAATAAATTCATTGTCGCTGCTTGCCGATGCATGGCACAACTTAGGCGATGTGGCAGGTTTGCTCATCAGTTGGTTTGCCTTCAAAATGGCTACTAAAAGTCCTACTTCATCCTATACTTATGGTTTCAGCAAAGGCACTATTTTAGCTTCATTAGCCAATTGCGTGTTGCTGTTTATCGCTGTAGGTTCCATGGGTATAGATGCCTATCATCGATTAAACAATGTTGAACATCCTGATGGATTTGTTGTGAGTCTAGTTGCCGGTATTGGCGTTGTGATTAATACGTTAACTGCGCTCATTTTCATGAGAAGCAATGAGTTAAATAACAGAGCTGCATTTCTTCATATGGCCGCTGATGCTTTGGTCAGCGTGGCCGTTGTTGCCGGCGGTTTTGCAATGACCCAGTGGGGCTGGCAATGGATTGATCCTGTACTCGGTTTAGGTATTTGTGTGGTGATTTTGTGGGGAACATTATCCCTTTTTGTCTCAAGCTTGAAACTGAGTCTCGACGGGGTGCCGGAGGGAATAGATTCTATTGAAATTCAGCAAATGGTGGAAGAAATTGAAGGTGTTGAAAAAGTGAGGGACATGCACTTGTGGGCAATCAGTACCACCAGGAATGCATTTACGGCAACAATTTATTTGAACCCTACCATTCAATTGGAGCAACAAGAATTGGTTAAACAAACAATTCGAGAACTGTTGTACAAACACAGAATTCAACATACCACTTTAGAAACGGCCTATTCATAACCATTCTGTGAGTGTTTTACGATTGCATTCTTTTTAGTATCTTTAGGAATACTTAAAAAGGAGGAATCGTGAAAGAGGAAATCATTCAGCAATTTTGGAATGCCAAAATATCCATTCAGAAAGAATTAAAAACAACTCAAAATCAAAGGTTACAAATTGTCGATTTTGGCACGCTCAATCGTGGTCAAGGTCCAGACTTTACAGGCGCTCACGTTCTCATTGATGGTGTACAACACATTGGGGCAATTGAGATTCATGTGGACTCAAAAAACTGGTTTGAACACGCGCATCATTTAGATGAAAAATATGGATCGGTGGTTCTCCATGTGGTTTGGAATCATTCCATTGACGTACATGATTTTTATCAGCGAAGTTTGCCAACTTTGGCTTTGAGCAATTTTTTTTCAATAAAAGATTTGCAAAAATCGCAAATACATTTAAAGCATCATGGTGAGTTTCCATGTGTGTCATTTCATCGGAAAATATTCATATCTGACAAATATCAGCAATTGGTTTTTGCGCAATCCAAGCGGTGGGAGAGAAAAGTAGATGAAGTGCTTTTAAAGCATTATGAATATCGCGGAAATTGGCATAAAGTGATACTTTTTCAATTTGCTAAATATTGGATGGACATTCAAAACCGAGAATCCATGCTGCTGTTGATAAAAGATGTTGATGTTATCAGGTTGCAGAAATTTTCACATGATGAAATGTTGGCTTTTTGGATGGGACAAAGTGGTATGCCCATAGAACATCTATTTGAAACAGGTAATTCTACTCAAATTTGGACCAAATTTTTATTTCTAAAGCATAAGTTTCAATTGGAACCCTTGAACCTGAATTGGTATTTTGGTAAAATTCGCCCCAATGCATTTCCCAATATAAGATTGTGGTTGTGGAGCTGTTGGTTGTCTCAAAATATAACGACGCTAAGTGATTGGTTTCTTCCACTGACGTACAATCAATTGGTGCAAAAGTTATCGGTTTCTGTACGTGATTATGGTAATAAATTTGGAAACAATGCCGAGTTGATAGGAAACGGAGATCAACACATAAACCAATTGATTATTAATGTGGTTGTGCCTTTGTGGATGGCTCATGGTACATATCATGGCAACGCTTCTTTGATTGAACATGCAATGAATTTATTGGAATTTGTACCGGCTGAATCCAACGGGATCACAAGAAAGATGAAGTGGTTGGATATTTTTAATGGTTCGGCCAAGCATAGTCAGCAATTGATGGGACAATACGAGGGTTTTTGTAAACCAAAACAATGTTTGAATTGTTTAATTGGGCAATCTTACTTGGCTTGAATGCAGCTTTCATTCGTGTTGGTTGATTTATTTTATTGAGAAATCGGATTACTTTTGCATTATGGAAAATCATGACATTGTTGTAGTGGGAGCAGGAATTGTGGGATTGGCAACGGCGTATCAATTGTTAATCGAAAAATCCAACTTGAGGTTGTTGATTCTTGAGAAGGAATTAGATGTTGCCCTTCATCAAACAGGCAACAACAGTGGTGTCATCCATTCTGGTATTTATTATAAACCAGGCAGTTTGAAGGCGAAAAATTGTATCGAAGGATATGATGCATTGATGCAATTTTGTAAGTCAGAGAACATTGATTTTGATCTTTGTGGCAAAGTGATTGTAGCAACGAAAGAATCTGAAATTCCAGCGTTGGAAACACTTTATCAAAGAGGAATTTTGAACGGGCTTAGTGGGCTTAAATACTTGTCAGCCAATGAAATTAGAGAGATTGAACCTCATTGTACCGGTATAAAGGGGATTTACGTGCCTCAAACCGGAATTGTAGATTACAAAGAAATCTGCGTGCGATTAAAAGATAAATTAATGTCGTTGGGTGCTACTTTTTCGTTTGGACATAAAGTAGTTTCCGTACAGCAGAATAAGACGGGGGTAAGGATAGGCATTCAAAATGGCGCATCGTTTGAGTCCAAAATAATGGTGAATTGTGCTGGATTGTATTGCGACAAAATTGCGGAGTTATCGGGAGAAAAACTACATGTGAAAATCATTCCATTCCGCGGCGAATATTATAGTTTAAAGCCAGAGAAATCATATCTTGTAAAAAATCTGATTTATCCTGTTCCTGATGCCAATTTCCCGTTTTTAGGGGTTCATTTCACCCGAAGAATTTCGGGAGAAATTGAAGCTGGCCCAAATGCCGTTTTTGCATTTAAGCGTGAAGGGTATAAAAAAACTGATTTTAAATTATCTGAGTTTTTAGAGAGTATTTTTTGGAAGGGATTCCGAAAAGTAGCCATCAAGTATTGGAGAACAGGTTTGGGTGAGTATTACAGGTCGTTTTCAAAAGCTGCATTCACAAAAGCATTGCAAGGTTTGGTCCCCGAAGTTAACATAGATGATTTAGAGCCAGCAGGTGCTGGTGTAAGGGCCCAGGCTTGTGATAAAAATGGCGGACTCATCGACGATTTTTACATTCAAGAAACTGAGAATTGTATTCATGTGTTGAACGCCCCTAGTCCGGCAGCAACCAGCTCATTCTCCATTGGAAAACATGTTGCGTCCCTCATTTATAAAAAACTGAATTGATTTTTGAGGGATGTCGGAATTGCTGCTCATACTGAAAAAATACTTGCCCGATGGAAGTGCCGAATATGCGCATGATTTACTTTGGAAGTACGGAATTCAGCTCCGAATTAAAAAACCTCGAGCTACAAAACTTGGCGATTATAGACCGCCTCAACCAGGGGAGGCACATCGAATTTCAATAAATAAAGATTTAAATCAATATGCATTTTTGGTGACGTTTTTGCATGAAACTGCCCATTTAATCAATTTTGAAAAAAGAGGATTTAAGGTGCAGCCACATGGACTAGAATGGAAGCAAGAATTTCAAGTAGTTACCAAACCCATGCTGCAAGAATCTATTTTACCCTCGGATGTTCAAAATGCACTCAATCGATACCTGAAAAACCCCAAAGCTAGTAGCTGTACCGATCCATTCTTATTCAAGACTTTGAGAACGTACGACAATAAACCTGATCATTTTGTTTTGGTGGAATCAGTTCCACTCCAAACAACGTTTCAAACCAAAGATGGCAGAATCTTCAGAAAATTAGAGAAAATGAGAAGTCGTTATCGATGTGTGGAAGAAAAAACGGGTAAAATTTATTTGGTTCCCGGGTTAATGGAGGTTGAATTGGTTCTTTAATTGAAAAGCTTTAGAGAATTGCAATTTCTGCAAAAACCGAATTTTGTGTTTGTGTTTTTGTAACCTATTTTTGTATTCTTAATGAAAACTCTTTCAATCGTTATCCCAGCCTACAATGAAGGTCCAACCATTCATCATATTTTGAATAAAATTCAAACTGTTCAATTAATTGGTGGTATGGAAAAAGAAATTATCATTGTAAATGATTGTTCCAAAGACAATACATGGGAAATTCTTCAAGCCTACAAATTAGAGCACCCAGAAATGAATTTACAGCTTTATGCCCATGAAGTCAATCAAGGTAAAGGTGCCGCATTGCATACAGGTATAAAAAAGGCCACAGGCGATGTGGTTGTTATTCAAGACGCTGATCTTGAATATGATCCGAATGAATTTAATATTTTGTTGAAACCCATTTTTGAGAATGTTGCCGACGTAGTATTTGGTAGCAGATTTATGGGAGGAAAACCACATAGAATTCTTTTCTTTTGGCACAGTATAGGAAATAAGTTCCTAACGTTTTTGAGTAACATGTTTACAAATTTGAATCTAACCGATATGGAAACATGCTACAAAATGTTCAGACGTGAAATTGTACAAAGTTTACATTTAAAGGAAAAACGATTTGGTTTCGAGCCTGAAGTAACAGCAAAAGTTGCCCGTATCTCCAATGTTCGAATCTATGAGGTTGGTATTAGTTATTACGGCAGAACCTTTGAAGAAGGTAAAAAAATTGGTTGGAAAGACGGTTTCCGTGCCATCTATTGCATACTCAAATACAATATTTTTTCTAAATAAATGGTTTCTTCAATCTTCCAATTGGCTAAGAAGAAAAAATGGATGATATCCATATTTCTTTTAGCTTTGATTGGAGGAGTGCTTGTAATGTCCAATGGGCACGAATGGGGCGATGATTTTGCACTTTATTTGTCGCAAGCACACGCAATTATTAAGGGGAATACCGCCGAATTGTTGCAATACAATTCTTGGTCTATGCAACATTCTGATGGTACCCTTGGACCATTTTTGTATCCTCAAGGATACCCATTGTTCTTATCCATTTACTTGAAATTTTTTCCGTTCAATTGGATAGGAATTAAATTTTTTCAATGGATTTTTTATCTATTAGGTGCGTTTGCCTTTTATAAAACATTATCCCAATGTCAGTTTAAAATGCCTCATTGGTGGCTTTTGTTTACCGTTGCTTTGATATTGTTGCACCCGAAATACATTCAATTTTCTGATAGATTAATGAGTGACCTCTGGTTTTTGGTTACAGTATTTGTATTCTTCTATTTTTTATACACCAACGAATTTGCAAAAAAATCAAAAAACTTTTTGATCGGTATATGTGCAATTTTAGCTGCTCTCACCAGAGTGAACGGATTTGTATTGATCATTTCTTGGTGGACGTATATTTTGTTTCAAAAATCGAATTCAAAAGAAAAATTCACTCAGTTTTTGTGGACACTCCCATTCACGTTGGTTGTGATCTATCTGAAAAGATTGGATAGTCAGCTAGAATCAAATCATGTTGAATTGTTGAGTCAAATCTCTTTCAAGGGAATTTTGAGAAATGCCTCGGAATATCTCTCGGATTTGGCAACTTTCCCAATTTCATTATTTCTACCGCTTTCTTCATCGATAGGTATTTCAGAAGTTGTTGTTTCTATTTTTTGCGGCATTGTTATTTTGTTTTTCTTCATTCTTGCCATCCGTCATAAAAATCAATTTGGATATTTTGCGCCAGTTTTGGTTTGGATATTTTCAAATTTGGTGATAATCATCGTGTGGCCAATATCGCAAGGTCCCAGATTTCTGATTCCAATCATTCCCTTTGTTTATTGGATTGTAAACCTGGGGGTTTCTCAGTTTGCAATTTCCAAATCATGGCAGAATTGGATTCCAGTGAGTTTTATCTTCGTATTGGTGATTCAATTTTTTGCCACAGTTGTATTTTTTGGATTTGTAGAACCAAGAAATGAAATCATTGGTGCAACGCAAGTTGATATGTATGATAAAATTAAACGAATTGTGAAAGAAAACGACGTCATATCGTTCGACAAACCAAGGTGGTTACATTTGATAACCAATAAAAAAGTTATTCGTAAATCTTCAGATTCTAGTTTTTTTAATTCTCAAGCCAATTATTTATTGAAAAAAAGAATTGGAATTTATTCTAAAAGACCTGAATTTGTGACAGATAAACGCTTGGATTCTATTTACGGAAATAAAGATTACATACTTTATAGGAGAAATGATTTATTGGGACATCAATAATTCTTGAGTTGTCTTTCGTAAAATTTGTCCGTTATTTCCGGCCATCCAAAACACATTGCCAACATTCACACAAACATTCAAGCCTTTGATTTTACTCATGGATTCAGGTGATTTGAGTTTTTTACTTTTAATTCCTGTCATTTGGATCAAATCAAACCCATTGGAGCCCACAGAAATGCCCGAGAAAACATTTGTTTGATGATTGAAAATCAACGCTCCTCCGCTTCGATATCCATTTTGTGGAAATTGAAAACTTGAAGTAGCGAGAGATGATTTGATTTTTTGTTTTCCAAGAGTGTACTCAACATTTGATAGTTGAATGACATAACAAAATGAGTCTCTCGTATTGGGATATTTCCAATGTCCCCCAAAACAAAATATTCTTTGATTCAATTTTTGCATTCCGTAAATTCCCCATCCTTCACCATAAGGGAATTTTAGATGGTGATCAAATTTTAAGAATTGGAATGTTTGTTGGGGATTTTTCATTTCAAATGACAAAAGCACTTGACGCACATCTGCTGCAGAATCGCCTCCACCAGCAAAGTAAAAATCCATGAAAATTGTCCAATTTTTTTTGGTTTGATCAAATTCTAATTTATTGTAAACCAATGATGTTCCACTGGCCGCAAACATAGATGAAAGGGTAGGTGTTGCAAGATTCCACGCACCATTTGGAATTGGATACCAATGGTTTCCAAAATCAGGTGTCCACAATGCAACAAAATGCTTTGAATTTGAATTCTTGTTGTTTGAATTGAATAAAGAATCATGGAGAGGGTCACCAAGTGCAATGCCAACTCCGGTATTATTGTTAATTTCAAGCACATCTAAGAAAATTCCCGGTCGGTTGTCCTGATATACAGTGTTCCATGATTGGCCATGGTTGTATGTTTTTAAAATAACCGCAGAATCGCCAGCACTTAAAACCACTGCGTTATTTTGATCAATGGCATGGATGTCTCGAAAATCTTTTTTATTAAATTTTGAGGGACTCAAGGTGTCGAAACTTTTTCCTCCATTTTTGGTAAAAAAGACTGAACCTTTGGAACCTGAGAACCAAGCTTCATTTTCTGAAATTGGAGAAATCCCCCTAAATGATTGACAAAGTGTAGTTTTGACACTAAAACAGTTGAGTATGATTAAAATAATTTTGAAATAATTGAAAGCCAATGGTTTTTTCATAAAATATTCACTTGTTAAAACAAAAGAAAGTTACGTAATTTGTTTCAAATTAAATCGCCTATGGATAAAACTACTACAAAAATTTTATTTTCGATCGACAAATTCGTGAATGTGGAGGAGGTTTTACAGGCGGCAACGAATGTTGCGAAGCGCAGTATGGTTTCTTTGCATTACATTCAAACCGATGATTCTATTTCACTTGGAAATCCTGAAGATGTAAAAAAGGACTTCAAGATGAAATATAGTTTGGATCTTGAAATCACAAAAGAAACGGGTAATTTTTGGAAAGCTCTCAACAAATCAGCCGATAAATTATCGGCTACATTGGTTGTTGCGGGTGCAGAGGTAACAAAGAGTGGTTTGTTGGGTGGAGGTATGACGGGTAAAGTTGCAGGCTTTGCTTGTCCAGTTTTGTATTTGAATAAAAATACGAAGTGGGAAACACCGAACGACATTGTGATGCCTTTAGACGGAAACTCTGAAACGCGTCAGAAATTCTTTCATGTTGCTCATTATGCAAAACTGTTTTACGCAACAGTGAATGTTTTGGGTGTGAAGCGTTCTGCAACGGGTGATGATGCAAAAATGTCGCACATTTACACCATTCAAGGGCATAATTACATGGTGGAGCGAGGGTTGAGAACCACTGTTACAGAATCGGTTGGTACAACAGACGTTGTTTCATTTTGTTTAAACTTTGCCAGTAAATACAGAAGTAAATGGATTTCTGTGTTAAACAATGCGGAGGGAATTTTAAGAGTGAGTGCATTTCAGAAAATCTGCGAAGAAGCGCAATGTCCTCTTTTAATTGTACCTTACAAAGAGCCAGTTGGCCTCGGAGGGTCGGGATATTAATCATTGAATTTGTCGAAAACATCAAAAGACGCTACAAGCGTCTTTTTTTGTATATTCACAATTTATGAGAAATTTCATTATGAGAGATGAATCAAATTAACGAAATTGCGAGAATTATGGGCAACATCAGAACATTACAATCATTTATTGACAGTGGAACTACACCAGAAATCTTATTTTGGGTTGGCTGTGCAGGAAGTTATGATGAACGAGCACAACGAGTGAGCAAAGCCTTTGCAGACATTCTCAACAAAGCCAATGTTTCTTTTGCAATTTTAGGTGCAGAGGAAGGTTGTACCGGGGACCCTGCAAAAAGAGCAGGAAATGAGTTTTTGTTTCAAATGCAGGCAATGCAGAACATAGAAGTGTTGAATGGTTATGGTGTCAAAAAAATAGTGACCGCTTGCCCACATTGTTACAACACCTTGAAAAACGAATATCCAAATTTGGGGGGCAATTATGAGGTCATTCACCATACGCAGTTTATCAATGAACTATTAAATGATGGTCGATTGGCCATTGAAGGGGGGGCTTTTGCTGGTAAAAAAATTACCTATCACGACAGTTGTTATTTGGGCCGCGCCAATGGAATTTATGAGGCGCCTCGAATGGTAATGGAACGATTAGATGCTGATTTGGTAGAGATGAAGCGTTGTAAAACCAATGGTTTCTGTTGTGGCGCTGGTGGAGCTCAAATGTTTAAAGAAGCTGAACACGGAAACAAGGAAGTCAATGTTGAAAGAGCTGAAGAAGCCATTAACACCGGTGCCGATATTATTGCTGTGAATTGTCCTTTTTGCATGACCATGATGCGCGATGGTACCAAACACTTCGAGAAGGAAAATGACGTTCAAGTATTGGATATTGCAGAACTTATAAAAGATCATATTTAAGATGTTGATTCCAAATTTACCCGATCATTCCCGAGTTTGGGTTTTTGCAGCGAATAGAATTCTTGAAGATGCCGAAATTCGCGATGTAGAACTTCTGATGAACTCATTCGTTGGGCAATGGCAATCGCATGGCTCAAATTTGCTTGCTGGGTTTCAAATCATACATGATTGCGTACTCATTGTAGCGGTCGATCAATCCGTTGAAGCACCTTCTGGCTGTAGCATCGATAAAGTCTTTAGGTTGCTCAATCAAACCAATATTGATTTTTTTCAAAGAACATTGCTGTGGGTGCCATTTTGCAACACTGCAAAAATCATTACCCAAGAACAAGCCATTCTTCAATTTAAAAATGGAGAACTGAATCATGAAAGTTTGGTTGTAAATACCCTTGTAGAAGACCTTTTTAATGCGAGAAATCAACTTTATATCCCTTTGAAAGATAGTTGGATAGCTCAAAAAATAGAACGATACAATCAATATGAAGGATAAACGAATTGCCATTCTCTTTTTGACAATCTTCATTGACCTACTTGGTTTTGGAATTGTCATTCCAATTCTTCCCAATCTTGCTAAGTCAATGGCTATTTCAAGTCAAATGACCTTCAACCCAGATTACGCGGTTGGACTAACGGCAGCGGCATTTTCAATCATTCAATTTGTTTTCGCGCCTATGTTTGGCTCTATTTCTGATAGAATTGGACGTAGACCCATTATTTTAGGCAGTATACTCGTGAATGCAGTTGGCTATTTTGTATTTGGCATTGCTGCTAATTTCGTGGTTTTGATTGTTGCGAGAATTATTTCTGGTTTTGGTAGCGCCAACATATCGGCCGCCCAAGCTTATATTGCCGATATCACGAGCCCTGAAGATAGGGCAAAGAAAATGGGTATCATTGGCGCTGCATTCGGATTAGGATTTGTGTTCGGACCCCCAATTGGTGGATATCTATTTCACCATGGTGGTATTTATAATGTAGGTCTGTTCACTGCGATACTTTGTTTGGTGAATTTTGTTCTGGCTTTTTTCTTTTTACCAGAAAGCAATACTTCCAAATCTGGACATAAAAGAAAAGCTTCAGACACATTCAAAGGAATGTTCACGGTGTGGACTGTTGAAGTGATAGGGGAGCTTTTTATCATCAATTTTATTTACATCATGGCTTTTAGCATGATGCAAATAAATGGTAGTGTACTTTGGAAAGAAAAATACGGCTTAAACGAACTGCAAGTAGGAAATATCTTCGGTATGATTGGTGTAGCCGGTGCCATTGTTCAAGGTTTTTTGATTGGCGTTTTTTCAAAAAAATTAGGATTGAAAAAAATGCTTTTGTGGGGTTGTCCAATTGTAGGAATCGGACTTGCAATCATACCACTTCCTCCAACAATTGAATGGTTTTATGTCAATCAAACAATCGCCATTATCCTTTTATCGGTTGGAAATGGTTTGTTGATGACATCTATTAATTCTTTAGTTTCAATTAATTCTCCAGCTCACGCACAAGGTTCAATGCTCGGAACACTCCAGAGTTTATCATCTCTTTCAAGAGTGGTTGGACCATTAATTGCTTCCTACCTTTATGCTCAATCAAAAGAACTACCTTTCTTTATAGCCGGAATTTTGATGTTTGGAATTTTCTTCCTAGCAATCAAATTGTCGAAAAAATTGAAAGCAGAAAACGTTTCACAAGCTTAATCACATGAAAAATAAGCTTCGAATCATTCACCTTAATGCTTCTTCGGCGGGTGGTGCTTACGTTGCTGCTCAAAGGCTCTCCGATGCATTGAATCAGCACGAACATGTGCATTCTGAGCACTTGGTTTTTGAGGGACATTCAGGCGGACATATATTATGGGCCACAAATTGGATCAAAAAGAAAATTGCCTTTTTGTTACATGCCTTCGAAAAGTTGGATTTTCTGAGATTTGAAAAGTCTAAATCAATCCGTTTTGCATTTAGTCATGCCCCAATAGGTGTGAATTTATCGAGTCATTATTTAATTCAAAAGGCCGATGTTATCCATTTACACTGGGTAAACAAAGGGTTTTTATCTTTGAATCAAATTCAAAAACTTATTGATACTGGTAAGCAGATTGTTTGGACCTCACACGATGTTTGGCCATTTACTGGGGGATGTTATCATCCAAGGGGCTGTGATCATTATACCCATGGATGTGGTCAATGCCACTATTTAAAACAACCCGGTTTACATGATTTATCGGAGAGAGTATTTAAGCAGAAACAACAGATTTGGGGAAATGGCAATATCAATTTTGTTACGCCATCTCGTTGGTTAGCACAAACTGCCTCCCATAGTTCTATGCTCAAGTGTCCCTCAGAAAAAATAACAGTCATTCCAAATGGAGTAAACACCCAATTTTTCGTACCCGCCTTAAGGGAGGAGAAAGCAAAAGTGAGACAAAAATTTAATTTGCCAGTGGATACGCGAGTTTTATTGTTTTCAGCAGCTAATTTAACCAATGTTGCCAAAGGTTTTGCGGAATTCCTTCAACTGTGCGATGGTTTGTTACAACAAGGAATTCGTGTTTCAGCACTTGTCACAGGAGATAAACGGGAACAAGAATTCACATCAACTGTAGAAGTCAATTATTTGGGATTTTTAAGTACCACAGAACAATTGCGTGACGCGTACTGGGCATCAGATTTATATGTTACCACGTCTCATGAAGAAAATCTGCCTACAACAATCATGGAGAGTTTGAGTTGTGGTGTACCTGTTGCAGCTTTCAAAGTTGGTGGCATCCCTGAAATGATTGTGGATGAAGAAACTGGGGTACTCGCAGAGCCTCTCAATGTGGTTGAATTAATGAATAAAGTTGCCTTATTTATTGATCAGTCGATTGACAATCAAACCATTGTAACTGGCGAAAAATGCAAAAAATTTGCGGAAGAGAATTATTCAGACGCAGTTATTGCCAAGGAATATTTGAAAATTTATTGTAAATGAAAAAGTCACCCGAAGGTGACTCTCTCTTAACACAAACACTATGAATCGGGTTAATCTACATTGTCATGTAGATGTCTATTTGGTCGAATTGAGAAATCTCTTTCTCCCGTAATTTCTGGGGCTAGAGAATATTTTGCCACATTCGAATCAGTACTCAAGGGAGCCTGGAACAAATCTACATTTTTACGCAAATAAGCGGGTACATTCATATCTGAATCTAAAATGTTTTCGCGTTCCATGCGGTTGTTCTCATACCTATTTGGCTGATTGTACTGTGGTGAAGGAGTGGGTTGTCTGTAATTGAATTCTATTTGATTTTGAGGGACATTTACAGGTTGAGGCTGAAAATGAGGGTTTGCAATTTCGTCGTTTTTAAATAAATCAGCCGTTGTTTTAGGTTGCAACTGTTGGTTCATTGTATTGATGAGTTGTGAAATTTCGGCATCATGATTCACTTCTTCAATTTGAATTTGTGCCGGCTCAACTGGTTGTATATTGTTGACTATTTGTGGTTGTTGAACTTGCTGCTCTAAAGTGTGAACGGTTTTGATAGTTTGTGTACTGAAACCAGTGGCAATCACTGTAACAGATAGATTTTCTCCCAATGTTTCGTCATGCGTAACACCCATTTTCAAATGAGCTTCATTTCCAGCTTCGGTTTGCAAGAATGAAGTAATCACGCGTGTTTCTTTCATTGTTGGTTGTTTTAAACCGTATGATACATTGATTAATAGGTGGCTGGCGCCTTGAATTTTTGTATTATCGAGCAAAGGACTATTCAATGCTATTTTAACTGCAGTTTCAGCACGGTTGTCGCCATTTGCAATACCAGTTCCCATCAAGGCCTGTCCGCTGTTTTCCATTGCGGTTTTAACATCCATAAAGTCAACATTAATCAATCCTGGTTTGAATATGATTTCAGCGATTCCTTTTGCTGCCGTACAAAGAATATCATCGGCTTCAGAGAATGCCTCAGAAATGGTTAAATCTTCATACATATCAACAATTCTGTCGTTGCAAATGGTTAACAAAGCATCTACGCTCGGTCTTAATTTTTCTAATCCTTCTTGAGCTTGTTTGTTTCTTTTTGGTCCCTCATCAACAAATGGCAAGGTAACAATACCTACGGTGAGGATTCCTTTGTCTTTTGCAATTTTAGCAATTACTGGAGCTGCACCGGTACCTGTTCCACCGCCCATTCCCGCAGTGATAAATACCATCAAGGTTTCACTGTCTAAAATTTCTTCGATGGTTTTGGTACTGTCGATAGCGGCTTTTTCTCCAATTTCTGGAAGAGATCCAGCGCCGAGTCCTGTGCCTCCAAGTTGGTATCGATTGGGAACATTGCTATGTCGCAATGCTTGAATATCTGTATTGCAAATGTAGAAGTCAACCCCTTCAATTCCATGTTTAAACATGTGATTGACGGCATTGCTACCACCACCACCTACACCAATAACCTTAATGTTATTGCGTTGTGGTTGATTAAAGTCTGGTTGAAAATTCATCTGGTTTGGCATGTTTGTGTTTGGTTGTGTGTATTAGTTGCTTTTAAAATCGTCATCGTCTTCTGAAAGCCAATTTTGTAGTCCGTTGAAGAGACCCTTGTATTTATCCCAAGGACCTTTTGGTTTATCTTGAGATTGAGGGGTTTCCATTTCAACAACAGCCTCTGTTGCTTCGCTTGCCACTTTTTTAGCTGAAGGATTGGCATCAATTTTTACATTAGGTTCAAATTCAGAACCATGTTTCTGAGCTGAATCGAATCCCATCATAACAAGACCAATAGCCGTAGAATACATTGGGTTCCTCACTTCGTCGATCATTCCTTTTCCGAGATGTTGGCCAGGAGATCCTAAATGTACTTCCATGCCCATATTGTAGCTGAATAATTGACAAACATCTTTCATAGAGCTACCTCCACCGGTGAGTATAATGCCGCCGGATAATTTATGGGCAATTCCTGAAAGTTGAATTTCAAAATCTACTTTTTGAATGATGTCTTCCATACGTGCACGGATGACTTGAGAGATTGCGAAAACTGAAATTTCTTTGGGTTGGCGGCCTGGCAATCCAGGAATAACAACAACCTCATTTTTCATTGCTTCTGTTGGGAAGCAGCTGCCATATTTTACTTTAACATCTTCAGCTTGTTCTTTGAGTATTCCCCAAGCTTCTTGTAAATCTCTTGTGATTCTATCTCCACCAATTGGAATAATGGCAGTGTGACTGATGTAGCCATTCTCGAATATACAAATGTCGGTTGTTCCACCCCCAATGTCGACCAAGGCAACTCCTGCTTCTAATTCTGGTGTTGACAAAACGGCCCTTGCAGAAGCAACAGGTTCAACCATGAGGTCAGCTACTTGCAAACCTGCTTTGTTCACAGCTTTGAAAATGGTTTTTGCAGCTGCGGTTTCGCCGGTGATAATATGATAATTGCATTCAACCCTCACACCAATTCTTCCCACAGGATCGCGAATGCCGTCTTCACCGTCTATTTTGTAGTCTTGGGGCAATACATGCAAAATTTCCAATCCTGGTGTCAAGGCCAAGTTTTGCATTTCATTTTCCAATTTGTCAAGTTCTGGTTGTTCAATTTCTTCATCTCCATGACGTCTCGATAAAGTTCCACGGTGTTGTAAGCTTTTAATATGATGACCCGCAATGCCAACGAAAACGGTTTTGATTTTTACTTGGCTTTGACGTTCAGCTTCCGATACAGCCTCTTCAATTGCGGTAACAGCCTTGCTTACATTTGCAACCATACCGCGGGAAACACCCCCTTGACTGGATGCTTTTCCCATACCCAATATGTTGATTTTCCCGTTGTCTGCGAGTTGGCCTACAATAGCACATATTTTGGTAGTTCCGATGTCTAATCCTACGATGAATTTATTGTTTAATGACATAATGTTGATGAATTATTCTAGTGTGTTTGTTTTTGGACAGTTTTGGTTTTTGAGTGTTCAGTTTCGACTTCACTGCGTCTTCCTATCACTTGATTGTTGACGGAAAGATCGATTTGCACGTATTTGTTCCAACCTACCGTTTGGAGTCCTTTTCTATAGAAAAGACTGAGGTTTTCGAACTTTTGATGCATATTTTGAGTGTTGTCTATAACAATGCTATGATTTCCTACTCTGGGAATCAACAAAAGGCGATTATAGTTATCTACATAACATTGTTCAAATTGAGTATCCCAATATTTATTGTAATATAAAAATTTGCCCAAATTCAATAATTCTTGAGCAATGGGGAGAGCAGAAACCTTTCCTGGCATCAGTTTAACATTGATATTTCCATTAGCGAGTAATAAATTTGGTTGTGTATTTTCCTTCTTAGGAATTTGCATACCAAAACTATCAAGGTAGAATGATTGTCCAATGTTATTGACAATCTGAATCACAGGTCTTCTTTCTTTAATTTTAATTTTTAGGACTCCGTCGAATCCAATATACGCTGTTGATTTTTCCACGTAAGGAACAGCATTTAATGTTTGTTCGATTTTAGTGAGTGAAATTTCAATGGCCGGTTTTCCTACAGGATTGCCAAATTTATCTTCAATCAAATGGATCACCTCAGCGCTGTTCAAAAACATGCAATTGCTGTCTGCCTCAATGGCTACACTGATTTGTTCAACAATTCTGTTTTTACCCGTTGAATTGAGTTTGCTCCATGCAAAAAACATGATAATGAGGAGGATTAATAACATCGACACTATCCATTGTCGTTTATTTAATGCCATTTTAATTTTTCTCATATAATTGTTTTAAGGGTTCTACAATTCGATCAATATCTCCAGCTCCTAAAATCAATAAAACTTCGGGCTTTGAATTTGAAATACTTTCTATAATTTGCGTTGGCGACATTAAATGTTTGTTGGCTAATTGAACTTGATCGAGTAACCAAACTCCATTGATGCCCTCTAATGGTTCTTCTCTGGCTGGATAAATTTCCATTAATATTAATTGGTCAAGCTCAGCTAAGCTTTTCGCAAATTCTGCTGCGAAATCTCTGGTCCGTGTGAATAAATGTGGTTGAAAAATTCCAGTGATTTTTTTGTTAGGATACAGCGACTTTACCGAACCTATGATTGCATTTAACTCCTCAGGATGGTGGGCATAATCGTCAATTACTACATGGTCTGCTGTATCAATAATGTATTCAAATCTTCTTTTTGCACCTTTATATGTTGAGATCCCATTTTTAAGCAGTTCTATGTCAATTCCAAGCATTCCATAGCAAACAGCCAGAGCTGCGGTTGCATTTGAAACGTTATGAAATCCAGGTAATCCGCAAACAAAATTCCCAACGAGCTTTTGTCCCTCATAAAAATCAAAATGAAATTTACCATTTTGAATTGAAACATTTTGATAAGAGAAATCAGAACGTGGATTTTCACCGTAAGCATTCACATGGATTTTGTGCGTAAGTTCCAATGTGAGTTTTTCTTGGATAATCAGTTGTCCAGATTTGGGATGCGTTTGTTTTCCTTGTCGAATAAGCGAAGCAAAATGGTTAAATGCATCCTCAAAAGCACGATGATTGTCGTAAATATCGAGGTGATCGGCATCAATTGCTGTAATAATGGCAATATCTGGGCGCAATTGGTGGAAACTTCTGTCGAATTCATCGGCTTCAAGCACTACAATAGGATTTTCAGTTATGTCAATTCCATTGGTTTTACGCAAATAATTTGTGTTGTAATTGGCTGAAATACCACCCAAAAATGCAGTGTAATTTACATTGGCAGTTTCGAGCAGATGGGCGATTAATGTTGACGTAGTTGTTTTTCCATGGGTTCCTGCAACAGAAATATTGAACATGGGATTTGAAATCAGACCGAGTACTTCAGATCTCTTAAAGATTTCAATTCCGCGATTTTTGAGAAAATTTAAATGAGAATGTTTTGCGGGAATCGCGGGGGTCAGAATGAATAGAGTTTGCTCGATATGCTCTTGGATGATTGTTGGAAAAGCATTCAATTCATCGATGTAATGAATGTTTGCACCTTCTTCAATGAGTGCTTTGGTGAGTGCAGTTTCTGTTTTATCGTAACCGTAAACTTTTATTCCTATGGAGAGTAGATATCTACATATGGCACTCATACCGATGCCGCCAATTCCCAAAAAGTATGCGTATTGATAAGATGATATTTCTTTTCTCATAGGTATTTTTCTATTTCGTCAACAATGGTATTCGTTGCATTGGGTTTTGCGGTTTCTTCGAGTGCTATTTTCATAAGTTTTTGCTTTTCAGTATTCTGTATCAAAGCAATCGCTTCATTGACCAGAACTGATTTTGCATCCTTATCGGAAATTAGAATTGCACCGCCATTTTTAGACATGTGCTGTGCATTTTTTGTTTGATGATCGTCTGTTACATTCGCGGAAGGAACCAAAATTGCTGGAATACTCACGGCGGCGATTTCAGAACAACTGAGCGCGCCAGACCGGGCAATCACAACGTCAGCGCACGAATACGCCAAATTCATTTCTCTTAAAAATGCTTGAGCCCATATTCCTTTGCCTAAATCGTTTGGAATTTTGTAAAAACTTCCAGTTTGCCAAATCAATTGAATGTTGTGATCTCTAAAATGGGGCAAGCCCAGTTCCATGCATTCGTTTAATGTTCGTGCACCTAAACTTCCACCTGTTACAAACAAGATGGGTTTATTTGGGTCTAAATTAAAAAATTTGCATGCAGAAACTCTATCAACTTTAAGGGTAATTTCATTTCGAATAGGATTCCCGGAATGAATCCAGTTTCCGTATTTGAAATAATTGTCCATATTGCCAAACCCACAAAATATTTTTTTTGCGGTTTTACTCATGATTTTATTGGTAAGACCGGCATACCCGTTTCCTTCCCAAACAAAAACAGGAATGTTCATTTTTCCAGCAGCGTAACAAATGGGTAAACTCGCAAATCCACCCGTTCCAATCACAGCATCCGGTTGAAAGTCCCTCAGGATTTTTTTGGAAATAAAATAGCTCTTGATTGATTTATAGAGCACCGCAAAATTTTTAATTGAAAAGCTGCGGATAAGACCGGCAATTGGGAGCCCAATGATTTGGTATCCCTCCAATGGAACTTTTTCCATTTCCATTTTTCCGAGTGCACCAACAAATAGAAATTCTGCTTCGGGATGTCTAGCCTTTAGCGCATTTGCAATTGCAACCGCAGGGAAAATATGTCCTCCTGTGCCACCACCTGAAAAAATAAATTTTAACTTTTTCATGTCAATTTTCTTGATTTTGAGGGACATTAGAGGTTTCTGCCTCTATTTTCTTTTCTTCATCGATATGTCGGCTGATGCCTAAGATAAATCCAAAGGCAATGCTATTTAAAATCAAACTGGTACCTCCCATACTCACGAGGGGTAATGTGAGTCCAGTTACCGGAAGCTTTCCAACGGAAACACCCATGTGTACGAAGGCTTGAAAGGTTGTACTAAAGGCTATACCTAACACAGCCAAAGCCCCAAAGGAGCGTTGACTTTCAACCACAATTTTGAGACAGCGGAAGATGAGAACAATGAAGCAGCCAATTACAATTAAGCCACCAGCAATGCCATATTCTTCAACAATGATGGCAAAAATGAAATCTGAATAAGGGTGTGGTAAAAAGTTGCGTTGAGTTGAATGTCCAGGACCTTTTCCCAGAAAACCGCCTGTAGCAACGGCAATTTTCGATTGCATTTGTTGGTATCCACTATTGCCATCTTCATCGTTCCCCATGTATGTTTCAATTCGCTTTTTCCATGTTGGTAAACGGGTGTCTTCAAATTTATTCACGTCAATCGTAAAAATGAAGGCTAAAAATAATCCAAATGCTAAAAGTCCCAAACCAATTAAAGACAAAATATACGTCCATTTGATGCGACCGATGTATAGGAGCAGGGTGCTTGTGGTCATAACCACGAGTGCCGTACTTAAGTTTTCAGGAATAATAGGAATAATGACAAGAATGATAATGCCTAAAATCTTGCGAAACACACTGATTGTTTCCACTTCATCTTGTTTTTTACTTAAGAAACGTGCAATATACATCACCAAGAATAACTTGGCCATGTCTGAGGGTTGAAAGGTAATTCCGCCAATGGATATAACCCTGGTGGCATTGTTTATTTGAGAACCAACAATCAGTGTTAAATACAGTAGAACAATGGAAATCCAATAGCCTATTTGTACAATTCTCGAGTAATATTTAAATGGAATTTTATGTATTGAGAACAACAAAAACCAACCGATACTGAGGTAAAACAAGTGACGGAGGAAATAAAATTCTGTATTCCCTTGTTGTTTGGCAAATGCAAGTGTGCCAGTTGCACTGTATACCGCAAGTATTCCAATGAACGACAATATGGTCACAATGATCCATATCGTTTTGTCGCCTTGAAAGGTATGGTTAAACTTATTCATTGTAGAATTTAGAGATTTCTTACAGCAGCTTTAAACTGACGACCGCGGTCTTCGTAGTTTTCGAATAAGTCGAAGCTGGCGCAGGCTGGCGACAATAACACAACATCTCCATTTGCAGCCATTCTGGAAGCAACATGAACTGCCTCTTTAGCACTTAATGTGTTAATGACCATGTCAACATCACTCTGAAATGCTTGGTGAATTTTCAAATTATCGATTCCCATGCAAATGATCATTTTTACTTTCTCTTTCACTAATGGTTTTAAATCTGCATAATCATTTCCTTTATCAACACCTCCAGCAATCCAAATAACTGGTCTATCCATGCTTTCTAGGGCATACCAAGTTGAATTCACGTTGGTTGCTTTGCTATCGTTGATATATTCAACCCCATTTGTTTTGGCTACCGTTTCTAAGCGATGTTCCACGTTTTGGAAATTTGATAAACTTTCTCTGATGTTCTCTTTTCTTACATCTAAAAGTCCTGAAATTACGGCAGCAGCCATAGTGTTGTAGGCGTTGTGACGACCTCTTAAGTTAAAATCTTGCATATTCAGTGTGTGTTTTTTTTCTAGGTTGATTGATATCATGTTTGCGATTGCACTTGCCCCAAATTCCAAGTTTTGGTTGAGGCTAAATGGAATCATTTTTGATTCGATTTTGGTTTGTTCAATGCCTTGAAGGGTTAATTCATCATCGGCACAGTAAATGAAATAATCCTCACTCGTTTGGTTCAAAGTGAGTCTCATTTTGCTTTGTATGTAATTTTCTAATTTGTAATCGTAACGGTCTAAGTGATCTGGCGTAATATTGGTTAAACAAGCAATGTGAAGTTTGAATTTTTCATTCCCATCTAATTGGAAACTACTGAGTTCAAGAACATACATCTCATATTGGTTCAGCGCAACTTGGCGGGCTAAAGATTGACCAATGTTGCCGGCTAAACCAACATTTAAACCAGCATCTTTTAAGATTTGATAGGTGAGGAGTGTGGTTGTTGTTTTTCCATTGGTGCCCGAAATTCCAATCATTAAGGCATTGGTATACCATCCGGCAAATTCAATTTCTGAAATAATTGGGGTGTTTTGATTTTTGAGGGACAGAATCAGTTGGATTTTATCAGGAATGCCTGGACTTTTAATGACAACATCTGCTTCCATGATTCTCTCAATAGAATGGTGATTTTCTTCCCAAGAAATTTGATAAGCGTTTAATTCATTTTTGTATTTCTCAGCAATAGGGCCTTTGTCAGACACAAATACATTCCACCCTTGAGTTACCCCAAGTATGGCTGCACCAGTTCCGCTCTCTCCAGCGCCCAATATGATGAGATTTTTTTTCAACGTAATTTGATTAAAGCAAAAGTTGCGAGTACTAAAACCACTGTGATTAGCCAAAATCTTAAGGTGATTTTGCTTTCAGGTATTTGTTTCTTTTGAAAATGGTGGTGTAGCGGCGACATCAAGAAAATTCTTCGTCCCTCACCAAATCTTTTTTTAGTGTATTTGAAATAAGATACTTGCAGGATAACCGAAAAGCTCTCAGCGAAAAATATTCCACAGAGAACAGGGAGTAAAAGTTCCATTTTAATGATAATGGCAACGGCTGCGATTGCGCCACCCAGAGCCATACTGCCAGTATCTCCCATGAAAACTTGAGCTGGATAGCCGTTGTACCATAAGAATCCAAGACATGCCCCAATAACAGCGGCCAGGAAAATTACAACTTCACCACTTTGTGGAACATATATGATGTTTAAATATTGAGCCATCTTGATGTTACCGGTTGCATAGGCCAAAATTCCCAAACCTGTACCTACGATGGCAGTTGTACCCGCTGCTAATCCGTCAATTCCGTCTGTTAAGTTCACCGCATTTGTAACCGCCATACAGATAAAAATGATAATTGGTACGTAAATGAGCCATGCGTTGCCTTCCCCCGGAAGTATATCTGTGTAGCTTAATTTCAATTTTGAAATTGGTAAGTTTGTTTCAAGTGGAATGTGATTTAATTTGTGAGTATAGTCTATGGTAACAGCAATGATTACACCCAACATTAATTGACCAATTAATTTTGTGGTGGCTTTCATTCCCTCTTTGTCTTTTTTGAATACCTTGATATAATCGTCGATTCCTCCTATAACACCCATCCAAATGGTGCTGATGAGCATGATGATCACGTAAGGATTATCTAATCTTGCGAGTAAAAGGGTAGGTACAATGATGGCAATAATGATGATAATACCGCCCATTGTAGGTGTGCCTTTTTTCTGCATTTGTCCCTCAAGACCCAATTCACGAATGGTTTCGCCTATTTGCTTTTTTTGAAGCCATTTGATGATGCTTTTACCAGCCCAAAGCGCAATCAGCAAACTGAGAATACCAGCTATGGCAGCTCGGAACGTGATGTAATTGAAAACACCTGCCCCCGAAATTCCTGATTGGTCTAGATATTTAAATAAATAGTACAACATTATTTTAGTAGGTTAAATAATTCTGACATGATTTTTTTATCGTCGAAAGGATGTTTGATTCCTTTAATTTCTTGATATGTTTCGTGACCCTTTCCAGCAACAAGAATCACATCACCATCCTCTGCCAATAAAATTGCCGTTTTTAGGGCATCTTTTCTATCGGTGATTTTGATCGTTTTTTTCATTAAATGAGGTTCAACGCCCGCTTCCATTTGTTGGATAATCTCATTGGGGTCTTCATTTCTTGGATTGTCACTGGTGAAAATGACTTTGTCACTTAACTGTGTAGCAATACGTGCCATTTCTGGGCGTTTTTCAGCATCTCTGTTCCCCCCACAACCAACCACCGTGATCAATTTTATTCCATTTTGACGAATGTTATTGATTGTTTTAATTACATTTTCTAAGGCATCTGGTGTGTGCGCATAATCTACGATGGCTGTTTTGTGATTGGGTCCAGCGATGGCCTCAAATCTGCCATTCACACGGCCGAGAGAGCTGAGAGGAATCTCAATTTCTTCTAAGCCATCCGTAATCAAAAATGCTGCACCATAAACTGCCAAGAAGTTATAAGCATTGAAATCTCCCACCAGACTTGTCCAAATGTCTTTTCCATTTATTTGGAGTAACATTCCATTGAAATCACTTTCGAGAACCCTCACTTGAAAGTCGGCATTGCCCCTTAACCCATATGAGTATTTAGTCGCTTTACAATTTTGCAACATCACCATCCCGTTTTTGTCATCCTTGTTGGTGAGAGCAAAAGCATCCTCTAGCAATTGATCGAAAAAGCGTTTTTTTGCTTTTATGTAATTGTCAAAAGTTTTGTGATAATCGAGATGATCGTGGGTGATATTTGTAAAAATACCGCCCGCAAATTTTACGCCGGCAATTCTATTTTGGTCAATGGCGTGTGAGCTCACTTCCATGAAGCAATGCGTGCATCCCGCTTCAACCATTTGGTTAAAAAGAGCATGTAAAGCAATGACATTTGGAGTGGTGTGGGTGCTTGGAATAACTTGATTTCCAATTCTATTTTCAACGGTAGATACCAAGCCGCATTGGTAACCAAGTTTGGTGAATAATTCAAACAAGAGTGTTGATACAGTAGTTTTACCATTGGTGCCAGTGGTGCCAACAATAATCAGTTGGTCGGCAGCTTCATTGTAAAATTGCAATGCAATTTCACCCAAAGCCTCTTGAACATCTGAAACCTGAATATACGAAATTTCTTCCACAAAATCAACTTCTTCAGAATGAAGAATGATTTTAGCTCCCAAGGCAATTGCATTTGCAATGAATTGATGACCATTTACTTGTGTTCCTGCAAGAGCAGCATAAAGTCCCCCAGAAACAACCGTCCTGCTATCAATAGTAATGTCTGTTACCATGACTTGTGTTTCGCCATGGATTTTAGCACCTTTGATATTTTGAATGAGTGAAGCGAGCGTTTTCATTTGGATTGCGATAATTTGAGGTGAATGATGTTATTTGCTCCAATACTGTTGCCAGCCGGTATACTCTGACCAACAACTTTTCCGTACCCTTCAAAAGTGATTTTAACTGGTATTAATTTGGCAATTTGTAGCGCATCTCTGATTCCCATCCCTCTGAAATCCGGAACTTTATTTGCCTCTACTGTCAATGGTTTAAACGTTACGGCATATCCTTTTGATTCGGCTTGAACAAATGCTGCAGTTGGTTGTGAAGATTGTGAACTAATATTTAGGTCATTCAAGATGGTTTTTAACGCTTGTTGGTTGCCGTTCAATACATATGGAGCCTCCGTGATGCGCGATGTTACCAAAGTGGGTTGAATTTGAATGTGTGAACTGTAAATTTTATTGGCAATCTCGATGAAAACTGGAACCGCAACTTTTGCAGCATAATACTCTTTCTTGTTCGGTCTATTAATGACAACGATGATTGAATATTGAGGATTTTCTGCAGGGAAATATCCAACGAATGATGCATTGTATTTCTCAATGTATCTGCCATTCTCATTGATTTTTGCGGTACCCGTTTTACCTGCGGCTGTAAACTTGCATTGCTTCGTGATTTCATCGGCAGTACCTCGACTCACTACACCAGAAAGCATGTTCTGGAGAGCTTTCACTGTTTTCTCTGAACAAATGCTTTCTTTGATGATCTTGGGCTCTATTTTATTGACGCTTTTACCATCTTGGAGAATTTCTTTTACCAAATAAGGATTCATCATTTTACCATTGTTTGCAATGGTGTTGTAAATCATCAATGTTTGAAGCGGACTAATTTGACTTGTGTATCCTATGCTCATTGAAGGCAATGCAACACCGCTCCAGCCATTGCTTTTAGGGGTGATGATTACCGGATAATTTGATGTGGGAATGTCGAAGTTTGGTTTACTATTTAACCCTAAGTCAAGAATATGATCGATGAATTTACTTGGCTTTTTTTGATAATGTTTCCAAACAAACTGACTAATTCCAACGTTGCTCGATACCTCAATACTCTTTTGAAGAGTATAAGTTTTGTTTTTGGGATCAAAATGGTCTCCATCTGTAAATTCAACATCCTTTGAATATCGAACTCTCCCATTTTTAGTGCTAATACTATCGGATGGTGTTGCATATTTATCTTCCAATAAGGCCATTGCAGAGATGATTTTGAATGTTGAACCTGGCTCAGAAAACTCACTTACTGCGTAATTTTGGGACTCATAATAAATACCGTCTTTTCCACGTTTTAGGTTGGCAATTGCTTTGATGGCTCCGGTTTTCACTTCCATTACCATTGCGCATCCATGGTCGGCTTCATTTTCAACAAGGGCCTTGTTGAGCGCATATTGTGTGATGTCTTGGAATCCAACATCTAAGGTTGTCACAATGTCGTATCCGTTTTCGGCCACAGAGTTACTTCCAATTTGCATTGGACGCCATATTCTACCTGGCATACGCTGCTCCATGATTTGTCCATTTTTACCTCTTAATAAACTATCAAAGGCTCCTTCTAAACCAACACTTACTCCATTTTTTGTATATCCAATTGCTCTTTTTGCAAGATCTCCCATGAAATACATGCGTTTGCCTTTTTCTTCAAACCAAAATCCACTCTTAAATTTACCCATCCAAAACAACGGGTAAGATTTTAACCGCTTTACCACGTCGAACGAGAGTTCTTTTTGTAGAATCACGTATCTCACTTTTTTCTTTCTGAGGGACGTTAGTTTGTACTTCCATTCACCGGGGTTGCCTCCAATCCTAGGATTTCCGGATGCATTGATTTTGGTTGGAAATTCCTTGGATAACATCAATGAAAGGCTGTCGATTTTAGATTGGAATGATTTATTTGTTAATCCATCTGCCTTTGCGTCCCAGATTAGGTCGTATGTTGGAATAGAAGTGGCGAGTAAACTGCCGTCGTCTGCATAAATATTTCCTCTAATTCCTTCAACTTGTTTTACCCGAGTATTCTTTTTCTGTAACTCAACACTGAATTCTTTGTCGAAACCATTTTGAAGCTTGATCATAGAAAAAACAATGAAAGCACCAAAGCTTCCTACCAATGCGAAAACCACATAGGCACGAAGCAAAATAGCTTTTCGGGTATTGATTTTACTTTTTTGGGTCACGGGTAATTTTAATTGGTGGGGTAGTGATTTCTTTCAATCCGTTATCTTTTAATTTTTCTGCGATTTCGGTTTGTTTACTTGCATTTGTAATTTCACTTTCTAAGCTGATTCGCTCACTATGAAATTCTTTTAAAGTTGTTTTTAATTCTTCTCTGTGTTTTATTGCTTTGGCAACATGCAGTGAATTGTAGATGTAAAAAACCATCGATATGAACAAAATAAAAATGACAATCACCGTTGTCTTGGTGGTCCACACAAATGAATTTTCTACTTGATTTTGAGCATCAAAATCTTGCGTAGGAATTTCAATTTCCGGATTGTTTTGGTCCATATTAGGGTTGTTTATTTCCATGGGTTTCTGATACCTATTCTCATTTTGGCGCTTCTCGCACGTTTGTTGTTGGCGATTTCTTGATTTGACGGAATAATTGCTTTATTTGGCTTACTAACAAATGGTTGAGAGCTCCATCCATACATGTCGGTATGTTTATTTCCCTCAAAATTTCCACTGTTTAGGAAGTTTTTAACCAATCTATCTTCCAAAGAATGGTAACTTATAATCACCAATTTGCCGCCCTCTTTGATCATCGTTGGTGAATCAATTAAAAGTTGTTCTAGAGCTTTCAATTCTCCATTCACTTCAATTCTTAGCGCTTGGAAAACTTGCGACAAATATTTTGCAGGGGTGTCTTTAGGCGTACAATCTTGAATGACGTTTTTGAATGATTCAATGGTTGTGATTTTATTTCCTTTTCGATTTGCGATTATGGTCTTGGTTAATTTGAAAGCATTTTTTATTTCTCCATAGTGGTTGAAGATCGACAGTAATTGTTCCTCTGTATAATCGTTTACAATTGTATGTGCTGATAAATTTGCTTGTGCATCCATGCGCATATCCAACGGACCATCGAATCTGTGCGCAAATCCTCTAGTGTCTACATCTATTTGATGGGAGGAAATGCCTAAGTCCCCCAAAATACCATCAACTGGTAAAAAATTCCCATAGTTGAGGAATTGTTTGACGAATTGAAAGTTGTGTTGAACGAAGTGAAATCTAGGGTCATTGAAAATGCGATTTTGAACATCTTGATCGCGGTCGAAGGAAATAAGGGTTCCTTTTGGACTTAATTTGCTGAGGATATATTTAGAATGACCGCCACCGCCGAAGGTAACATCTACGTATGTGCCATCTGGATTAGATACCAGGGCATCAACGCTTTCTTTGAGCAGGACAGGGTCGTGATAATCGTAGTTCATCTAGCAAACAATTTTGCCAGCGGGTAATTGGTTTAAACAGCGTCTGAAGATCTTTGCTTGTGAAAATGCTGCGCCAATGTGCTCAATTCGTCTGAATCAACCATTAATTCGGTATCGTAATGGTGCTGACTCCAGATTTCAACCTTGTTTCCATTTGCGCTAAGCACAACATCATCGGTGAGTTCTGCATATTCTAATAACTTTTTAGGAATTAGAATGCGCATCGCATTGTCGATTTGAATCAAGTTTGCACCATTGGTGAAGATACGTTTGAAACGTCTAATTTCAGGACTCATAAAATCATCAACGGCGTTGAGCTTGGCGGTTTCGTTAAGCCAATCTTCTTTCGTGTAAATAACCAAGCACTTTTCAAAACCTCGGTTTATAACCAAAGAATTATCTGCAGACTCAGGAAACTGAGCCCTTAACTTCGATGGAAGGGAGAGTCTCCCTTTGCCATCTAGCTTGCAATTATATTCTCCAATTAGTCCCGACATTTTGTGCTGGATTTCTGTCTGCTAAATAAAAAAAGAATTTCCCACAATTTCCCACATTTTCCCAAAATTAGCCACTTCTTATCCACAATTCCCCACTTTTAGCGTCTTAGAGGTAGAAAATGGTGATCTTCTTTTTGATTTAGACAATACAAAAGTAGTGAAAACTATTGAAAATACAAGGGTTTTTGAATAGGTGGGAAAAAGTGGAGCAAAAAATCTTAAAAGGGGGCTTTTTTTTATAAAAGTGGAATACTTAACTTTGATTCAACTTGAAAATGAGAAAATTCACTGCTTTGTGCATAACCTTATCCACAATTTGGGCCAATTTGGGGGCTCAAAAAAGCGTGATTTGGGGAATTGACGCTCAAATTCGAAATTTTGGTTTCGATTTTGGTGTACTCAAAACAAGTCATTTAAAGGGTGAAAAATATAGTAAAACCATAGGATTAAAATTGGGAAATTTGGTTGATCCGAAAGAAATTGAATTGGTGAGTCAGATGCTTCCCGGCGCTCAACCCTTTAAGTTAAACAAAGTGAACTACGCATGGGCGTTTAAGCCTTATTATGCGCATAATTATATCATCACACAACGAAAGTCTCGTCTAGATGTAGGCGTTAAATTGGTTGCAAATGTTTCAATTCCGGTAGTTTACCATTGGCCTGTATATATATGGTACTACAACGGTATTCCGCCATTCGACGGATACAAAGACGTGAAATACAATCCCAATATTCACCAACCAAACCTCATTGGTGGAACAACGGCGTTTACGAAAGGTCTAAAAAACGGCTCTTTGATTCCAGGATTAGGGATTTCGACCGCACTTCAATTCGATTGGGGAAGTTATAGATCCTTAAGCAATTCAGTGAGTTTGGGAATGGCCACCGATGTTTTTGTTCAAAAAATACCATTATTGTATACACAAGAAACAAATAGGAACATCTTCCCATCACTATTTATTAACTTTGCATTCGGATTCGGAGATATCCATTAATATCTAAACAACAGTGATAGAATTACCAATTGTTTCAAAAGAAAAAAAAGGTCCTTCAAAACCTTCTTGGTTGAAAATCGAAATTCCCATTGGTGAAAATTACACCAATGTGAAGCGCATTGTAAAAGAGCATAAATTGCATACCATCTGCGAAGATGGTCGTTGTCCCAATATGGGCGAATGCTGGGGTGCTGGTACCGCAACTTTCATGATCTTGGGCAATGTTTGTACTAGAAGTTGTTCTTTTTGTGCAGTAGCTACCGGACGACCAGGTAGTTATGATCTCGATGAACCCCAAAGAGTTGCGGAAGCTGTTAAATTAATGGGAGTGAAGCACTGTGTGATTACCTCCGTGAATCGCGATGAGTTAAAAGATAAAGGAGCTACTGTTTGGGCCAACACCATTACTGAAGTCAAAAAACTGAGTCCACAAACAACCATTGAAACTTTAATCCCTGATTTTAAAGCTCAATGGGATCTACTTTATATGGTTTTAGACTCAAAACCAGAAGTGGTGAGCCACAACATGGAAACAGTTCAAGAACTATACCGCTTGGTGCGTCCACAAGCCAAATATGAGCGCAGTTTGGAGCAGATTAAACGCACAAAAGAATACGGCGCTAGAACCAAAAGTGGTGCCATGTTGGGCTGCGGAGAAACCGACGATCAAGTGAAAAAATTAATTCATGATCTTAGAGAAAATGGATGCGATGTTTTAACACTTGGACAGTATTTACAACCGACCAAACTTCACCTTCCAGTTGCTGAATATATTCACCCCGACAAATTCAAATACTGGGAGGAATATGGTTTGAATTTAGGTTTCAGATTTGTTGAAAGTGGTCCTCTTGTGAGGAGTTCCTATCATGCTGAAAAACATGTTTTGTAAAATTCGTTGAAGAAACTCACAGAATATGAAGAAAAAATTACATTAATTGTGTCACTAAGTTCCCTGCTAAATTGGAAAAGACCCTCTTTTTGTATTAATTTGCGAATCAACTATTAAACTCAACTATAGATAATTAATCATTTATGAAGATAAAATCATACTTACCAATTGCTCTTTCAGCTGGAATTTGTTTGGGTGTTGCCCTTTTGGGAAATACAAACAACTTCAAAATTCCAAATGGATTGAATTTCACAGAGAGTGAGATCTCCGGTGAAGCTGAGGAAATTGAAGGTGCCATTCGCTCTATTTACAGCATGAGATTGAATGAACAAACGGGTACTTTGGATCCACAATGGATCCAAAATGCAATCAATCAAGCCGATGCATTGCAAGTAAAAAGCCGTTTGAATAAATCAATCATCTGGGAAAATATGGGTCCAGACAACGTTGGAGGTAGAACACGTGCTATGCTTGTTCATAAAGATTCTGCAAACATTTGGTTTGTTGGCGCTGTGAGTGGTGGTGTTTTCAGAAGCACAACGTTTGGTAAAAGTTGGACGCCTGTAAACGATCAACAAGAAAATTTAAACGTAACATGTATGGCTCAAACCACCGATGGTACTATCTACTACGGAACTGGTGAGGGTGGATTTACAAACCTTAGCGGAACTAGAAATGGTTCGCCAGCTTTTATTGGTGGTGGCGTATTCAAATCAAAAAATGCAGGAGGTTCCAGCTTCGGAATTCTTCCAGTTGCAAGTGATTTCAATTTCGAAGTTTGTAACTCTATGGTTGCACACCCAACAGAAAATATTCTATACATTGCCACTGAAACAGGATTGTTTTCGTTGACAAATGGAACTACCTTGAAAAAAATGAGCAACGGTAGTACAAAAGAAGTGAAAATCGATGGCAACGGTGTCCTTTGGGCTTCGAACGCTAGTGGATCTGTATACAAACAAGATGCAGCTGGTGCACTTAAACTAATCAACTCAAAAGTGAATACCGGTGGTAGAACGGCCATCGCAATTTCACCGGAAGATCCCAATTATGTTTACCTTATGGGAGCCGCTGGCAATGGTTCATTGGGTGGTGTTTTCAGAACAACCGACGGTGGTGTAAATTGGACACAAATTGTATATGGAAATAGTGTGACCGATATCTTTGGTCCCAATAGACAAGGTTGGTACGATAACGTAATTAGTGTTTTCCCCGATAACAAAAATAAAGTGATCTTAGGTGGTGTAGATTTAGCTACTTGGGATGAAGTAAACGGATACGTTCAAATTGGTAGTACTTTCGGGGCACCATGGAACAATTCGTATGTTCATGCCGACAAGCACTTGGTTTATTGGAATACTAAAACCAAACCTGCTACATGTATCATTGGTTGCGACGGCGGAATATACTCATCTCAAAATATGAGTGTATGGACATCCATCAATCGTGGTTACACAACTCTTCAGTTATACAATGTTGCTGCCAATTCATTAGGTCACGTAGTAGGTGGTGCTCAGGACAACGGTACATATTTGATTAATTTCAAAGGGAATACAGTGGCTGGACAACCGTCTAAAATGGGTACAAGCATTTACGGTGGTGATGGCTTTGACGTAGAATTCTCTAAATTTAATCCTTCAACTGTTTTCATGTGTACTTATTACGGCAACGTGGTAAGATCTGGTAACGGAGGTCAATCGTCTTCTACTTTCTTCGACGGTAGACAAAAAGGAACACTTCAATCCGACTTTAATACAACCTTCTCTTTGTTTGAAGAGAGTGCTACTGAGTCAAAATTGTATTTAGCAAAAGATGCTGAAGTATGGGCGGCAATCAATCCAACTGATTTTGCAAATGATGTTCATTGGATCCGTGTGGCCGGTGGTTTAGGCAACAGCAGAATCATTGAAATGGATTATACCCCAGATGGCAATCATTTGTTCATTGCTAAGCCTGGTGCATTATATAGAGTTTCGGGCTTAAAAAATGCGGATTTTTCTTTAACTGCAAACCCTGGTATTTCGGATATTCCTGCTGGTTTAAATCAGCAATTGATCACAATTCCAGGTGCATCAGGAAGAACTGTAACCTCAGTGAATGTGAATCAAACAGATTCAAACCATGTGGTGGTTACTCTCGGTGGATATAACAACACTTCATATGTTTATGAATCTAAAAATGCTTGTGATGCAGTGCCTACTTGGAAAAACATCACAGGTAACTTACCTTCAATGCCTGTTTATGATGCATTGATTGATGTTGATGATGCTTCTAGAATCATCATAGGTACAGATTTGGGTATTTGGGTTTCAGAAAATGGCGGTACCAAATGGGAAGAAGCGAATAACGGAATGGCACGTGTGCCAGTGTTTGAAATTCGTGGTTACGAATGGAAACCTTGGGAAGGTATGACCATGTACATCGGTACTCATGGTCGTGGTTATTTTAAATCTTCAACCTTGTTAACAAGCAATAAAAAAGTTGAATCAAATAAAGTTGTAGCCTCGATTTATCCGAATCCAGCAAATGAATCAGCAAAAATCACATTCAATTCAATGAAATCTGGTGTGGCAACTGTTTCCCTTTATGATTTGTCTGGAAAAGTTGTATACACTCAAAAAATTCAAATTACATCTGGTTCTAACCTAGCTACGATACAATTAAATGGTATTAAGCAAGGTTATTATTTAGCCTCAGTTTCTGGAGATGTACAAACACAAGCAGTGAAGCTCCTTGTAAAATAAGGGTCACATAATGAATAAAACAAAAATGGCTACCATTGGTAGCCATTTTTGTTATCTCTCATTATCACTTTGTTTCTTTTGCTCAATATGTTCCCTTAAATACAAATTTGGCCGGTCCAATTAGCCAAATGTTTTCAAATGATTCGTTTTTAAAATCAAATGAAACTGATAATTCGCCCCCTTTTGTGTTCATCTGCACATTGTTTGTTCCTGAGCTTTCAAACTGATGGTCAAGCCCTAGTTTATCCCTCAATAAAAAAGAAGATAGAACTGCCGCAGTTACACCTGTACCGCAACTTAAAGTTTCATTTTCAACTCCGCGTTCGTAAGTTCTCATCGATAATCTGAACGGATCTCGTTGAATTAAAACAGTATTCACATTAATTCCCTCAGATTGATAAATATCGTTGTAACGTACGCTCTGTGCCCATTCAACCAATTCAAGTGTAGAGAGTTGTGTGTGCCCAAAATAAACAAAATGTGGCGACCCTGTATTCACTTCAACGGTTTGTTGATCTAACATTTGCCATGTTTTCACATCTGTCATTTTGAGGGATACTAAATCGCCTTTAACAACAGCCTCGTGTGCTCCATCTGGAGCCCAAAATCGATAATTTCCATCTTCTTTGATTCCCAATTCATGGGCCCACTGAACAATGCAACGCCCCCCATTTCCACACATACTGCTCAGATTTCCATCCGAATTGTAATAAATCATCTCAAAATCGTAATCATCTTTGTTCGTGAGTACCATTAGTCCATCTGCTCCTATGCCGAAATTGCGGTCACACATCAGTTTAACAGGGATCTGATCATAATGATTTTTACGTCCATCGATTAAAATGAAATCATTTCCTGTTCCTTGAAATTTTACAAAAGGAATTGTCATTAATTTTGAATTGCTTTGATAATGGATTTATCGGTAATTGGTCTCGGATTTACAATTGTGGTTGTGGATTTCGGAATGGAGTAAATCAATTTGGGACCTAACTCTAAATACAATTTATCTTGAATTGAATAAACCAAAGGATTTTCGTTGTCAATATTATAGATTTTTAAAAACAATTGATCATGATCGAGAACCACATGAATACTCGGATTTTCTTTGATGTTTTGGAGAAAAATCAGAGAAATTTTCTCAATTGATTTATCCTGATTTTTTACTTTTTTTGCTTTGGCGTGACTTTCGTTAATTTCGGTCGTGTCAAAGTTCTTTGATAAGTTTCCTTTGATTCCTTCAGATTTCTCAAATTCTTTTTTACGGTTGATGGAAGGTTGTTTGCTGGTTTGTAAAGTGGTTGATTCAATCACATCATCAGACGCAGCAGCGCCTTTTGAAGACGCTTTTAATTCCGAATTCAAAGCAATCTTAATCGGAACGAGGGTAGATTTATGCATAAAAACTTCCCCTTCTCCAACTGTCAATTTGTCTTTATTTGGAGCTTCAGATGCCGACATACCTACGGGTGGTTCCGCATTCATTGGAGCCATCATTTCATCCGTTGGGGTATTTTCAATATCGTTCAATGCCAACGTAGAATCGCTGATAAACCGAGTTGTATCAAGAGTTATTTGAGACTGTGTTTCTCCTTGGTGGGTATTTTTATGATCGGGTTTGAAAATTGGAATTTGATCCAGGACCAAAACTTTTGAGGCTTCTTTTAAACTTCCAGTTTTGAAATATTGAATGATAAAAAAGTATGAAACAAGCAATAAAGTTACCGAAGCAACCGCATACAACCACAAATTGGTTTGGTTTTCAGTGCTCTCATCTGAAATTCGGGTTCGAATATATTCTTTTAGTTCTTCATCACCCTCAGATTTAATTCCTTCAATAATGAATTCTTTGAATTTTATATACTCTTGAATTTCTGGCAAATGCGCAATTTCTTGTTCAAATAGAATCCTATCTGAATCGCTCAACTCATTGTCGATGTATTGTTGGATGCGAGGATCGTCAAAATTCATATTTATCTAAAGAAATCAGTTGAATGATATTGTGATTTTACATTTTTTTCAAGTTCTTTCAAACATTGATGCTTCTTCGCTTTGGCAACATCAGCGTTAGCAAAATTATTTGCTTTGGCTATAGTTTGCATGTCGAGTCCCTCATAATAAAACATCAACAATACTTGCCTACAGGTTTCACCCATTTGGTTCAACATTTTTTTCACAAGGGCAAAATCCATCTGCTTGTCTGCATCTGGAACATCGGCAACTGCATTTTGTGAAATATGGTTTTCGGGGGACGTTCGTTTGGATTTTTCTATATTTTTAAGCCATAAATTCTTGACAATGGCATAGATATACGTTGAGGGTTTCGCGGTTAACTCAAAATCTGATTTTTTGGAATTATTCCACAATACAACCAAAGCCTCTTGGAGTAAGTCTTCCGCATCCTCAGTGCTACCGTTTTGTTCTTTTATATACTTGAAAATCATTGTCTCGTTGGCTTTATACAATTCAACCAATACATCCCTGTCGCCTTTTTTCAAGCGTTGTAAAATTTCAGCGGATGAATATTGATTTACTTGCATTTCACGGACAATGAATACCCTTTTATCGAAAAAGGTAAATGAATTTTAATGCAAATTAAAGCACATTCACGATTTTTGCGTTGATATTGCAAACAAATTTTTAAAAAATGTAAAAAGTATGAAACAGTATTTTCAAAAACACAAATTATTCGCATTCTTTTTGGCTGGTTTATTTGGTGGTGTCGTAAGCTTATTCGGTTTTTTTGCGGTTGCAAATTCGTTTTCTGGGAATTTCGATATTGATCGTAAACAAGGAGCCTCTGCACAGCTTGCCCGATATGCCAGTTTGAATACAATTCCTGCTTTTGATTTTACAGGGGTTTCTGAAATCGCCAATCCTGCTGTGGTTCATATTAAAACCACCATATCGGGGAGTGGGGAATCTGAAGGAATGCAACGATCAATGCCAATGGATCCGTTTGAATTTTTTCAAGGTCCAAATTTTCGTTTCGATAATCAAGGACCAAAACAAGCGAGTGGTTCAGGTGTGATTATTTCCGATGACGGTTACATTGTTACAAACAACCATGTTGTGGATGGTGCAACAAAAATTGAGGTCATCATGAACGACAAGCGCACCTATATGGCTGAACTTGTAGGAACCGACAAAAATACAGATTTGGCATTGTTGCGAGTAGGGGAAGGCAATTTGCCTTTTTTGAAACTTGGAAATAGCGATGATGTAAAAGTTGGTCAATGGGTTGTAGCTGTGGGAAATCCATTTAACTTAACCAGTACGGTAACCCTTGGAATTGTAAGTGCCGTTGGTAGAAATATTGACTTGATTAGATCAAAGGGTGCAAAATATGCAATAGAGAACTTTATTCAGACTGATGCTGCCATTAATCCAGGAAACTCTGGAGGCGCTTTGGTGAATGTGGCTGGTGAATTGGTAGGAATTAATACGGCAATTGCTTCAGAAACAGGTTCGTACACTGGCTATGGCTTTGCAATTCCTGTGAATTTGATGAAAAAAGTGGTGAATGATTTGATGAAATACGGTAAAGTTCAACGTGCTTTACTTGGTGTGTCAATTCAAGAAATTACTCAAAACCTGGTCGATGAAAAGAATTTGAAAGATCTAAAAGGGGTATATGTAGCAGAAGTGGTAGAAAAAGGTGCTGCCGAGAAAGCCGGTATCGAAAAAGGTGATGTTATTCTGAAAATTGATGGAGAGGAAGTGAACAGTTCGAGCAGATTGCAGGAGAAAGTTGGTAAATATAAGCCCGGCGATAATATCAAAATTACCATCAGAAGAGGTAGCTCTGAAAAGGAAATCCAAGCAACATTATTGGGTGAAAATGGAACTGCGAAACTTGAAACTGCCTCTAAGTCTTCAACTTCTGAATATCAAGGATTGAAATTAGAAAATACCACTAGAGAAGACAGATCCAAGTTAGATGTGAAAACAGGCGTTAAGGTATCTTCGATTGGTGCTGGTGCTTTTAAAAACGCTGGAATACCGGAAGGTTTTGTTATTACCATGATCAATAACGAGCCTGTATACTCGGCTCAAGGCGCCATCTCAGTTTTAAAATCATTGAAAGGGAGTATTGTGATTGAGGGTAAAACATCCAACGGTCAAGAGAAAATTTTTGCCGTAAAACTTGCAAAAGAAAAAGAATAAAAGAATTGCAATTCTGCAATAAAAAAAGGAAGCTTTTCAGCTTCCTTTTTTTTATTCTTCGGTAATATTGGGATTAAAGCCCCCGCCCCAATTGGGCTCCGGTCTCTCGCCAAAAGGTGAAATCGGATTGTCATTGTAAAAGGAATCGTCATTGTTCAATTTTGATTGAACAGTTGCAGTATAAATAGATGGTGCCGATTGTGAACTTCCATATTCGGATTTGGAATTTAATGCAGATCTTTCATATGGCGATAAATCTTGGAATTTTGAGTATTCACCAACAAATTTCGCGAACGCAGATCCCACCGAACCATGACGGTTCTTAGCAATGATGATTTCAGTAAGCCCTTTGATTCCATGATCAACAGCCATATCCTGTCCGCCTTTTGGCGCACCTTCGTTTGTGTCCATTCCCATGTTTTGATAGTATTCATCGCGATACAAGAACATCACCATATCTGCATCTTGTTCAATAGATCCAGATTCACGCAAGTCAGATAATTGTGGACGTTTGTTTGCTCTTTTTTCTACTTCACGACTTAACTGTGCCAAAGCAATTACAGGAACACTCAATTCTTTTGCCAATCCTTTCAATGAACGAGATATGAAAGCAATCTCCTGTTCACGGTTACCACCACCTCCTTTTACCTCGTGACGCAACAATTGCAAATAATCCACAACAACCAAGTCCAAACCTTGCTGCGAGTGAACCCTTCTGCATTTTGCATTCAAATCAAAAATGCTCAATTGTGGGGTGTCGTCAATGAATATTTTTGCTGATCCAAGTGCAACGGTTTTTTGATGCAGCCTTTCCCATTCCTCGGAAGTTAAATCGCTCTTCTTGATTTTATCGCCAGCAACCTCAGATTCGCCGCTAATCAATCGATTCACAAGCTGAATATCTGCCATTTCCAGTGAGAAAATCATCACGCTTTTTTTGTGATCCACCGCGGCATTTCTAACCAAACTCAATGCAAATGCCGTTTTACCCATTGCTGGACGCGCAGCTAAAATGACCAAGTCTGAAGGTTGCCAACCACCATTAATCCTATCAATATCGGAAAAACCTGATGCAACACCTGTGATGCCATCATTTTCAGACGACATACGGTTTTCTATTTCTTTTAACGAATTGTTAATCAAAACACTGATCTCTTGGAAATTACGTTTTAACCCTGCGTTTTTTATCTCATAAAGTTTAGACTCAGAATGATCCAACAGTTCAAAAGCGTCTTGTGATTCATCGTAAGCGTCATACGCTACTTCTCCCGCAACAGAAATAAGTTCCCGCTGAATGAATTTCTGAGTTAAAATTCTTGCATGGAATTCAATGTTTGCCGCACTCGATACCTTGTTAGTGAGACTCGCCAAGTAGAATCGACCACCTACAAATTCCAATTTGCCCGCATTGTGCAGCGCGTTCGATACTGTTAACAAATCAATAGCAGTGTCTGCCGACTGATACATGTCGCGGATAACTTTGAAAATTTCTGCATTTTGAGGCTGATAAAAATGTTTTTCAGTGAGAATGTCGATCACTTGGTGAACCTTTTCTCTTTCCAACATCATAGCACCTAAAACAGCTTCTTCAAGTTCCTTTGAATTCGGCGGTATACGACCTAAAATGTCACCAAAGAGCTCCTTGTTAACTTTAGGTTTATACTTTTTATTCTGGTTGATTTGTTCCATAGGACTTTCAAAGTTAGACTATTTGCTGTCAATTTGTTTCTAACGTCTATGAAAATAATTGTGCACACACAGAAGTGAAAAAAAGGTGTATAACTGACAAAAATACTTATCTTTAGTCATATTGGCAGAAACTCATTGGGTTTTTAATTTTGGTATAGATTATGATGATTCCAACAAAACATACACCGCTTTGAATTGTTTGTTTCATACAATTTATCTAAGTGTATTTCAGTTTATATTTGAGAATCTTTTTATGGAAGCAAAATTTTCACCAAGGGTAAAAGAAGTCATACAATTTAGTCGCGAAGAAGCCATTCGTTTGGGTCACGATTATATTGGATGTGAACATCTTCTTTTAGGCATAATTAGGGAAGGCGAGGGTAAGGCCATCCAAACAATTAAAATGCTCGATATCGACTCGTTGCGTTTGAAAAAAAGCATCGAAGATGCCATTCGTGGTACCGCCACCAAAACCACGAATTTGGGAAATATACCACTTACAAAACAAGCAGAAAAGGCATTGAAAATTACCTATTTAGAAGCTAAAATCTTCAAAACTGATCTCATTGGCACTGAACACCTATTGTTATCGATTTTGAGGGATGAAGACAATGTTGCTTCAAAGGTGCTCAACCAATATGGCGTTACCTATGATGTATTTAAAGCGGCTTTAGAAGAAGGCGTGGACACATTCAAAGGTGAACTGCCAAGTGATGAAGGTGAAACCCCGGAAGATTATTACCGCGAAGAGCAAAAAGCTCAACAAACTGCAAAGTCAAAGGTTAAATCAAAAACCCCAGTACTCGATAATTTTGGTCGCGACCTTACCAAAGCGGCAGAAGATGGGAAGTTAGATCCAATTGTTGGAAGAGAAAAAGAAATTGAACGTGTGAGTCAAATTCTCTCTCGACGTAAGAAGAATAACCCAGTACTCATTGGAGAACCAGGTGTAGGTAAAACAGCAATCGCAGAAGGTTTAGCTCTAAGAATCATACAAAGAAAGGTAAGTCGCGTTTTGTTCAATAAACGTGTGGTAAGTCTCGATTTAGCGAGTATGGTTGCCGGTACAAAATACCGTGGCCAATTCGAAGAACGCATGAAGGCCCTCATGATGGAACTTGAAAAAGCAGAAGATGTAATCCTTTTTATCGATGAAATTCATACCATTGTTGGTGCCGGTGGTGCTTCAGGTTCTTTAGATGCTTCAAATATGTTCAAACCTGCATTGGCAAGAGGTGAAATCCAATGTATTGGAGCTACTACACTTGATGAATACCGCCAATATATCGAAAAAGATGGTGCATTGGAGCGCCGATTTCAAATGGTGGTGATAGAACCGGCCTCTCCAGCGGAAACAGTCGAAATCCTCCATAATATTAAAGATAAATATGAAGAACATCACGGCGTGGTTTATGCACCTGAAGCAATCAAAGCTTGCGTTGATTTGAGTGTTCGGTATATGAGCGATAGACATTTGCCCGATAAAGCCATCGATATTTTAGATGAAGCTGGAGCCCGTGTGCACATTTCTAATATTCATGTTCCTCTTGAAATACTTGATTTAGAAGGTAAAATTGAGGAAATAAAACTAGAAAAAAACAAAGTGGTGAAAAGCCAAAACTTTGAAGAAGCAGCGAAATTACGAGATACTGAAAAAAAATTACTGGAAGACCTTGAAATCGCAAAAGCTCAGTGGGAAAATCAAAGCCGTGAAAATAAATATGCCGTTACAGAAGATGATATTGCCTCAGTAATTAGCATGATTACGGGGATTCCTGTGAAACGAATGGCTGAAGATGAAAGTAAACGACTGCTTAAAATGGCTGAAACGCTTCAAAATCGCGTGATTGGGCAAGAAAAAGCAGTTGCCAAGTTGGCAAAAACCATTCAAAGGACCCGAGCTGGTTTCAAAGAACCCAACAGGCCAATTGGTTCGTTCATTTTCCTTGGTCCTACTGGCGTTGGTAAAACAGAACTGGCTAAGGCACTCTCTGAGTTTTTATTTGATTCCGACGATGCTATGATCCGCATCGACATGAGTGAATTCATGGAGAAATTTGCAGTGAGTAGATTGGTTGGAGCTCCTCCAGGTTATGTAGGTTACGAAGAGGGTGGCATGCTCACAGAAAAAGTGCGCAGAAAACCATATAGCGTTATTCTGTTTGATGAAGTTGAAAAAGCACATCCAGACGTTTTCAATTTATTGTTACAAGCGCTTGATGAAGGACAAATGACCGATTCTTCAGGTCGGAAAATCGATTTCAGAAACACGGTGATCATTATGACTTCGAACATAGGCTCTCGACAGTTGAAAGAATTTGGTACCGGAGTTGGATTTGGAACCAATAATAAAGAATTAAGTAGAGAAAAAGATGCAAAACAAGTCATTGAATCCCAGTTAAGGAAGTTTTTCTCTCCAGAATTCTTAAACCGTATTGATGACGTGATTGTGTTTAATTCTCTCGATAAAGAGAATATTATCAAAATATTGGATGTGAGAATGGCTAAAATGTTGAAGCGAATTCAAGATATTGGCTATCAAATTTCACTAACAAATGAAGCAAAAGAATTTTTAGCTGATAAAGGATTTGATCCCGACTTTGGAGCGCGACCACTGCAAAGAGCTTTACAGAAATATTTAGAGGAACCGTTAGCAGAAAAAGTTTTGCAGGGTGAACTAAAAGAAGGTGAGGAATTAAAAGTGGACCACATCAAAGATCAAGACGAGTTGAATATTTCTGCGGCAAAGGCCATCAAAGCGGCAAAACCGAAAAAAGAAATTAAGGAATAATTCGTCGGATTCCTACGAAACGCATTTTATAATATGGGGCATTGAGTTCATCGTAACGAATGCCCCCTCTATTTGCTGAGTGAATAAAGAATATATTGTTGTTGCTGATTTCAGTAACAATTCCAACATGTCCTATCCTTCGATTACGTTTACTTGATCCTTTGAAACAAATGATGTCTCCAGGTCGGCAATCTTCTATGCTTACTGCCATCCCAAATTTTTTATATTCAAATGAACTCGCGGGCGTGGTTATTCCTAATGTGCTTCCATAGCAATGCCTTACAAATCCGCTGCAATCAAATCCCCCAGGGTTTTTACCACCAGCCCTATATGGAGTAGATAAATGCCGTTTGGCTTCCTGCAACAGAAAATTAATACTGGCAACATTTTCCAGACTTGGACCAATCGAGGCTTCGCTGTTATACTCTAAATCTTCATTGATAAAAGTATCCAAAAATTGAGCTTGAACACTGTGTATTGCGCTGGAACAAAAAAATAAAAAAGAGAATATGTACTTTACTTGAGCCATTTTTGGAATTCTCTGTATCGTTCGGTGTATGTATTTCCCTTTTTACCTCCTAAAGTTTCCCATTTCTTTTTCATGTTGGAAATGCGATTATCCGGATTTGGGTGTGTGCTTAAAAATTCAGGTATGCCCGGTCCTTTGCCTTGCTTCTCAATTTTTTCGAAAAAACCTGCAGCCCCGATTGGATTATACGCTGTGTTGTAAAGCCATTCTACACTGCAATTATCTGCTTCAGTTTCGGCGTCACGACCATAGTTTAATTCCATTACCCCTGATGCAATGCGCGCAAGCTGCCCTTTCCCTTGTCCAAAAACTAAATTTAATAGAATTTCTGCTCCCAAACTTCTCGTCAATGCGTCTGTGCTGTGACGCTTCTCAGCATGCGCCATTTCATGTCCCATAACCCCAGCAAGTTGGTCTTCACTTTCTAAATATTGAATCAGGCCAGTATAAACGTATATGTATCCGCCAGGTGTGCAAAATGCATTTTGTGTGGTATCGTCTTTGATAATTCTAACTCTCCAAGTAAAATCTTTAGCATGTGTGAGGGTGTTGTTGTTTAAAATACTGTCTCGAATTCCATTCAAATACGCATACGCTTTAGCGTATTTTGTAGGGTCTAAAATGATTTTTTCATTCGTGGAATCAATATTCTGTGAAACTTGCAAACCCAGCTCGGCATCCTTTGAGACTGGAAAAATATTGATGTCTTTTGACCAATTTCCACAGCTCGAAATCACCGACAATAAACAAAATGCAACTAAAATCTTCAATTTCATCGAGCATTTACAAGCAAAAACTATGCCGAAATGCCTTAAAACGGATAACCAATACCAATTGCGATGGCAGTTTCATTCAATAAGAAATTACCAAAAGTGCCATTGCTCAAATTTTCTGAAAAAACCCATCGGTTATTGACGCTCTTACTTGGATCTCTTAGCGGAATACCCCAGTCAATTCGGAATAAAAATATATTTAAATCAAAACGCAGTCCTAATCCGGTGTTCAACGCAATTTCGCTCAAAAAAGTTTCTTTGTATAACACCCCATAATCGGGATTGGCTACCGACAGTTTATTTAAGTTCCAAATGTTTCCAGCGTCGAAAAATATCGCACTCTCAATGAACTTTTTGATGATAGTAAATCGGTATTCAACATTCGCCTCGAGTAAAAACTCTCCAGATTTGTCTAGCAAAGATTGGTTGCTCTCGGGAGTGTTTCCCGGTCCCAATCGGCGTGGTTGCCAAGCTCTAAGACTATTACTTCCACCAATAAAATACCGCTTATCATAGGGCACAAGTGTACTGTTTCCAAATGGAACGGCAATGCCAGTATTGATTCTGAAAGCAAGACTGTTCAAAACATCAATATTTTGCTTGAACCTAAACTCCGCTTCAATCTTTGCGTATTGGAAATAATTGACCCCAAAAAGTTTATAGCTGCTGTCAGTGTTAAAATTTGTTTCGGTGAATTGTCGGTACAATCGGTGTAAATTTCCACTAGTTTCAAATCCCATTCTCGCAAAAATGGACGACTGTCCAGGTTTATTTCTGTTGTTCGCAAAAACAAACCCCAACTTTGAAGCGGTGATAATTTGATCTGTGAATACCCTCCTTACAAAGTCTTGATCCAAAAGCGGTAATTGAGGTAAAAAACTTGGATTAATCACGTTTCGGTTGAAACTCATTTCAACCGGAGTGTAATACCAGCTAAAATTGGGTTTTATAAATTGTAAAGAAACCGATGCAGGAAGTGAACTTCTGGTAAAATTTGGGTTGTTTTCGAATTGGTAACTCAAAGAAAATACAGTATTCTTTTTCTCGTATTTGCGTTCAGCATCTATTTTATCGAAAAATTTAAAATTAGGTACAGTGAGCGTTGCAATCAATCCCTGTTGAAGGCCTGTGAAAAAATCGCCAAAGGCACCTCTCTTGTAAATGGCTTCAAAAGATGTAATACTGCTCAGTTTAAATAGCTCACCGTTGCCATTTGTGTTTTTATTGAAAAACGATAATATCCCTGCCAATCCAAAACTCCTCTGGCTACTGGTTTGTAAGTTTAATCCCGAGCTTCCCTGAGGTGAGTACAGAAGTTGCGGCTCAATGGTATATCCCATTCTCGGACTTGTTTTCAGATTTATCGTGAGCAAAATGATGGCACTTTTGACATCAATGTCTTGTTTGAAATCAACAAAAGTAAACAAACCCAAATCAATTAAAGCGCGGTAAGTTTTGGTGAGTTGGGTTTGGTTGAAAATATCACCCGAATCAATCAAAATAAGTTTATTTAAAATATCTGGATCTAACGGATAATGGTTCATATTCATGCGAATTCCCTTTTGGAATACAACAGATGGATAATGATTCGTTAAATAAACATCGCTGGTATTTACGTTGATTTTAATGCCACCAAAAGTAAACTTCTTATGCTTTTCACCCGTAGGAAAATTATCGAGCATCACAAATACCGCGGCTTCCTTTTTATCGTTCAAAGTATCAATTTCATAGCGGATAAAGTCTTTTGAAATGGTGTAATATCCAATGTCTCTAAACTTGTTTGAAATTTGATCCTTGGCTTCATTTAAATTATTTAAATTACATGGCCACCACAGTCTGAATTTATCGGATGAGGCAACAAAAGAATCGAGGTATCTCCTCAAAAGCGTATCACTAGGTTGTTTGTACAGAGAATTGATTTTGTAAGGTATTCCGGGCTTAGCAACATAGTTTACCTTGGCTTTTCTATTCGAGAATTTCACTTGATAATGTACTTCAGCATCAAAATATCCAATGTTAAATAGATAATTTTTAATGTTTTCTGCAGAAATTTTCGCCAATTGCTCGTCAAAAATAACCGGGGGCTCACCCATATCATTCCTGAGTTTTCTCCTCCAAGCAACAGAATCTGATTTTTCTGGATTCTTTTCATCGGTTCCAAGTGCATACAACCATAGAAAAATCGGCAGCTTGTTGAACAATACACGCTTGTTATTACGGTGCAGTATTTGTGCCTTTAAATCACCTAGGTTTTTAGCATCTCCCTCCACAATGACCGTATTTTTCTTCAATAAATGTTTGTGGTTTGGTATCGTTTTCTTAACTCCGCAAGCAAAAAATAACGTGCATACCGCCATGCAAAAAATGAGTTTGTTGGGAAAATAACGATATTTGCAGGGAATTTTATATGACATCTCAAGCTGAACTCAAACAATTTGCTTCTTTGCGTATGCCTAAGTTTAGGCAAAAATATGGCCAATTCATGGTTGAAGGTCGCAAAGCAGTGCAGGAAGTATTCCACAGTTCACTCAAGGTAGTCAAAATATTGGCCACAAAATGGTATTACGAAAAAAATCAAATCGACTTTGACTGTGATATCATTTCAGATCAAGACAATTTGCGCTTGTCGCAATTCGATACCCCTCCCGGAATTATTGCAATTGTCGAAATCCCACAAAATCAACAATGGAATCATCTTCAAAACCTCACTTTGGCTTTAGACGGTATTTCTGACCCCGGGAATATGGGAACAATTATCCGCATAGCCGACTGGTACGGAATCAAACAAATTTTGTTGTCCAACGATTGTGTGGATGTATACAACCATAAATGTATTGCTTCGAGTATGGGTTCATTCACTCGAATTGAATGTATTTATTCCGATTTACATGAAATGTTGGTTGGAAAACATGTTCTTGGTGCGTTTTTGGAGGGACAGTCGATCTACCAAACTCAAATTTCACAACCCACAGTTTTGTTGATAGGTAGCGAATCTCATGGCATCAGAGAGTCACTTCACCACCTGGTGACCACCAAAATCACCATTCCTAAAATTGGTTCTGCCGAATCTTTAAACGCGGGAGTGGCAACGGCAATTTTACTCGACCGTTTGTGTGTGGGTAACCATTGACGATGAAATTGTATTTTTCGTCGCAATTGTAGATTCCAAGCCTCAAATTGTATATTTTTGTAGGTAACCCAATGAATCATCAAAACCACAGCATTGTCAAGCGCAAATTGTCTGAATTTATTCGGAAGTTTTACTTGCAAAAATTGGTGACTGGACTCATTCTCACGTTACTCCAATTGTTGTTGATTTTTTTGATCATAAACTATACAGAGTATTATTTTTGGCTCGATAAAACTCCCAGAACATTTATTTTTATTGGTTGGTGGTGCGCGTTTGCTGTGCTGGTCTTTACCCAAACGCTACAACCTTTGATCAAGTTTTTTGGATATGGCAAAAGAATGACCAACAATCAAGCGGCTTTGATCATTGGTCAACATTTCTCCGAAATCCAAGATAAACTCCTCAATTTATTGCAATTAGAAGAAATGAATGAATTGGGCTCTAACGATTTGTTAGTCAAAAGTATTGAACAAAAAACTTTGAATCTTTCAAAATTTTCATTTACCTCGGCACTTGATTGGCAAAGATTTAAAAAACAAACCATTAAGTTTTCATTGTTGCTGATTTTTCTCACCACTTGGGGATTGTACGAAGCTCCAAAGATGAAAGCCGCCTCTCATCGATGGTGGAATTTCTCAGAGAAGTTCGTGAGGAAAGCCCCATTTAATTTTAATCTCATGAATTCCGATCTGAATTTTGTGGAGAATGAATCGGTGGAGCTAAAATTGAAATTAACCGGCGCTCAATTGCCAACTTCGGTTTTTTTGCTTCTTGAGGGACAAAAAATTCAAATGAAAAATGAAGGCAATCAAGTCTATTCTTACTTAATCAATCAATTGAAGACTTCCCAAACATTTGCATTTTGGGGCGGTGGATTTGAAAGCCAGGATTTTCAAATGATTGTCAATAAATTGCCTAAGTGGAAGAATATTTCTTTGACTGTTCAATATCCGGCCTATACCCAGTTAAAACCCGAAAATATCAGTGCCTACGATCAAATTAAAGTACCAGAGGGTTCTACCCTTACCTGGAATATTGAAACCAACGATGCCTCAGAATTGCATTTTTCGCAAAACAATTCTTGGAAAACTTTTGCAGTAAATGCAAAACAATTGAAACACACTACTAGGGTAAAAGGCCCAGAGCAAATAAAAGCCTTTATCAAAGGTAATTCGGTGGTTTTGAAGGATACTTTTCAAACAACAATTGAACCAATATTGGATGCTTATCCGGAACTTTCCGTTGAATCTATCCAAGACAGTAGCTATGAAAACTTGTGGTATTTTACCGGATCTGCAAATGATGATTACGGTGTTAAAAATGTTCAATTTATTTACAGAACCCTTCTAAACGAACAAGATAACTCTGGTATTTGGAAGTCAATGTCCCTCAAAATTAACCCATCTAAAACCGTTGAAATTGTTCACATGCTGAATGTTGAGTTGATGGGATTAAAACCGCAGAATATCATAGAGTATTATTTTGCGGCGGCGGATAATGATGCCGTAAATGGATCAAAAATTGGCAAAACTGCTGTTCAAAGAATTGTGAAAAAATCTGTAGACGCATACCGAGAAGAAACGCTCAAAAACAAACAGAATTTACAAGATAAAATGTTGCAAAGCCAGCGTTCTTCAAAGAAAATACTTGAAGAATCCAAAAAAATTCAAGAAGAATTTTTGAAGGCGTCGAAAATGAATTACGACAATCAATCTAAAATTCAAAATTGGATAGAAAAGCAAGAGCAACAGCTCAAAGAAATGCAAAAAATCTATGAGCAACAGAAGAAAATTGACAGGGAACAAAAAGAGTTGAAACTCAATGACCCGGAATTAGAACAACGCAGAGATAAAATAGAAAAGGAACTCAAGCAACTGCAGAATCCAGATTTGCAGAAATTACTTGAACAACTGAAAGAACTTTTGGATAAAAATGCACCAAAAGAACAACTCGAAAATAAAATGAAGTCCATCGATAAACTTCAAAAAGAGACGCAAAAGGAGATGGACAAACTCATGGAGCAATTGAAAGAATTGCAACTTGAGGAAGCGGTGAAAGACCAAGCAAAACAAATGGATGAATGGATCAAGAAAGAAGAGGAATTGGCCGCAAAAACAGAGAAATCAAATCAGAAAGATAAAGAGAATATAATCAATGAATTAGAGGTTCAAAATAAGAAATTAGAAGATTTAGAAAAGCAATCTGAACAAATTGAAAAACAGAATAAGTCGTTGGAGAATCCTATGAAACTAGACCTTGGTCAGAAGGAGCAAAAAGAAGCCAAAGAGGAGTCTGAAAATGCGAAGCAAGATGTTCAAAAGGGGAAACAAAAAGATGCTGCTCAAAAGGAAAAATCTGCGGCTAAGAAAATGAAAGAGGCCAAAGAGAAAATGGAAAAAAGTTTACAAGAGGAAGAGGAGAAAAGATTGGCTGAAGATCACGATTTATTGAGAGCGCTTTTGGAAAATTTAATTGACATTTCTCACCGACAAGAAAAAGTATTTACTGAATTAAAAACCATCAAAGAAGACAATCCCAAATTGCTTACTTTGAATAAAACCCAAATATCATTGAAAGAATTGTCTGCTTCAATTGAAGATAGTTTGAGGGCATTGGCAAAGCGACAACCCATGGTCTCGAGCTTGGTAACCAAAGAAATTGGCCGTGTGAATGATAACATGCAAAGTACTCTTGACTTTCTTAAAGTGAGAAATGTTGGAAAGGCCGCTATGCATGGTCAATATGTTATGACAGGTTACAACAACTTGGCGGTTATGCTCATGGAAAGTTTGAAAGACATGAATCAAAAAATGTCGTCGAATAAAAATTCTAAATCTAACAGCAATAAAAGTTGTAACAACCCCAACAGCAGTGGGCAATCAGGAAAAGGCAAGCCTAAAAAAGGTGGTAAATTGTCGGAAGCTCAGAAAGAACTCGGCGAAATGTTGCAAAAAATGCAAGCTGAAGGGAAGGGGAAAGGACAAGGGAAGAACGATCAAAAGTCAGGAAAGGGTAAAGATGGACAACAGGGCGATCCTCAAAATCAACCTGGTGGGAATAAAGAAGGTCAGCAAGGAGAAGGCGGTAAGGATGGTAACAGTAGCGAACTAAGCAAAGAACTTGCACAAATGGCCTTGATGCAAGAGGCGCTTCGCCGACAAATTGCAGAACTTAAGAAAAATGCACTCAAAGAGGGTAATGTATCCGACGCTCAAAAATTAGCGGAGGCTGAGAAAATGATGGAGCAACAAGAACGTGACATCGTCAATGGAAAGCTAGAACCAAAGACCATACAAAGGCATAAAGAAATATTAACGCGTTTATTCGAGCATGAAAAGGCACAAATGAAACAAGGCGATGATGAGCAACGGAAATCCAACAAGGGAGACCAAATGCCAGCAGTGATACCTTTAGAAGTCATAGAAAGAAATAAAAAGAAACTTCAAGAGAAAGAGATGCTCAGAAAATCTCCGCCAAATCTATCGCCTTACTACAAGAACAAAGTAGAGGAATATTTAAATCTTAAACCCTAATTCGATCTTGTATTTTATGAAACTCCACTGCCACTGTTAATTTCAGCGGAGGGTTGCATAAAATAAAGTTTCCCGTCGCTGTTTTCAGCCATCAAAATCATTCCTTGACTTTCAATGCCTCTCATTTTTCGGGGTGCTAAATTGGAGAGATATAACACTTGCTTTCCTATTACTTCTTCTGGTGTAAAATGTAACGCAATTCCAGAAACTACCGTGCGGGTTTCTGATCCTACTTCTAACGTTAATTTGAGCAATTTGTCGGCTTTTTCCACCTTTTCGCAAGTTAAAACTTTGGCAACGCGTAAGTCAAGCTTCGCGAAGTCGTCATATTGAATTTCACCTTTTGTTTCCAATTCTCGTTCCGCTATGGTTACCGCCTCATTTTTAGCAGCATGACTTGCCTCATTAAGCGTTTGAGATGCTTTCAATTTATTGATTTGCAATTCAATCACATCGTCTTCGATTTTTTGGAACAGTAACGATGCCGAATTGATGCAATGATTTTCTGGGATTTCTAACCAACAATTTCCTAACCAAAAATCTTTTTTTATTTCATCGGAAATTTGAATATTGAGTTGCGATAGTAAATTTATAGTTGTGTTAGGGAGGAAAATTTCAGACAAATTGGCCAAATTGAGCAATATTTCACAGGCAAATTGTAAAACTTCTGCAGCAGCGACTTCATCAGTTTTAATGAGTTTCCAAGGTTCTTTATCTGCTAGAAATTTATTTCCAAAACGTGCCAATTCCATCAACCCGAATTGCGCGTCTCTAAATTTATATTCTGAAACCAGCTTTGAAACTGGCTTAATGTATTGATCGCAAAGTTCTGTGGTGTTGAATTGATGGGTTTTTAAGGGAATATTTCCGTTGTAATATTTATGAATCAACACCAAAACTCGGTTGGCAAAATTGCCATAGATTCCAACCAATTCACTGTTTACTCTGGTTTGATAATCCTTCCAAGTAAATTCGCTGTCTTTGGTTTCCGGTGCAATCGATGTTAATACATAGCGCAGTTCATCTTGCCTATTCGGTAAATCAACAAGGTATTCATTGAGCCATACAGCCCAATTCCTTGAAGTTGAAATTTTTTGTCCCTCCAAGTTTAAAAATTCATTGGCAGGAACATCCGTTGGAACCACATAATGATCACCTCTTAAATGGAGCATTGCCGGGAAAATGATACAATGGAATACAATATTGTCTTTTCCAATGAAATGAACCAACTTAGTGTCGCCCGTCCACCAACTTTCCCAATCATTCGGGCGCAATTCCTTGGTGGCAGAAATATATCCAATTGGCGCTTCGAACCATACGTAGAGAACTTTGCCATTGGCGCCTTCAACCGGAACAGGAATTCCCCAGTCCAAATCACGTGTCATCGCGCGTTCACGCAATCCATCGTTTAACCAACTCTTACATTGACCGGCAACATTGGATTTCCATTGTGTTTTTGAATGGATAAATTCATTTAAAAAATTGTTTTGGATTTCATCCAATGGTAAATACCAATTTTTGGTTTCTCTCAGCACTGGAATTGAACCGCTGAGTGCAGATTTGGGATTGATTAATTCTGAGGGACTTAAAGTTGAACCACATTTTTCGCATTGATCACCATAGGCATTGTCGTTACTACATTTTGGGCAGGTTCCTGTAATATATCGATCGGCCAAGAATTGTTGCGCTTGTTCATCAAAATATTGTTCAGAGATAATTTCTCTGAATGCTCCTTTATCCAATAGATTTTTAAAGAAATCTTGAGATAATTCTCTATGTGTTTTTGAACTCGTGCGGCTGTAAATGTCGAAGGTTATTCCCAAATCACGGAATGAATCACCAATGATTTTGTGATAACGATCTACAACATCCTGCGGCGTAATGCCTTCTTTTTTTGCCCTTAATGTAATGGGAACGCCATGTTCATCGCTACCGCAAATAAATAAACACTCTTCACCGGTTAAACGAGAGTAGCGCGCATAAATATCAGCAGGAATATATACCCCAGCTAGGTGACCAATATGAACAGGTCCATTTGCATAGGGAAGGGCAGCAGTGATGGTGATTTTCGACATTTACTGCAAAAATACGCAAAAAGATTCGCAAAGCGGGGGACATTTATTTGCAAAAAACGCGGAAATTTAACGGAGCAATGTAAAACTGCTTCTGCCATCGCGCTTCTGTTCAAAGCGTTCGTATTTTAATCGAGCTGTGATAATGTATACGCCTTCTTGGCAAGGTTTTCCCATGTAGGTGCCATCCCAATGTTGAATTTGTCGGGTTGACTGAAATATTTTTTCTCCCCAGCGGTTATAAATTTGAAAATCTGCCCAGTCAAAATTTCCAACAGGGGCATATCCGTCGTTTAAGCCAGATTCATTTGGCGTAAATGCCGTTGGAAACCAGAAATAGAGAGGAGGAACGACTACCTTGACGTCGAAATTGATACTTTTACTACAATTATTTTCATTCAATACAGTGAGTTGAATGAAGGTTCTATCATATAATTTTACAATCGGTGTTGAATCGTTTTTTTGAGAACCAAAGATTTTTTCTGGGGTCCAATTGTATTTGTAGTTACCTGGAGGGGTAATATAAGCTCTCAATTTGGTACTTTCAGCTACATTGAATTTTATGCTGGTGTCTATTAAAATGTCGATGTTTTCTTTTGGCGAAATAAATTGACTTCTACTTTTTTTACAGCCGTTTGCATCGGTCACTGTAATTACATAATTCCCTGAAGGCAAGTTGATTAAATCCATTTTTTCGCCATAGATACCTGTAACTGTTATTGGTGTAACGATGCTTGGTTTTGGTGACCAAGAATAAATTTTTGTACCACCTGATGCAAGTGCTTCAATCTTTCCTTTTGAATCACCAAAACAATCTCCTTGGAATCCTGTGATTTCCAAATTGATAGAATCTGGTTCATTAATGCCAATGGTGATACTATCGGTGCACCCAGACGAATCTCTCAATGTTACGTTGTGAGTTCCCGGAGCAACGATACTATAGACCCCTGACAATTGATAAGGATTCCCATTAATTGAATACGAATATGGGCTTTTGCCATTGCTCCCTGTAACTTCAAACTGCCCATTTTTATCACCAAAACACAATACATCTTTTTTGTTTTTGAGGGATATTTTAGCTTGTGTAGGATCAATGAGTTTGAAACTCACACTGTCGGCACAACCTTTTAAATCTGTTACGATACAACGGTAATTTCCAGATTTAAGCGATGCAATTTTGCTCACATTACTTGCTGTTGGTGTCCATTTATAGTTCAAGGTTGAACCTGTAGGGCGATTGGTTCTGAGAATTTCGGCAAAGCCATTGTTGTCACCAAAACATTTTGGATGTGCAAATTGTGTATTCAGAATTTTTAAGGTATCGGGTCTTACAATGTAATCAAAGGTATCTCGGGCTTTGCATTTGTATTTATCGGTTCCTTCAACCCAGTATTTTCCGGCTGTATTCAATATTTTTGTGGCAGAAGTGGTGTTGTCGCTCCATAGTATTGATGACCAATTCCCTGGCACAACCACTTTTTTGGTAGTTGCAATGCATTCAAAATTAAACTGAGAGTCTATTGTCAGAGTAGGTTGTACAAAATTGAATTTAATGGTATCAGAACAACTGCCATATTTATTGGTGATTTTGGCCCAAAACTTGTTGTTGGTTTGATTGATGAGCTTTACAATTTTTTTAGTGGTATCGCCAGTTGACCATGTTATTTTAGAATAAATATTTGGCAGATCATTCACCTTGAAACTCAGCGTATCTGTAGTAGGGCCGCAAATGTAAATTGGTGAAGTTTTATTTTTGAAAGTTAAATTGCACTCATTCTCATAGGAAACAAAAAATGAATCGATGCATACGTAGTGGTTGTTTGTGTAACCACCCGTTGCCGCGGTGAATCCCCAATAAACATATTGTGAGTCTTTAAATATATCTTTTTGAAGGTCAATGTTATGGCTTATTTTTTGAACGCCATTGAATTTGCAAATCAAGGTTTTTGTTTTTGCATCCCACAGAATAGCAACAGGGTAGTAATTCCCGTCTTTTACGGTAGCCCCGTTTGTTTTGAGAGGGATATTGGGGCCCTTTAGGGTATTGGAAGGACTTGTTACGTGTTGAGAATTTCCATTCTTGATTAACGCAATATGATCGTAACTTGGGTCGTAGGGATTTTCGTAAGTATCAAATTCAATTCCCAACGAAGGCGATATCCCTCCGAAGCCAATTCCTTCACCAGCAGAACCTAAATTTGATCCAAGATATTGAATCACAAAGCCAATTCCATCGGCCCCGCCAGAGGAGTTTGTTCCGAAGTTGAGTTTTGCATAGATGCGAAAGTTTTGATTGAGGTCGATACGATTTTGAGACCAAATGGCACCATTTTTAAAAGTGGTTGCATTTGTCAACTGAAAGCAACTGTCGCCCAATCTTTTGGCATTGTACGTGAGTCTGAATCCTTTGTTTTGAGCCATCAAATCAACACAACCCGAAAATACAATCCATACCAATACAATGATTTTTAAATTTATTAGGTTAGGAAATTTCGGATGCTTCATATGTTGAAGTGATAGATTGACTTTGAATTTATGTAAAAATGATAATCAATGATATAGACGCAATTATTGTTCAAATAGTTCCTTATTGGATGTTCCTCAGAAAAATGGAAATAACTTTTTCTGTTTTTACATGATTTATAACGCTGAAATTTAACATTTGTTGTGATTTGGTGACGATGTGAATGATTTTCTTTCCCGAGATTGTATATGCTTTTCCGAGTTTCCCGAAGCGATATCCCCAGCCTCCAAATTCCTTTAGAGGATTGATTGTAAGTACTTCTATTTTTTCTATTTCTTTCAACGGAATATGGTGCCATTTGAAATGAAAAGGACGCATTTTGTATGAAAAATGCGATTCATCGATTTTCCATTGCAAGTTCATCAAAGCTCCAATGGAAATAAAAATGAGGAACAATAAAACAGATGCGAGAATTGTTTCGGAGTTTAAATTGTGATTAAAATAGTCGACCAACAATGGCAGAATAGCTATGGGGGAGAGGTATAAACCCCATTTTAAGCCCGAGATATTTTCTTGATAGATGTTGGGATTAGGAGTTTCCATGACACAAATATCTGAACTTTATTTGAATATTCTTCCAAACTCTCTTGCATCTAAAAAATATATCCGTTATCTTTGCAGCCCTAAAAATTGAAATATCATGACTAAACGCACGTATCAACCATCAAATAGAAAACGTAAAAACAGACACGGTTTCCGTGAGCGTATGGCAACAGCTAATGGCCGCCGCGTGTT
>JACCED010616919.1_pt1 | contig 75606 bp, 64 predicted proteins | sample 7455021 | NCBI WGS metagenome assembly JACCED01 (sample SAMN15323456, study PRJNA562643) | freshwater metagenome | isolation source: river surface water | place: USA:Blue River Watershed | collected 2017-08-19 | reverse complement strand
GGCGCACCGACCGGTCATGATTGCGCGTAATCTCCGCCTTCAGCGCCGCGATCTCGGCCGCGGCCTCCGCCGCCCCCGCCGCGATGCCCGAAAACAGCAGCGCCACCCCGAGCGCCAAAACCCGGCCCATTCGATTGCTCATCGTTCCTCGATGCCGGCGCGGCGAGCCCCCCGCAAGCCCGTGCCTTCGAACACCACGCCCCGTTGCGGAATCATCCCTCACGGTGACCTGAGCCGGGCGGAAACGCGGAATTCCAAAAACAAAAACGCCCCGCCGTTTGCACGGGGGGCGTTTGTCGCGGGGCCGGATCAGCCGGCGCGCGGGCTCACATCGCGAGCTCGGGGCGCTTCGGCTCGGGCCAGTCGACGTGGAAGAACTTCCCGCGCGGCTTGTCCGTGCGCTCGTAGGTGTGCGCGCCGAAGTAGTCGCGCTGCGCCTGGAGCAGGTTGGCCGGCAGGCGGGCCGAGCGGTAGCCGTCGTAGTAGGCGAGGGCGGACGCAAACGTCGGAACCGGCACGCCGCACTCGACCGCGAGGGCCACGACCTTGCGCCAGTTTTCCTGCGCCTTCTTCACCGTCTTGTTGAAATACGGATCGAGCAGGAGATTCGCGAGGTTCGGGTTCCGGGCGTAAGCCTCGGTGATCTTCTGCAGGAACACCGCGCGGATGATGCAGCCACCCCGCCAGATCTGCGCGATCTCGCCGAAGTTGAGCTTCCATTTGTATTCCTTCTGCGCCTCGCGCATCAGCTGGAAGCCCTGCGCATACGAGCAGATCTTCGAGCAGTAGAGCGCGTCGTGGATCGCCGCCACGAGGGCCTTCTTGGAGCCCTTGTATTTCTTGCCGGGGCCCTTGAGCACCTTGGAGGCGGCGACGCGCTCCTCCTTGATCGCGGAGAGGCAGCGGGAGAACACGGACTCGGCGATCGTCGGCGCCGGCACGCCCATATCGAGCGCGTTGACCGAGGTCCACTTGCCCGTGCCCTTCTGGCCGGCGGTGTCGAGCACCACGTCGACAAACGCCTTCTTCGACGACGGGTCCTTCTGCTTCAAAATGTCGGCCGTGATCTCGATCAGGAAGCTGCCGAGCATGCCTTGGTTCCACTCGGAGAAGATCGCGCCCATCTCCGCCGCCTTGAAGCCGCCGAGGCGCTGCATGACGTCGTAGGCCTCACAGATCATCTGCATGTCGCCATACTCGATGCCGTTGTGGATCATCTTCACGTAGTGACCCGCACCGTTCTCGCCGATGTAGGTCGAGCAGGGCACGCCGCCCACGATGGGCTTGCCGGGCGCCGCGCCGGTGAGGGGACGGCCGGTCTTGGCGTCGACCTTGGCGGCGACGGCATTCCAGATGGGCTCGAGTTCCTTGTAGGCCGCGGGATCGCCGCCGGGCATCAGCGCCGGGCCGAAACGCGCGCCTTCTTCACCACCGGAGACACCGCTGCCGATGAAGCGCAGACCTTTTTCGCGGAGCGCCTTCTCGCGGCGGATCGTGTCGGTCCACAGCGCGTTGCCGCCGTCGATCACGATGTCGTTCTGGTCGAGCAGCGGCACGAGCGAATCGATCACCGCGTCGGTGCCCTTGCCGGCCTGGACGAGGATGACGATCTTGCGCGGCTTCGCGAGGGACTGGACAAACTCCTCGAGAGTCTTGGTGCCGACGACGCCACCGGGCGTGTTGGGATTTTCAGCGACGAACTTCTCGGTCTTCTCGGTGGTCCGGTTGTAGACGGAGATCCGGAAGCCGTGATCGGCGATGTTGAGCGCGAGGTTCTGACCCATGACGGCGAGGCCGATGAGTCCGATGTCGGAGTGCGTTTTGGCCATGGCGGAGGAAACGAGAGCGGTCAGCACAACCGGAACGGCCGGGAAAACCAATTCCATTCTCCCCGGCCGGGACATAAATCAGCCGGACACTCCGCCCGCTCCGCCGCGGACGCCGCCGGCAGGCGGCCATGCCGGCCGTCTAGCGCGGCATCCGGTCCGCCGGTCGCCCCTTGGTCGGGAAAAACCCGGCCAGCCACTGCACCGCCGGCGTCGCCCACGGCGGCTCGTTGCGCTCGTAGATCCAGTTGAAGCCCACGATCGTCAGCCCGACCGCGACTCCGACCGCGAGCAGCACCTTGTTCACCTTGGCGATCTTCCGCAGGAAAATCACGACCGCGACGATCGCGAGCATGCCGAGCCCGATGCGGACCCAGAACTCCGTGGGGATTTGCTTTAACTTCTCCAGCGCGGCGGGCTGGGCGGCAGTGGCGGCGGCGAGCAGCGACATGGGACGCAGGTTATCGGATCACGGAGCCGAACCGGGCGGGTTCGAAACCGGCGAGGGATTCGGCAGTTCCGGCACAGGCGATCGGGGCCATCGATGTTTCCACCCGATCACGCCGGTGGCATCGCTCCGGGCGTGGCGTGCTCCCCGCGCGTCGCGCAGTTGATCCACGCCGTGGCGCCGGAGGCGTAGTGTTCCTTTTTCCAGATCGGCAGCCGCGCCTTGGCCTCGTCGATGATGTAGCGGCACGCGTCGAAGGCCGCCCCGCGGTGCTCCGCGGTGACGCCGACCCACACCGCGAGTTCGCCGAGCTGCAGGTGGCCCACGCGGTGCACCGCCCGCGCGCCCACGAGCGCGAATTTCGCCCGCGCCTCCGCCAGGATCCGCTCGCCCTCGCTCGTCGCGAGCGGCACGTAGGCCTCGTATTCGAGCGAGAGCACCGGCTGGCCCTCGTTGCGGTTCCGCACCCAGCCCTCGAAGGTCACGCACGCTCCCGCCCGCGCATCGGCGAGGCCACGTTGCCACGCGGCGGCTTCGATCGGGACGGCGGCAATCTCGAAACTCATCGCGGTGGCCACGGTTCAGCCTCCCGCCACCGGCGGGATAAACACCACGCGATCGCCCGCGCGCAGCGGCGCGTCGGCGGCGACAAACGCATCGTTCACCGCCGCGCGCACCCGGTCGCCGGGCAGCGTGAAACGGTGCCGCGCCCGCAGCTCGTCATACAAGGCCGCGGGCGTCGCCGCGGCCGTCACCAGCGTCTCCTCCGCGAGACCACGCTGCTCCCGCAGGATGGCGAAATACTGCACCACGATGGTCTGGTTCACGGCGCGCGATAGTCGCTCTTGCCGCCGGTTTTTTCCAGCAGGCGCACCTCTTTGATCACGATGCCGTGCGAGACGGCCTTGGCCATGTCGTAGAACGTGAGCGCCGCGATGGTGGCGCCGGTCATCGCTTCCATTTCCACGCCGGTCTTCGCGTGCACCTGCACGCGGCAGTGGATCTCGATCTCGCCGCGCTCCGGCCGCGGCTCGAGGTGCACCTGGCAGTCGTCGAGCCCGAGCGGGTGGCAGAGCGGGATGAGTTCGCCCGTCTTCTTCGCGCCCATCACGCCGGCCAGCGCCGCGGTGTGGAAAATCGGCCCCTTCTTCGTCGCGATCTCGCCGTCGCGCAGCAGCGCCGCGAGCTCGCCCGGGAGTGTCACCACGGCCACGGCATGCGCGGTGCGGCGGGTGACGGGCTTGTCGCCGACGTTCACCATCGCGGGCCGGTTGCGGGCATCGACGTGGGAAAACATGCGCGCGCACTGTCGCGGGCCGCCGCGCAACTCTCAACTCCGAACCTGCCGCCGCCGCGCCGCGCGCGCCGGCTCACACCCACGCACGAAACGCCACCAGCGTCCCGCGCGCCACCTCGGCCGGGCCGGCCGGCACTTCGACGTAGCCATCCGTGCCCAGCAGACCCGCGAAATCTCCCGAGGTGTTGCTCGGGTCCGGAATCGCCAGGAGCTCGGCCGCCGGGCCGCTCGTGAGCTTCACCGGCACGAGCTGCGTCAGCTTCGGCTTCGCCGCGATGGCCGCGGCCAACGCGACCGTCCGCGGCGGCAGCGCCGGCATGCCGCTCGCGTGCGCCAGCGCCGGCAGCACGAAACGATGCAGGCAGGTGTAGCAGGAGACCGGATTGCCCGGCAGCGCGAAGATCGGCGTCTGCCGCGTGCTGATGCCGAACCAGAAGGGTTTCCCCGGCCGTTGCGCCACGCCGTGAAACACCTTGCGCACGCCCTGCCGGTCGAGCTCGGAGGGCAGGTAGTCGAACTTCCCTTTCGAGACGCCGCCGGTCAGCACCACCACGTCGAACTCCGCGATGATGTGCCAGAGCAGGTGCTCGATCTCATGGCGGATATCGCGGAGATGAAACCGCGAGACGTTGGGATAACCCGCGGTCTGCAGCGCCGCGCGCAGGGCGAGGTCGTTGCTCCGCCGGATCTGGTGCGGCGCCACCGCCGCATCGACCTCCACGAGCTCGTCGCCGGAAGAGACCACCGCGATTTTCGGCAGCTGCGAAACAGTCAGCACGGCATGGCCGCACGACGCCGCCACCGCGATCTCGCGCCCGGTGAGCCGCGTGCCCGCGCGCAGGAGCGTCTCGCCGCTGCGGTGATCGCTGCCGCGCCGGTGCACCGCATGGCCGGCGGCAAACACCGCGCCCTCGCGCAACGTCATCGTCACGCCGTCGCGCGTCGTCTCTTCATACGGCACCACGCAATCCGCGCCGTCCGGCAGCACCGCGCCGGTCATGATCTCGACGCACGCATCGCGTCCCGCCCCGAGCTTGAACGCCCGCATGCCCGCCGCCTGCACGCCCTCGACCCGGAAGGTCCGCTGGCCCGCGGCGATCGCCTCCGCCCGCAGCGCAAAACCGTCCATCGTCACGCGGTCGAAGGGCGGGAGGTCGCGGTCCGCGCGCACCTCGCTCCGCAGGACCCGCCGGTGCGCGGCCACAATCGGGCAATCCTCCCGGTGGAAGGGCGCGATGTTTTCGAGGATCAGTTTCTCGGCCTCGGCAGGGGTGAGCATGGAGGAGGGAAGGGCAAGGGGCGGCTTTACGCGGCGCGGAATCCGAGCTTCATGTCCAAACTCCGCGGCGTAAAGCCGCACCTGCATGGCCGAGCCCGTTCCCACCGATCAATTCCTGCGTCCGCTGCGCGACCTGCGCATCTCGGTCACGGACCGCTGCAATTTCCGCTGCCCCTACTGCATGCCGGCCGAGATCTTCGGCCCGGGTCATGCGTTCCTGCGCGATCCGCAGCTGATGCGGCTCGACGAGCTGACCCGGATCGTCGGCGCGTTCCGCCGCCTCGGCGTGCAGAAAGTCCGCCTCACCGGCGGCGAGCCGCTGCTCCGCGCCGATGTGCCCGACCTGATCCGCGCGCTCCGGCGCGACCTCGGGATCGCGGATGTCGCGCTCACCACCAACGGCTGGCTGCTCGAGAAACTCGCGCCCGCCCTGCACGCGGCGGGCCTGTCACGCGTGAACGTCTCCGTCGACTCGCTCGACGATGCCACCGCCGGCCGCATGAACGGCCTCGGCTTCAAAGTCGGCCGCGTGCTCCGGGGCATCGATGCCGCCGCAGCGCTGGGCCTGCCGGTGAAGATCAACTGCGTGGTGCAGCGCGGCGTGAACGACCACGAGCTGCCCGCGCTCTGCGAATACTTCCGTGCGCGCGGGCACACGCTGCGGTTCATCGAGTTCATGGACGTGGGCAACACGAACCACTGGCAGCGCGAGCGCGTGGTGCCGGCGCAGGAGATCGTCGCCCGCATCGCGGCATTGTGGCCGCTGGAGCCCATCGGGCCCGCGTATCGCGGCGAGGTCGCCGCGCGCTACCGCTACCGCGACGGCCAGGGCGAGATCGGCCTGATCAGCTCGGTCACGGAGCCGTTCTGCCGCGACTGCCACCGCGCCCGGCTTTCCGCCGACGGCAAGCTCTACACGTGCCTCTTCGCCTCGCTGGGCTGGGATGTGCTCGGAGCGTTGCGCGCCGGGGCCGGCGACGAGGAGCTCACGGCGTTTCTCCGCCGGATCTGGCAGGGTCGGATGGACCGCTACAGCGACGAACGCGCCGAGGTGCTCGCCTCCGGCGAGGCGCGCGCGAAGGTCGAGATGAGCTACATCGGCGGGTAGGCGCACGCGGCGCACCGCCGACCGTTTCCCGCAGATTCGGGAGTTACTTCGCGGTTCCCTTCGCTCCGTGCACGGGAGTGCTGCAACGGCCCGAGGCGTTCGCGTTACTCGTAGCGCGCGGCGCGGCCGAGGTAGTTCAGCATCCAGATTTCTTTCCAGACGCGGTAACGGCCCTCGTGCGTGAACTTGCCGAGATCTTCGCGCTCGGCGTGCGGATGCAGGAAACCCAGCTCGGTGTTGAGCTGGTCGAGCTCGTGCTGCACGGCATTGAGATCGGACAGCGGTTCGGTCTCGAACGGCGCAGGCGTGACCTTGGCCTTGGCCAACCGCGCCCGATGCCGGGCAATCAGCCGCGGCAGCGAACGCCGCCACGGGGCACGCTCCACGAACCAATTCTCCGGGTAAAAGCCGGCGAACGGAATGTAGAGATTGTCGGTCAGGTAGCGGCTGCCGTCGGCCGCCATCGATGTGACCGCGTAGCAGACCGAGATCGCGCCGCTCGCCTGCGGGATGAAGGTCACCTGCACGCGGAGGCTCGACTGGGCGTCCTGATAGATCGAAACCCGCAGATGCACGCCGCCGCCGATCTCGGCGCGCAAGGCCTGCACCTGCCGGAAACCCTGCGCCCGCAGCCATTCGCGCGTCTTCAGGAGGCGCGATTGCACCGGCCATTCCTCGCCGCTGGTGTTGATCGCGTAGCGCGGGAAAAGCGGCAGCGGGCTCAGGCTGTGCGCCGCGATGGCGAGCCAGTTGTAGAGCGTCTCGCCCAGGAACCAGATGAGGAAAAACGCCAGGGCGACCGCCCAGAAGGGCCGATCAATGAGCTCGAAATCGACGCACAGCTGCGCCGCGCCGAAGGTAAAGACCAGCCACCGCAGCCAACGGTCGGCGATCGAGAGCACCGGTGAGGCCACCCGCTGGTTCACCTGCATGAGAACCAACGAGACGGCGATGGCGCCTAGGATGAAATACGTGGTATGCAACGAGTCGGCGGCGTGATGAGGTTTGGACGCCGTCTCATCCCGTAACGTTCGGAAATGAGGCTTGGACGCCGGCGGCGCGGCTTTAGCTCAGCCGCACCGGCATGATCACGCAGACGAAGCTCTCAAGGGTCTTGAATACGCCAGGGCTTACCTCGTCCTTCACTTCGAAGAACACCTCGTCCTTCGACAGGGCCTTCAGCGGATCCATGAGGAAGGTCGGGTTGAAGGCTACCTGGAGGTCGGGACCGCTGTAGCCGATCGCCATCGATTCGTGGGCCTCACCGAAGTCGGGACTCTGCGCCGTGAGCTCCAGCAGGTTGCTGGTGAGCTTCATCTTCACCGAGTTGGCCTTTTCCGAACAAACCAGCGCCGCGCGGTGCACGCATTGCAGAAATAGCTCTCGTTCCAACTTGATACGTTGGTGGGTCTCCTTGGGAATAACCTGTTGGTAATTGGGATAATTCCCCTCCACGACCTTGGAATAGAGGTAAACGTGGTCGATCAGGCCGCTCGTGTCCTTGTCGGTCGCAATCTGGAACGCGGCCCGGCGTTCGTTGAAGTTGATCTTCACCTTCTCGCCCTTGTCCAACAGCCGTGTGAGCTCACCGACGGTCTTGGCCGGAAGGATGATCGCACCGGAACTGGCGGCAGGCACCTCCATTTCCTTGGCCACCAGCGCGAGGCGGCGGCCATCCGTCGCGACGAGGGACAGTTTGCCGTCCTTGAAGTTGAAATAGACGCCGTTGAGGATGTAGCGCGACTCGTCGGTCGACTGCGCGTAGGCGACGCTCTTGAGCATCGTGACCAGCTCGCTCTGTTCGAGGCTGTAGGCCTTTTCCTCGCCGAACTCCGGCAGCGGCGGAAACTCTTCCTTGCCGATGCCCATGATGCGGAAAGTCGAACCGCCGGACGTGAGTTTTACCTGATGGTTCGGCGTCGCATCGAAGCCGACCTCCACGTTGGGCAGCTCGCGCACGATACCCGCCAGACGCTTCACCGGGAGCGTGACCGCCCCGGTCTCCTTCACCTCGGCCTTGATCTTGCAACGAATCCCCAGATCGAGGTTCGTCGTGGTCAGCGAGACTTGGTCTTTCTCCGCTTCGATCAACACGTTGCTCAGGATCGGCATGGTGGCCTTGGAGCCGACCACGTTGAGGACTTGGGCCAATCCGTTAGCGAAGTGATCGCGGTTGATTTTGAATTTCATGCGCGGGGCGACCGTGAAGTCAGGTGGAAGCTAACAAAGGCTAAGAGATAGGATGTTCAATAAGGAATTATATCCGTAGTCTTATGGGCTGCGAGCAACGCCAACAACTGTCCGCCGCACCTCTGAAAATCGGCCCAATTTGGCCTCGGAATAACTTCGGAAGACATGCGCAAAACCGCCCGGTTATTGGGTGGGGTGAGGTTGCTGCGACGATCCCCGCACGTTCCTCACACGAAACCCCAAGCCCGGGTTCGGCTCGCGCGAGGGACTACTTGGAGACCAATCCCGGCCGACCGCGCCGGGCATAGCGGATCAGGCCGAAGAAAATATAGGCGAGGCAGATCCCGAGCATGGCGATCTCCTTGTAAAAGATCACCAACCCGATGCAGCAAAGCAGGAAGATGAAGGGCCGCACGCGCGTCTGGGTCTGCAGGTCGACGTTCTTGCCGCTCGGATAGCGGACCGTGCTGACCATCAGGAACGCCACCAGCATCATCAACGGCGGCAGGAACAGCGCCCACGCCTTCAGCGAGCGGTCCGTCTCCGCAAGCTTCAGCAGAAACAGCACCGTGGCTGCCACCGTCAGCGCGGCCGCGGGGACCGGCAAGCCGACGAAATCGCGGCTGGAGTCCTTGGTGCCGGGGCGGAGCAGGGGATTGGTGATGACGTTGAAGCGGGCCAGCCGCATCGCCGCGCACAGCAGGTAAACAAAGCCGATCGCCCACCCGATATTGCGGAACCACTCGTAGCTGCCGGTCGTGGGCGCGAGGATCAGGTAAAACATCAGCAACGCCGGCGCCATGCCGAAGGAAATCACGTCGGCCAACGAATCGAATTCCGCCCCGAACAACGATTCCCGGCCGCCCATCCGCGCCAGCCGCCCGTCGAGGGTGTCGAACGCCGCCGCGCCGAAGATGAACCACACCGCATAGCGGTAATGCTCGTAGTTGGTCGCGCCGCGGTATTCGCCCGTGATCGCACTCTCCGCCAAGCGGGCCTGGATGCAGTGCACGATCGCCATGAAACCGCAGAAGAGATTCCCCGCGGTCATGAGATTGGGCAGGAAATAGATCCGGCTCGCCTGGGTGACGTTGTAGGGATCCTCGCGATTGGCGAGGTCGTGCGCCATCCCGTCGTTCTTCCGTCCGTGGCGTGCGCGCGAGTCGCTCATTTCGTGAGGCTCTCCAGATATTTCCAAAACTTGGAGTGCTGCTCGACCAGCTGCTGTTCCGAGACCGGCAGCTTGTTGCGCAGCAGGAAATCTTCGAGCGAGTTGCGGTGCAGGATGTAGTCCACGTGCAGTTTGTCGTCGCGCTGCTCGAAATAGAACCGGAAATCGCCCGCCCGCAGCCGGAACAACGAGCGCGGTCCGCGCCGGAAATGCCCCAGCGGTTCGCGCGGATGCGCCAGATCCGCCGGCTTCAAACTGCTGATCGGATCGATGGCGTCGAGCTGCGCCAGCTTGTCGAGCTTGTTGAGCTCGAGCATGGCCTGCTCGGAGAAAGTGACCTGATACATGGTGCGTCAGTAGCCCGCCAGCGTGGCGCGCCTCATGTCCGAAGCCATGCGGGATCGGAGAGGCGCGTGGGTTCCGGCATGAGGGCCCCGGTGTATTCTCCCGACCTGCCGTCGCAACGCTATTCCTGCTGCGCTCGCCGGGAGATTTGTCCAGCGTCGCCGTCATGAGCGTGTCGTTGTCCGGGATTCGTGCGGCGCGGCGGCGCATCGCCGGTGGCGTCCTTGTCACGCCATGCCCCGAATCGATCCCGCTCTCCGAGATCACCGGGGCGCAGATCTACTGCAAACTCGAGAACTTCCAGCGCACCGGCTCGTTCAAGGAACGCGGGGCGCGCAACGCGCTCCTCCAGCTCGACGCGCCGCGGCGGAAACGCGGGGTCGTCGCCGCCAGCGCCGGCAATCACGCCCTCGGTCTCGCCTACCACGGCAAGCTGCTCGGCATCGGCGTGACGGTCGTGATGCCCGACTACGCACCGCTCATCAAAATCACCACCTGCCAGCGCCTCGGCGCGCGGGTGCGCATCCAGGGGCGCGATTTCGCCGAGGCACGGGCCGCGGCCGACCGGCTCGTGGCGGAAGAGGGCCTGACCTACATCCACGGCTTCGATGCGCCCGAGATCATCGCAGGGCAGGGGACGCTCGGGCTCGAGATGCTCGAGCAGGTGCCGGACCTCGATGCCGTTGTCTGCCCGATCGGCGGTGGCGGCCTGATCGCGGGCGTCGCCGTTGCGTTGAAGGCGCTGCGCCCGCGCATCGAGGTGATCGGCGTCGAGAGCACCGCGACCGCCAATTTCGCCGCGGCGCTGCGCGCCGGCCGGCCGGTGCGCACCCGGCGCCACGCCACTCTCGCCGACGGCCTCGCCACCCTCGTGGTGGGCGAAAATGCCTTCGCCCTGGCGCGCGAGCGCGTCGACCGCGTCGTGGTGGTGAGCGAGGACCTCATCGCGCTCGCGATCCTCCGCCTGCTCGAGCTGGAAAAGTCCGTCGTCGAAGGCGCGGGCGCCGCGCCGCTCGCGGCCATGATGAGCGGCAAGCTCGCGCATCTGGCCGGCCGGCGGGTGGCGCTGGTGGTCGGAGGCGGCAACATCGACCCCGCCATCCTGAGCCGCGTGATCGAGAAAGGCCTCGTGCGCGACGGCCGCATCACGCGCTTCACTGCGGTCATCAGCGACCGGCCCGGCGGGCTGGCGGAGTTGTGCCGCGTGATCGCGGCGAGCGGCGCGAGCATCAAGGATATCGCCCACGACCGCGCCTTCAGCGGGCCCGACGTGAGTGCCGTGCACGCCGTGTGCACGGTCGAAACGCGCGACCGGGCACACGTCGCCGCGCTGCGCCGGGCCCTGCGCCGCGCGGGGTTTGTGTTGAAGCGCTGACCGCGCCGGGACGGCTCCTGCGCTGCGCGCGTCAGGCTTTCTTTTCCTTCGCGAGCTGGCTCTTCACCACATCGCGGTGCACGCGGTTGCTCAGGCCCGCGAGGTGGAGGCGCATTGCCTCGACCACGCCGTTGGTGTCGCGCGCGCCGATGAGTTTCCCGATGTGCCGGTGCGCCTCGACCACGCCGTGCACGAGCGTCGAGAGGAGCGGATTTTCGCTGCTCTTCGCCGGGATCATCGTGTCGGGCAGCCGGTAGAACACGTAGTTGCACTCGATCATGAGCAGGTCGAAATCGTTGATGAACCTCTCGTTGCCGCTCGCCTCGACCACGGTCTGATGAAACTGCCAGTCGAGCTCGAGCCAGCGGGCCGACGGTGCGTTCGGCGCCTCCTCGGCCATCTGGTCGCAGATCAGATCGAGCTGCACCAGGTCGGTGGTCGAGCGGTTGTGGCAGGCCGCGCGGGCGGCCGCGAGTTCGATGGCCTCGCGGTATTCGTGCAGGTGTTGCACTTCGGCGGGCGAGTAATCGCGCAGCCGCAGTCCGCGGTTCACTTCGTCCTTCAGCAGGATGCCTTTGGAAACGAGCTTCTGCAGGTCCTCGCGCACCGGGATGCGGCTGAGGTCGAGCTTGGCCGCGAGATCGCGCTCCACCAGCCGGTCGCCGGGCAGATACGCCTCCGAAAAGATGAGCCGCACCAGCTTCTGCAGGTTGAGCGGGGTGCGATCGATCTTCGGTTCGAAGAGCCGGCGGCGTTTCGGCATGGCCGCGCATCCAAGCGCCGGCTCCGGGCCTTGAAAAGCTCCGATTTCCCCCGGGCCCCCTTGGTATGCCATTTCCGGAAAATTGCCGCCGTCAGGTGCCGGTGCACTCCGCTCCGGGCGCCGGACCGGGTTGGAATTGACACCGCCGGCGGCTTCTCAATTTGGTATACCAATACCGCCGCAGCCGTCGGCCGTCCGTCCCACCTCCACCCCGCCATGCCCCTCCCCCGAATCGTCCTCCCCCTCGCTTTCGGCGCGGCTTTGCCCGCGGCCTTCGCCCAGTCCGCCCCCGTTCCCGCCGCCGCCCCGAAGCCCGCGGCCGAGGTCGTGCAGTTGTCCGCTTTCGAGGTCACCTCGGCGCAGGACAAGGGCTACTCGGCCCGCGACACCGTCGGCGCCTCGCGCATCGCCATTCCCAACGCCGAGCTCTCCCAGTCGATCGCGGTCGTCAACCAGGAGCTGCTGCGCGACCTCGCGGCCAACAGCCTCCCGGAGGTCGCGCGCTACGTCGGCGGCGTGGCCGAGACCAACACCCCGGGCAGCGACATTTTCGCGATCCGCGGCGTGCCGATCAGCGCGCCGTTCACCGACGGCCTGCCGGAAGTCGGGTCCAGCCAGGGCACGGGCCTCGATTTCTCCCTCTTCAACCGCGTCGAGATCCTCAAGGGCCCGTCCGCGGTGATCTACGGCTCGACCACCGCCGGCGGCGTCGTGAACCGCGTCGCGAAGAAGCCGCAGTTCGACCGCCGTCGCGGGCTCCTCGATCTCGAGGTCGGCAGCTACGAGCACTACCGCGGCACGCTGGACCTCAACCAGCCGCTCGGAAAGACGCCGTTCGCTTTCCGGCTCCTCGGCACCTACTGGAGCCGCGAGTCCGCCCAGAATTTCGACTGGGGCCGGCGCCGCTTCCTCGCTCCGATGCTCGGTTGGCGCCTCGCACCGGCCACGACCGCCGTGCTCACGGTCACCGATTATCTCGACCGCTACCACAAGCCCTGGGGCCAGGCGTTCACGCTCCCGCCCTACGTCGGCAACAACCTCACGATCTCCACTGTCCTCAACCTCCCGCGCGAACGCGCCTGGGCCGAGCCCTACTCGGTGCAGTATGAGCAGGGCCGCCGCTATAACCTGCTCGTCGACCACAAGGTGAACGAGGCGTGGGCCATCCGCTTCGCCGGGTTCAACTCCCGCTACAATTACCACGAGTCGCCGACCACCATCCCGCGCGATGTCGTGCTCGTCGGCGGCCGCTACCTCATGCAGCGCAGCTGGCGCTACTCGGCCAATCCCGTCGAATCGACCACCTTCGCCCTCGACTCCGCGTGGAAATTCAAGGTCGGCCCCACGCGCCACACGCTCATCGCGCTCTCGCAGTATGCGCGCAGCGAGAGCGAGACGCTCCAATACCTCGGCCGCAGCGCCACGGGCAACACCACCGACGTGCTGCCGCGCCTCGACATTCTCAATCCCGTCTACGGCGGCCAGCCCGCGTCCACGTTCCTCAGCAGCTCGACCGAGTCGCAGGGCTCCAGCTTCGGCACCGCCGTCCAGGAACAGGCCTACCTCTTCAACGACCGCCTCATCGTCCAGGCCGCGGTGCGCTACAACCGCAACACCTCCGAGGGCTTCAACGTCCTCACCCGCGTGCGCAACGCTCCGCCCGCGAAGACCAAGTGGACCCCGCGCTACGGCGTCGTCTATCGGCCCGTCGACGGCGTCTCGTTCTACGGCAGCCTGTCCGAGACGTTCACCCCCGTCTTCACCAGCAACCCCGACGGCCGCACCTTCACGCCGCCCACGTCCGAACAGGAGGAGATCGGCGTGAAGTTCGACCTCTGGGGCGGAAAAATCTCCGCCACCTTCGCGCACTACGAGCGCTCCGAGCGCAACACGATCGTCAACGACCCCGATCCCATCCGCGCCAGCGGCGGCTACCGCATCCAGATCGCGGGCGACGAACTCAAGGGCGACGAGATCGACCTGCACCTCGCGCCGCTGCCCGGCCTCCAGTTTCTCCTCGGCGCCTCGAAGCTCGAGGCGCGGACGCTCTCCGGCCTCCGCACCCGCGGCGTGCCCGACAAACAGGCCAGCGCGCTCGGCAAATACGCGTTCCAGCACGGTCCGCTCAAAGGCCTCGCCCTCGGCGCCGGCTACACGTGGCGCGGCCGCCGCGCCGGCGACACCGGCAACACCTTCTGGCTTCCGGGCGCCAATCATTACCAGGCCTTCGCCTCCTACGCGTGGGGCCGCAACGCCCTGCACCTCAAGGTCGACAACGTCTTCGACGAACTCTACCTGCACAACGCCGTGAATCGAAACGTGATCGCCTACGCGCCCCCGCGGATGATCACGCTGCGCGTCTCGCGCGAATTCTGATCCCTCGCCTCCGGTCCGCCCGCCGCCTTCGTTGCGGCGCCGGACCGCCGCCCGCTTCCTCCTCCGCCATGCTCCTGTCCCCGTCGTTCCGTCTCGGCTTCTCGCTCGTGTGCCTCGGCGCCGGTGGTGTCGGCACCGTCGTTCCCGCCTCCGCCCAGGTCGCCAACAGCGGCGTCGTCGAAGGCCGCGTCTTCAACTCCGCCGCCGGCAGCAACCTCAAGCAGGTCCGCGTCACCGTGGAGGGCACCGCCTTCGAGGCGTTCACCAACGAGAGCGGCGAGTTCCGCCTCGCGGGCGTGCCCGCCGGCAGCCTCACCCTGCGGCTCTCCGCCGCCGGCCTGGAGGTGTCGAGCGCGCGCGTATCCGTGCCGGCTGGACAGGTGGTCCGCCGCGATTTCGACGTCGCCGCCGGGCGCGATGCCGCCGCCACCCCGGCCGGCGCCGGGCCGCGCGACGGCACCGTCCTGCTCGATGCGTTCACCGTCGCCGAGCGCGAGCTGAGCGCCCAGTCCGCCGCCCTGCAGGAGCAGCGCACCGCGCCCAACATCAAGAACGTCGTCGCCTTCGAGGAGTTCGGCGACCTCGGCGACGGCAACCCCGGCGAGTTTCTCAAGTTCGTCCCCGGCATCCAGGTCGCCATGTCGCCCGCCATCCCGAGCGAGGCCTCCATCCGCGGCATGCCGGGCAGCGGCACGCTCCTCACCGTCGACGGCGTCGAACTCTCGTCCGACGGCCCCGCCGGCCGCGGCGCCAGCTTCACCGCCTCCAACGTCGCGAACATCGACCGCATCGAGGTCACCAAGGTCCCCACGCCCGACATGCCCGCCAACGCCGTCGGCGGCATGGTCAACGTCGTCAGCAAAAGCGGCTTCAGCCGCCGCGACCCCCAGTTCACCTACAACGTCTTCGGCCTCCTCACCACCAAGGAGCCGCTCAAAAACTTCGGCCGCGAACTCACGCGCAGCGGCAGCGCCGACGCCACCACGGGCGGGCCGCACTTCAAACCCGGCTTCGACTTCACCTACATCAAGCCCGTCAACCGCACCCTCGCGCTCTCCCTCAGCGGCGGGCACAACGTCCGCTGGGAGGACAAGGACAACCTCGCCCCCACGTGGAACCGCGTCGCCCTCGTCCAGACGCAGAGCCAGATCGCCGCGCAGATCTCCACCCGCGAGCGCAACGTCGCCTCGCTCCGCGCCGACTGGAAGCCGCGCCCCGGCCACGCGCTCTTCGCCACCTTCAGCTTCACCAACGACAACGTCTCCTCCCGCATCTACACCGCCACCTCGGCCTACGGCGCCGGCGCCACCGGCGGGGAGAATTTCACCCAGGGCGCCGCCACCGGCGTCGGCACCGCCACCCTCGCCACCACCTACCGCGAGCAGCTCAAGGACACCGGCGCCGCCTCGCTCGGCCACACCTTCGAGAGCGGCGGCTGGCGCGTCGAATCGCGCCTCGCCCGCTCGCAGTCGCGCCGCCGCACCCTCAGCGCCCGCGACGGCCACGACTACTTCGGCACCTCCAGCGCCACGATCGCCAACCTCATTCTCCGCGGCGAGGGCTTCGGCGGCGTGACCGACGGCACCCCGCCCCTCGTCACCGCCACCGCCCGCACCGGCCAGCCGGTCGATGTGAACGACGGCCGCCTCTACACGATCAACAGCGTCACCTCGCCCGAGGAGCCGCGGATGACCAACGCCCTCACCACGCTGAAACTCAACGCCGCCCGCGACCTCGGCCTCCCCGTGCCCGTGCGCCTCCAGGCCGGCGTCGACGTCTCGCGCAACGAGCGTGATCTCCGCGTCGCCACGCGCACCTGGAATTTCCGCCCGACCTTCGCCGCCGGTTCGCCCGAACGCCTCGCCGGCAGCTACGACCTCATCAACGAGACCTACTCGCGCCATCGCTCCTTCGCCAACGGCCAGCGCGTCTTCTGGATCGATCCGCGCAAACTCTACGGTCTCTACAAGACCGAGCCGTCCTGGTTCGTGCTCAACGAAGCCGCCTACCACACGTCCGTCGTCAACGGCTCCCAGGAACTCGAGGAGACGATCTCCGCCGGCTTCCTCCGCACCGACCTCAAGCTGCTCGCCAACCGCCTCTGGATCGTCGCCGGCGCCCGCTACGAACGCACCGCCACCGAGGGCCTCGGCGGCCTCAACGACATCCGCGCCACCTACCAGCAGGACGCCCAGGGCAACCTCATCCGCAACGCCGCCGGCCAGCCCGTCCGCATCTCCACCGACCCGCTCGTCATCGCCCGCGCGCAATACCGCGAGCGCGCTGCGTATTCCAAGAAGCACTACGACGATCTCTACCCCAGCCTCAACCTCAGCTACTCGTTCTCCGAAAACCTCGTCACCCGCGCCGCCTACGCGAAGACCATCGGTCGCCCCGACATCAATTTCATCATCCCTTCGCGCAGCGTCGCCGACCCCGCCTCCGCGGAAAACAACCGCGTCATCAACACCAACAACGCCGGCCTCGGCCCGTGGTCCGCCGACAACTACGACCTCAGCCTCGAGACCTACTCGCTCCAGGGCGCCACACTCGCGCTGAGCCTCTTCCGCAAGAACATCACCGGGTTCTTCGTCACCACGCGCAGCGACGCCACGCCCGCGCTTCTCACCGAGATGGGGCTGACCGACGACTACCTCGACTACGACGTCATCACCCGCACCAACTCCGCCAACACCGTGCGCGTCGACGGCTTCGAGTGGAGCTGGCGCCAGTCGCTGAAACCGTTTGCCGCCCTGCCGAAGTGGACGCGCGGCGTGCAGCTCTGGGTCAACGGCACCCACCTCAGCATCGGCGGCTCCGGCGCGGATGAATTCTCCGGCTACTCGCCGCGGATCATCAACTGGGGCGCCAGCTTCGCCACCGCGAAGTTCCTCCTGAAATACAACGTCTCCCAGATCGGCCGCCAGCGCGCCTCGCTCGACCTCGTCGGCGCCACCGTGCCGCCCGGCACCTACCAGGCGCAGGATACGCGCATGGTGCAGGACGGCTCCGTCGAGTATCGCTTCCACCGCAAGTTCGCGCTCTACGCCTCGATCCGGAACCTCGCCAACGAGCCGCGTCCGCTCATCACCTACTCCGACAACGCCCCCGCCTACACCCGGCCCCGCGCCTACAATTTCTACGGCGCGCTCTGGACCCTCGGCGTCAAAGGCACCTTCTGACCGGCCGCACCGTATGACTCCCTCCTTCGTCCGCAGGAAACTCGCCGCCGGCGAGCCCGTGCTCACCGCCAAGGCCTGCTACGCCGATCCCGAGCTCGTCGAGCTCATGGCGTCGTCGGGCTTCGACGCCATCTGGCTCTGCCTCGAGCACAAGCGCCTCGATCCCGGCGTGGTCTATTCGCTCATCCAGGCCTGCCGCCTCGGCGGCGCCGATGCCCTCGTGCGCGTGAAACCGTCCAACCACTCCGACCTGCTCTGGCTGCTCGAAGCCGGCGCCCGCGGCATCATGCTGCCGCGCGTGCGGCACGTCGACGAGGTGCGGGAGCTGGTGGACGCGATGAAGTTTCCGCCGCTCGGCCGCCGCGGCGCCGATCTCGCGCACGCCGATTCTAATTTCGGCCGCGCCGCGATGCCCGAATATGCCGCCACGGCCAACCGCGAGACATTCCTCGTTGTGCAGATCGAGGAAGCCGAGGTCGTGCCGCACCTCGATGCGATCGCCGCGCTCCCCGGCGTCGATGCCCTCTTCGTCGGCCCCGGCGACCTCTCCGTCGGCCTCGGCAAGACCTACGCCGACACGCGCGATCCCGAGATCGCCGGGATCATCCGCCGCGTGGCCGACGCCGCACGGCGCCACGGCAAGGTCGCGGGCATCCCGTGCGCCGCCGAGCGCGTCGCGGAGTTCCGCGCGCTGGGCTACACCTTCCTCAACGTCATCAGCGACTACCGCTGCGTCGTGCAGGGCACCAAGGCCGCCCTCGCCACGGCCCGCGGTTGAATCCCATGTTCATCCGGCTGCTTGTCGCCTGCGCCCTCGCCACGATGGCGGCGGCACAGTCGCCCGCCGACTACGGTGTGACGTCGCGCACGCCGCCGACGCTCAATCCGCTGCCGGGCCCGCGCTATCTGCCGCGCCTGCGCGTCTGGCAGGGCATCCCGAGCATCGAGCGCACGGCGCAGGGCCGGCTGTGGGCCACGTGGTATTGCGGCCCGATCATCGAGGGTGAGCGGGGCGAGGGGAATTACGCCGTGCTCGTCACGAGCGCCGACGATGGCCGCACATGGTCGGAGCCCGTGGCGGTTTTCGACCCGGCGCCGTTTTTCGGCGGCATCACGCTCGATCCGCACCTCTGGATCGATCCGCGGGGCCGTCTCTGGTGGTTCGTGAATCGCGTGCTGCCCGGCGTGCCCGACCCCCACGGTTCGTTCTCCGTCTGGGGTTTCGCCACCGACGAACCCGAGGCGGCCGCACCGCGGTGGAATGCGCCGGTCTTCGCCGGCTACGGCGTCTCGCTCAACAAGCCCACCGTGCTCGCCAACGGCGACTGGATCCGCCCCGTGGATACGTTCGTGAAGACGGACCCCGAGCGCTCGCGTTTCTGGATCTCGCGCGATCAGGGCGGGACGTTCGCCTTCCTCGCGCAGGCGCCGGTCAAGGACGGCTACTTCGCCGAGCAGATGGTCGTCCAGCGGCGCGACGGCAGCCTCCTCGCGCTCAACCGCGCCCGCTACGGGATCGCGCAGATCGAGTCCTTCGATGGCGGGGCCACGTGGGGAAACGACCGGCCGTTCACCACCGAGCGCGGCGTGAACGCACGTTTCTTTTTCCGCCGCCTGCGGTCCGGGGCCTGGCTGCTCGTGCTCAACGACGATCCCAAGGTCCGCACGCGCCTGACCGCGCTGCTCTCCGACGACGAGGGCCGTTCGTGGCCGCACCGGCTGCTCCTCGACGACCGCCTGCTCGTGAGCTACCCCGACGGCACGGAAAGCGCCGACGGCTCCATCCATCTCATCTACGACCATGGCCGCTACGTGAAGGATGCGCAGGAGATCCTGTTCGCGCGGATCACCGAGGCCGATATCCGCGCCGGCCGGCTCGTGTCGCCCGCCAGCCGCCTGCGCCAGCTCGTCAACCGTCTCGCCGACCACGGCGGCGGCGTCCGCAGCACGAACGAAATGCGCGCCGCCCGCGACGCGCATGAGAAACGCCGGGCCGAACTCGAGGCGCGGAAATAGGTTTTTTCCCATGACGACGATTCCGAGCGGCCGATCCGAACGGTGGCGTTTCCGGTGGACGGCGCTCCTCGGCTTGGGCCTCGCCCTGGTGGCGGGCGCCGCGCCGGCCGTGGTCGATTTCACGATCGAGCGGCAGGTGATCCGCGAGGGCTACGACGGCGTGCATTGCTGGGTGCACCCGCGCGCCGGCATCGTGCCGCAGCCCGGCGGCGCGCCCCCGAGCGTCGTGCTCACCATGCAGACGCTCTGGCTCAAGGGCAGCGATGTCTTCGGACCGCTCAACGAACTCCGGAGCGACGACCTCGGTCGCACCTGGAGCGGCCCCGTGGAACACGCCGCCACGCTCGGCCAGCGGTCGGAGCCGAATGGCGTGACCGTCGGCGCCTGCGACTTCTGGCCGAAGTGGCACGCCGCCTCCGGCCGGCTGCTCGGCATCGGACACACCGTGCGCTACCGCGATAACGCCGTCATCCGCGACCGCCCGCGCGAGACGTGTTTCTCCGTCTACGATCCGGTCGCACGCACCTGGACCGCATGGCGTCCGCTGGCCATGCCGCCGGAGGCGCGTTTCTACAACGCCGGCGCCGGCTGCGCGCAACGCGTCGATCTGCCGAACGGCGACATCCTGCTGCCCTTCTATTTCAAGGCGCGGGGTGAGGACGATTACCGCGTGGCCGTGGCGCGCTGCACCTTCGACGGCACCGACCTGACGGTGCGCGAGATCGGTCCCGAACTCGCCGTGCGCGGCGGCCGCGGCATCTATGAGCCTTCGCTCGCGCACGTGGGCGGACGGTTCTTCCTCACGCTCCGCAACGACACCGCCGCATATGTCGCGACGAGCCGCGACGGCCTGCACTTCGACGCACCGCGGCGCTGGACGTGGGACGACGGCTCCGATCTCGGCAGCTACAACACGCAGGCCCACTGGGTCACGCATGGCGACGCGCTTTTCCTCGTCTACACGCGCCGCGGCGCGGGCAACGACCACGTGTTCCGCCATCGCGCGCCGCTGTTCATCGCGCAGGTCGATCCCGCCGGACCGACCGTGATGCGTGCCACCGAAAAAATCCTCGTCCCGGAGCACGGTGCCCGGCTGGGAAATTCCGGCGTCACGGAAATCGGCGCCCACGAAACGTGGGTGACCGTCTCCGAGTGGATGCAGATCAACCCGCCGATGCGCATCATCCCGCCCGACAATCCCTGGGGCGCCAACAACCGCGTGTGGGCGGCGAAGATCCGCTTCGACCGCCCGCCGCCGCCGATGAGTGCGGCGCGGGCCGAGGCGCGCAGCCGCCCGCGGCGGATCCTGTTCAACAACGACGGCGGCGACACGCGCGTGCCCGAGCGGCCGCTGCCTCGGCCGACCGACTTCCTGCCGTTGCGGATCGCGCCGCTCGCCGGCACGCAGGTGGACACGATCGTCTTCGACACGACGAGCGGCACCTTCAACCGCTTCGCGCACCGCACGCAGGTCGCGGAAATGTTCTTCCAGCGCGAAGGCCGCTACCGGAACAACATCCTGCCCGATCTCGCGCCGCTCGGCACCGACTCTTTGCGCGTGGTGACGGAGCACGCGCGCCGGACCGGACAGGAGGTCTTCTGGACGATGCGGATGAACGACACGCACGATGCTTCGAATCCGCTCCTGATCCCCCGGCTGAAGCTCGACCATCCGGAGTGGCTGATGGGCTCGAAGGAGCGGCCGCCGAAGCGCGGTCTCTGGAGCGCGGTCGACTACGCGCAGCCGGAGATCCGGGCGCTCGCGCGCCGCGTGATCGCGGAGACGGCGGCCAATTACGACCTCGATGGCGTGGCGCTGGATTTCTGGCGGCACCCGGTATTCTTCCGCAGCACAGCGGCGGAGTTGCCGGCGACGGATGCGGAGCGGGCGGTGATGACGCAGCTCCTCCGCGACGTGCGCGCCGATCTCGATGCCGCCGGCCGGCGCCGCGGCCGCGCCATCCTGCTCGCGGTCAAGACGCCCGACTCCGCCGCCTACTGCCACGAGATCGGGCTCGAACTGGAGCGGTGGCTGGCCGAGGGCCTCGTCGACCTGTATGTGCCCGGTGGTTACTTCCAGTTGAACCCGTGGAGCGAGAGCGTGGCGCTCGCGCGCCGCCATGGCGTGAAACTCTATGCCTGCCTGCCCGAGAGCCGCGTCCGCGAACCGGCGGCGGCCAAGGAACGCGCCTCGCTCGAGGTGCTGCGCGCGCGGGCGCTCGCCGCGTGGGCGGCCGGCGCGGACGGCATCGAGATGTTCAACCACTTCAACCCGCACTCGCCGCTCTGGCGCGAGCTCGGCGATCCCGCGCTGCTGCGCACGCTGCCGAAAACCTACCTCGCGAGCGTGCAGGGCGCCGCGCAGGGGCGCGGCTATTATCCGGCGTCGCGTCACATCACTTTGCCGACCCTCACGCCCGATGCACCGGACCGTCTCGCGGCGGGCACGAGCCGCACCTACGCGCTGCATGTCGGCGACGATCTCCGCGCCGGTGCGGCCTTGCGCCCGACTCTGCGGGTCGTGGTCGACCCACGCGGCGCCTCCGCCCCGCAGGTGCGTTGGGACGGCGCCGTGCTGTCGTTGCGCGCGCGGGACGAGCGCACGTGGATCGCGGACCTCCCGCCGGCCACCGTGTTTCCCGGCGCCCGGGAGGTGACCGTCACCGCGACCGCGGAGCTGAAGCTCGCCGAGCTCGCGCTTGAACTCCGCGCCCCCTGAGCGGCGGATCCCGGTCCGGGTGCGGTGCGATCAGGCGCGCTCGCCCTGGGCGCGGGCGATGTCGCGCCGGATGAACCAGCGGTAGCCGACAAACAGCACCGCGCTCGCGAGGAGAAACACGCCGGACACGCCGGCGAAAATCCCGCCGAGCCCGAGGTCGCGTTTCAGATAGCCGGCGAGGAGCACCGCGCTGCCGCCCGCGGCGGTGGAGACGAAATTCATGAGGCCCACCCCGGTCGAGCGGTAGCGCGCCGGCACGACCTCGCACTGCGTCGCGTTGTCGTTCGCCGTGCCCATGCCGCGGAGAAACGAGAACGTGGCGATCGCGGCCGCGACGACCGGAAACGCGGGCTGGCCGAGGAAGAACAGGAGAAACGGCGCGGCCAGCAGGTAGAACACCGAGTAGAGCAGCATCCGCCGGTGCGGCGCGGCCGCCGCGATGCGGTCCGACAGCCAGCCGCCGGCGATCACGCCCAGCACGACGGACACCTGCAGCATGAACGTCCCGGCGAAGCCCGCGCCGGCGAGCGTCATGTTGTAGGTCTCTTTGAAATACAGCGGCAGCCACGACATGAAGACCCACATCGCGATCCCGGAGAGCATCGATTCGCCGACGAGTGCAAAGTAGCTCGGCACGCGCACCAGGTAGCGCAGCGCTTCGCCGAACGACGCCCGCGGCTCGGCGGCGCGCGCCGCGGTGACGGGCGCCGGCGGCAGCATCGGCCGGGCGAGGAACGCGAGCGCCACCCCGGCAAGCCCGAGCACCCAGAAGCCCGAGCGCCAGCCGTGATGCTGCGCCATGAACCCCGCGAAGCTCCCGCCGAGAATCATGCCGGCGTTTATCCCGATCGAGATCAGGCTCATCGCCCGCGCCCGCGTGCCCGCGCCGTGCCAGTCCGCGATCAACGCGATCGCCGCCGGCAGGAAAAGACACTCGGTCACGCCGAGCGCGATGCGCAGCGCCAGCAGCGCCGGGTAGCCGTTCGCGAGGCCCATCAGCGCCGTGACGCCGCTCCACGCGAGGATGCTGCCCACGATCAGGCGCGGCCGCGAATACCGGTCCGCCAGCATCCCGGCGAGCGGCGAGCCGAGCGCATACGCCCAGAGAAACGAGGAGTTGAGCAGCGCCAGCCCGACGTCCGAAACGCCGAACTCGGTGCGCACCGGCGCCAGCACGGCCGACATCGCGGCGCGGTCCGCGTAGTTCAGCGCCGAGCCGAGCGCGAGAAACACGGCCACCTGCCACGCCGCGGGGAAACGCGGCGAGGACGCGGTCGGTTGGGGCGCAGCGGGGAAACTCATGGACGCGGGATCCGCCAGATGGCGCGGGCACGCTGCCGGGGTGCATCCTCGCCGCCGAGCACGAAGACGTGGCTGCGGTCTGCGAGCACCGCCGGAGCCAGCCGTGGTGCGGGCAGATCGGGCAGCGGCGCGAGCTCGCCGGTCGCCACGTGGTAAATCCACGCACTCCGGACGATGCTGCCCGTGGCGTGGTCGACGCCGCCCACCAGCAGCGCCCGGCGCGCATCGAGCGCGATCCCGGCGAGGCTCCGCGGCAGCGGCCGCGCCAAGCGGCGTTCGCGCCAGCGTTCGTCGGCGGCCGAGTAGATCCACACGCGGTCGGTCGCCTCGAGGCGCTTCCGCTCCGCGGACCACTGGCTGCCCGGGAGCACGTGCAGCTCGCGGCCGAAAACGAGGACCAGCGGCGAAACCAATCCGGGCAACGGCGTGACGAGACGGCCGGTTTGGCCGGTCGCGGGATCGACGCGCAGCACCGTCGTCGGCAGTCCGGTGAAGTCGCCGTCGCGCGCGGTGCCGCCCACGACCCAGAGCCGGCCTTCGTGCATCGCCCCGCCGGCGAGCAGCCGAGGCTCGGGCAGCGTGCCGGGTGCGCGCACCGCACCGGTGCGCAGGTCGAGCCGGTGGATCGCACGGGAAGCGCCGTCGGCCGCGGCACCGCCGGCGAGCCAAAGCGCGTCTTCCGCGTGCGCCGCCGCTCCGTAGGCGAAGCCGGCCGCCAACGTGCCGGCGCGGGTCCAGGATCCCTCGGCCGGGCGGCGCGCGATGGCGGACTCGAGATGTTTCGCGCCTGCCTCCCAATACGTGCCGCCAAGGATCCACCACTCGCCGCGGTCGTCGATCGCCGCAGCATGGCCCGCCACCCCGCGCGGCAGATCGGAGACGTGTGCCCAGCCCGGGGCACCGGCCGCCGCGAGGCGGAGCGCACACAGCGCCGCCAGCGCGCCCAATACCGGCCGGAGACGGCGGCGGGGCGGCGCGGGGTGGGGGGTCGTCATGCCGGGCGCGAAACAAGGAAGTTTGGTATACCACAGCAAGGCTTTCCGCGCGTCGCTGTCCCCGGGCGCCGGCGGGCGGGGCGGGACGCCGGAGCGTTGACTTTTGGTATACCATCAGGACGCTTCCGCCGCCCCATGAAACGTCTTCCTACCGCCGCTGCGTGCGGCCTGCTCGTTGCGTTCCTCGCCACCGCGTTGCCGGCGGCCGAGCCCACGGTCCGTGACGTCCCGCCGCGCGCGTCGCGGGTGCTCGTGGCGGCGCAGGCGCAGCCGGCCGAGTTTCGCTACACCGCGTTTCCCACGCTGCTGCGCGTGGGCGCGGACGAGGCGTGGATCGCGTTCAAGGTCGGCCGCAGTCACGCCACGGACGCCGGCGCCGCGATCGAGGTGGTGCGGCACCGCCTGTCGTCGGGCGAGACGACGCCGGTGCAGCGGATGGTGGCGCCGGAGCCGAAGCTCTACCAGATGGGCGAGCTCACGCAGTTTCCCGACGGCTCGATCGGCCTCTACATCGATGTGCAGAGCGTGGGCTGGGACGGTCGCCACTACCGCGCCGGCGCGGAAACGTTTCGCTGGAACGCGGCGGCCGGGAAGTTCGAGGGGCCGAGTGCGCTCGGGCCGATCGGCGGCGTGCTCTACGGCTACCCGCTCGATTTCGTGTCGGAGGGCCGCACGACGTGGCAGCTCATCATGGCGTTCGGCTATCATCAGCCGGGCGGTCGCTGGAGCGTGGATGCGGTGCGGTCGGACGACAGCGGGCGTTCTTGGCGTTTCGTGCGCAATCTCACGGAAGAGTTTGGCGGGATCCGCGGCAACGAGAGCGGCTTCGCGCGGCACGGGGACGGCTTTGTGATCTCGACGCGCGGCTACGACCGGATCGAGCGGCTGCACCGCACGGATCGGGACTTCAAGGTGGTGCGGCAGACCGAGCTTACCGGGAAATATCCCTTCGTGAACAGCTACGTGGGCCGGCCGCGGATCTTCTTCCGCGACGGCCACGGCTACCTGCTCGGCCGGAACTGGACCCGCCCCACGGCGTCCGGCCCTGCCAAGGCAGCCGCGACGGGCGGCGAGCCGAGCGAGATGCAGCTCTGCCTGCTGCGTTTCGATCCGGAGTCGCTCGCGCTCACGGGCTGCGTGATCCTCGACAACGCCGCGCACCAGAAGGTGACCGACGGCTACTACGCGGTGGTGACCTTCACCGGCGAAGGCGACGGCACGATGCTGCACGTGATCACCTACAAGGCCCTGCGGGGCGCGCCGCCGGACATCATCCGGCTGGATTATCTCTGGCGGGATGTGAAGTGATCGTGTTCCGATCCGCGGGATGAGCACGGTGCAAGAAAACGCGCTGCGCTGCGACCTGCTCGTGGCGGGCGGCGGCATGACGGGAATCTGCTGCGCGCTCGCGGCGGCCCGGCTCGGCTGCAAGGTGATTCTGGTGCAGGACCGCGCGGTGCTCGGCGGCAACGCCTCGAGCGAGATCCGCATGCACATCGTCGGCGCGACCGGCCTGCACGCCGGTCTGCCGCTGGTGCTCGAGCCGCGCGAGGGCGGTCTCATCGAGGAGATCCGGCTCGAGCTTGCGGTGCGCAATCCGCAGCGCTCGCCGGCGATGGCCGACGTGATCCTCTACGAATTCTGCCGCGCGGAGCCGAATCTCACGCTGCTGCTCAACACCACCGTCGTGGGTGTGGCGATGGACGGCACCCGGATCGCTGCGGCGCGCGCCGAGCGGCCGTCGACCGAGGAGCGTTTCGTCATCGCGGCCGAGATGTTCGCCGACTGCACGGGCGACGGCCGGCTGGCGCTCGAAGCGGGCGCGCCGTTCATGCGCGGGCGCGAAGGTGCGGACGTCTTCGGCGAGACGCTGGCCCCGCGGGAGGGCGACGCGTGCACGCTCGGCTCGACGATTCTCTTTCAGGCGCGGAAACACGACCGGCCGATGCCGTATGTGGCGCCGCCGTGGGTGCGGCGGTTCCAGGCGTCGGACTTCAGGCTGCGGCCCTTCGGCAAGTCCGGCTCCGATCTCGGACTCGAATACGGCTACTGGTGGATCGAGTGGGGCGGCACGCTCGACACGATCCGCGAAAACGAGCGCATCCGCGACGAGCTGCTCGCGATCACGCTCGGGGTCTGGAACCACATCAAGAACGAGTCGGGCCTCGACGTTTCCCATTGGGCGCTGGAGTGGATCGGCTTCGTGCCGGGCAAGCGCGAGAGCCGGCGTTTCGTCGGCCAGCACGTGCTCACCGAGGGCGACGTGCTGGGTTCGCGGGCGTTTCCCGATGCGATCGCCTACGGCGGTTGGCCGATCGACACGCATCCGCCGGAGGGCGTCGACGCGCCCGAGGAGCCGCCGTGCCGGCAGAACCATGTGCCGCACCTCTACGACATCCCGCTGCGATGCTGCGTGGCGCCCTCGGTGCGCAATCTGTTCTTCGCGGGCAGAAATCTCTCGGCTTCGCATCTGGCGTTTGCGTCCACGCGCGTGATGGCCACCTGCGCCGTGGTGGGACAGGGCGTGGGCACGGCGGCGGCGCTGGCGTTGCGCGCGGGCGTCGAGCCGCCGCGCATTGCAGGCGATGCGCGGCTCATGGCGGAGATCCAGCAGCAGTTGCTGCGGGACGACGCGTATCTGCTCGGGCGCACCAACGAGGATCCGCTCGACCTCGCGCGCCGCGCGGCGATCACGGCCTCCAGCGCCCAGCCGGGTGGAGAAGCCGCCCAGGTAATCTCAGGCCAGACGCGCGCAGTGCACGGGCCGGCGCAGAGTGCGGCGCGGGCGGCCGACAACCAGTGGGAGAATGTGCTGCGCGAACTCGAGAGCGGTGCGGCGCAGGCGCACTACACGCCGGCGCCGCCGGACCGGGCGCGGCCGGGCCTGCACCGTTGGTTGAGCGATCCCGCGGCCGGCCTGCCGGCGTGGCTCGAGCTCCGCTGGCCGGAGCCGGTCGAGATCGGCGAGGTGCAGCTGGTGTTCGACACGGGGCTGCATCGCTTCCTCACGCTGTCACAGGCAGACGGATACACGCGGCGGATGCACTGGGGCGCGCCGCAGCCCGAGACCGTGCGGGACTACACTCTGGCGATCGAAACGGACGGCGCCGGTTGGCGGGAACTCGCGGCGGTCCGGAACAATTACCAACGGCTGCGGCGGCACCGGCTGGCGCGGCCCGAGCGGGCCTCGGCCGTCCGCGTCCTGGTCACCGCCACCCATGGGCTCGACCATGCGCGGATCTGCGAGGTGCGCGTGCGGCGCTGAAGGCCGGCGCGCCGCGCCGATCACTCGGTGGCGGGCGTCCTCTCCGCGGCGGCCGGGGCGTGCGACGCGGACTGGACCGGGTGCGCGGGCGAGACGATGGCGGCGATGACGCCGGCAATAATGGCAAAGGCGACGAGCTTGAACGTGGGATCGTTTTTCATGGACGTGTTGGTTTGAACGAACGCCAAGACGCCGACCGACCGCCCCACAGTTTCGGATCACGCCGGAATATCGTCCGGAAAAGTGCATCGGCGCGCGTAACCGAAGCGCCGCCGCTGCGTCGGCGCCGCGCGCAACTTTTGCGCACCGCGCGCGCCGTCAGCGCGTCGCGTCGTCCGCCTCGGCGTCCACTTCCTCGTCGACGACCTGCGCTTCGGCGATGAGCCGTTTGGCTTCCTCGGCCTGGGCGTCGTCGACCTGGATGCGGATCGCGCCGCCGAAAGCGTCATCGAGCACGAAGGCCTCGATGCCGGCGCCGACGAGAAGGGAGTGCAGAAGTTCGGCCTCTGCGTTGTTCGAGCACGTCGTGACGGTGATCATGACCGGAGCATAACCGGCGCGGCCGAAAACGCGAGCGGCGCGTGGCGCCCGCAGCCCCGCGGGCGGAGAGGAGGATTTCACGTAATACGTGAAATGTGCTCCGGCCGGGCGGTGCTCCGGCGGGGCGATCAGCGCACCCGGGCGCACACCACGCAGTCGCGCGGCTCGGGGCCGAGCGTGGGGCACGTGTGCCAGCGGCGCAGGATGCCCTCGCGCGTCATCCCGGCTTTCTCCATCACGCGCACGGAAGCGGCGTTCTCGACGTCGCAGAAAGCCCACGCGCGCCAGAGCGACGGTTGCGTCATCGCCCAGTCGACCAGGTGCGTCAGCGCCTCCGCGGCAAAGCCGTGGCCCCAGAATTTCCGCGCGAGCACGTAGCCGAACATCGCGCGGCCGCCGCCTTCCAGCGTGACGCCGATGGAGCCGATCGGCGTGGTCGTGCCCTTGAGGCTGAGCAGCCAGGCGAGGTGGCCGTCGCCGCGCTGCCATTGCGCCTCGCATTCGCGCAGGAACGCGGTGAGCGGCTCGACGCGTTCGTAGGCGCGCCAGCTCAGGTAACGCGTGACGGCGGGATCGCTCGCGTAGGCCGCGAAGACGGCCGGGGCGTCCTCCGCGCGCGGCGGCCGGGCATCGAGACGGGCGGTGGCGAAGCGGGCCGGCGGGCGGGGCATGAATTACTCGGGGCCGACCTTTTCGCGCACCGCATCGAGGTAGTCCGTGATGAGCTTGATCTGCTCGTCCGTGAAAATCGCGTCGCGGTGCGTGATGGTGTAGGACTTCAGCGGCATCGAACGATCCGCGATCACGTCGATCATTTCCTCGACGCGGGTGGCCTGGGTTTTCGCCGGGAGCTCGCCGAAGGTGGAGAGATTGAGCTCCGCCTTGCCGTCGCGCACGTGCTGATCGAGCCACCAGGCGAGGGGCATGATCTCCGCGTAGAGGGGATACCGGGTGTTGTTCGAGTGGCAGTCGTAGCAGCCGACCTCGAGCATCCGCTTCACCTCCGGCGGCGCGGGGTGGAGGACGAGGAAGTCGGTCTTCGGGGTCGCCGCCTGGAGATTTTTTTCCGGACGGAAGAACTGCAGGGCGACGACGATGAGGGCGAGACCGAGGAGGATCTTTTTGACCATGACGGGGTGTGACGCGAACGGTGGCGTTACGGTTATGGGCCGGAGCCGGCGCGACAAGCCCGCGTAATAAGGCCACTTTTTGCGCGCGCTCGTGCCCCACGGGCCTACGTTGCCGCGCACATATGGACTGGCTGATCACGCTTTTCTCGCAGGACTCCGTGGCGCGCACGGTGGTGCTGCTCGCGGTGGCGGGAGCCGCCGGCACGGCGCTCGGCAAGATCCGCGTGGGCGGCGTGAGCCTCGGCGTCGCCGGCGTGCTCTTCGTCGGGCTTTTCCTCGGCTACCTGAAGCTCACGGTCGATGCGCACGTGCTGGAGTTCGTGCGCGAGTTCGGGCTGATCCTGTTCGTCTACACGCTCGGGCTGCAGATCGGGCCGGGTTTCTTCGGTTCGCTGCGCTCGCGCGGGCTCGTGCTCAACGGCTTTGCCGCCGCGGTGGTGCTGCTGGGCGTGCTGGTGACGGCGCTGTGGATCGGGCTGGGCTTTGTGCCGGTGCCGGCGGGCGTCGGCCTGCTCTCCGGGGCGACGACGAACACGCCGAGCCTCGCGGCGGCGCAGCAGGCGTTGAAACAGGTGGGCGCGGAGGATTCCGCGCTGGTGGTGCAGGGCCTCGCCTATGCGGTGGCGTATCCCTTCGGCATCCTCGGAATCATCATCACGATGCTGCTCGTGCGGCGGGTGTTTCGCGTCGACGTGCGCGCCGAGGTGGCGGCGGCGGAGCGGGCGCAGGCGCCGAGTGCGCCGAAGCCGGCGACGCGGAATTTCGAGGTGCGGAACGCCAATCTCGTCGGCTGCGCCATCGGCAAAATCCCCGGGCTCGCCGGCTCGGGCGTGGTGGTCTCGCGCTTCTCGCGCGGCGGCGTGGTGGAGGTGGCGCGGCCGGAGACCACGTTGCGCGAAGGCGACATCCTCCATGCGGTCGGACCGGAGGAGGGCCTCGAGGCGTTGCGGATCGTCGTGGGGCGCGAGGCCTCGGTCGACCTGAAGGCCATCCCGGGCACGGTGACCAACAGCCGGCTGATCATCACGCGCAGCTCGGTGTTCGGCCGCGAGCTGGGCGAGATCGGGATTTTCCGCGAGCACGACGTGGTCGTGACGCGCGTGACGCGCGGCGGCATCGAGTTTCCGCCGACGCCCTCCTTCCGCCTGCAGTTCGGCGACGTGCTGATGGTCGTCGGCGAGGCGCCGCAGATCGAGCGCGTGGCCGCGGCGGTGGGCAATTCCAACAAGGCGCTCAACTCGCCGCAGCCGATCCCGTTCTTCCTCGGCATCGCGCTCGGCGTGATCGTGGGCGCGATCCCGCTGGCGTTTCCCGGGTTGCCGGCGCCGGTGAAGCTCGGCCTCGCGGGCGGTCCGCTCGTGGTGGCCATCCTGCTCTCGCGCGTGGCCAACACCGGTCCGCTCGTGTGGCACATGCCGACCAACGCGAACCACATGCTGCGCGAGGTCGGCATCACGCTTTTCCTCGCGGCCGTCGGACTGAAGTCGGGCGAGAAGTTCCTCGATGTGCTGCTCGGTGCGGACGGGCTGCGCTGGCTGCTCTTCGGGGCGGTGGTGACGGCGGTGCCGCTGCTCATCGTGGGCTTCCTCGCGCGCCGCATCTGGCAGGTGAACTACGCGGAACTCTGCGGCCTGCTCTCGGGCAGCATGACGGATCCGCCCGCGCTCGCGTTTGCGCAGCAGACGACCGGCAGCGACGCGCCGGCGATCGCCTACGCGACCGTGTATCCGATGGTGATGCTGCTGCGCGTCTTCTCGGCGCAGCTCGTGGTGTTTCTCCTCTACCGCGCGGCGGCGGGCTGACGCCGCGGGCCGTTCACGGCGCCGCGAGCACGACTTCGTTCACCACGGCGCCGGCGACATCGTGGTGCCGCACGACCATCCGCGGCTGGCTGCCGGTGCGGTTCACCTCGGCGGAGAGGAAACCGCCCTTCAGCCGGAAAAACTTCTGCACCTGCTCGTCGCCCGGGCGCGGCGTGTAGCCGCCGGCGTGGACATCCGAGGACGGGCCGCAGCCGAACTCGCGCACGCCGGTCTCCGGATGGACCGAGGTGTATTGCCAGTGGCGGTCGCCGTTCATGACGACGACCTGGTTTTTCCCGAGGAAGCGCCGCAGCTCGTCGCCCTCGGTGCGGAAGCCGGCGTTGGCGTGGTTGTCGGCCTTCTGCGTGCGGTCGGGACCGACGAACGGTGTGGGCGAGAGCAGCACTTTGAAGGTGGCATCGGAGGCCGCGACGGTGCGGAAGAACCACTCCTTCTGCGTGCGGCCCCAGATGGTTTTCTCCGGGCCGTCGGGGATGTCGTTGGGCGTGCGGAATTCGCGGCCTTCGACGAGCCAGATCTGCAGGTCGCGGCCGAAACGCACGGTGCGGTAGAGCTCGCCGGCGGGCTTGAGCGTCTGCTCGCGGAAGATGCGCGAGCCCTCGGCAAACGTGAGCGAGCCGTAGGTGAGCCCGGGCCAGGAATCGTTCTTCAGCGTGTCGTGGTCGTCGCAGAGGAAAAAGGCGGGCACCTGCCGGTGGAAATCGCGTTGGAACGGCAGCGCGAAGAGGCGGTTGAATTTGAAGCGCGCGAGCTCGGGCGAGTTGGCGATCGGGTCGGGCTTGTCGAAATACTCCACGTCGCCCGTGTGCACGAGGAAATCGGGCGCGAACTTGAGCATCGAGTCGTAGATCCGGTGGCCGCGCTGCGGGTCGTCGCGGCGCGGGTAGTCGCCGCAGGTGACGACGACAAACTTCACGGGCGCGGTGCGGTCGGGCGCGGGCGCGGTGGCGAAGCCGCCGGTGAGCGTGGGCCCCGCGCCACCGCCGGGGGCGCGCGATTCGACGGTGACCGTGTAGCGCGTCTGCGGCTGCAAGCCGCGAAACGCCACCTGCCGTGTGTGGTCGCGCGCGGGATCGACCGCGGTCCACTCGCCGCCGAGGGCCGGGCCGGTGCCGTCGGCGCGGCGCACGCTGATCCGCACTTCGCCGGCGGCGCCGGGCAGCGCGCCCTGCATGTCGGCGAGCGTGCGGCCGGCCGGCAGCTGGATGCGCCAGTCGAATTTGCCGTCGCGGACGGCGTTGGGGAGATCGGGCGTGAGGAAGGCGGCGCCGTCCCAATTGGCTTCGGTTCGGGCGGTGAGGCGCGTCCATACTTCGACGGAGTCGGCGGTGACCTCGCCGGTCTTGAAGCCGTTGCCTTGGAACACCGCGGCGTGCAGCAGACCGAGGGGCAGGATGCAGGAGGAAACGAGCAGGCGGCGGAGCAGGGTCATGGGGCGGGGGAGGAAGACGGGGAAGATGCGGGAGATCTGGGAGACGGGCGTGTGCGGCGGGACGGAGGCGCGCGAAGTCATGGAGCCAACGCTTCGCGCACGAGGGCGGCGATGGCGGGCGGCAGAGCGAGGGTGAGCGCGGCGGACTGTGCGGCGGGACTCATTTTTTTCCACGTCTTGCGCAGGATATCGATGAACTTTTCCCGCGGATACTCGGCGTGCTGCGCGGCGAAGGCGCCGATCTCGTTTTCGAGAAACACGAGGCACGCGGCATCCTCGAGGGCCTGGGTGCCGGGATTCGTTTTCAGGCCGGTCTTGGACACCCACGTGGCGACCTCCGCGGCGTCGTCGGCCGCTACGCCGGCCTCGAGCAGCAGCGCGCGCGCCCGCTCGGCCTGCTTGGTGTAGAGGGAGCGGCGCCACGCGTGGTAGCCGGGTTTGTCGAGCGGGAAGGTGGCGCGCGGCACGGACCAGCGTTCGAGGTGCTGGCAGCGCGCGGCGAGGCGCAGGAGCGGCGCGGCGTCGGGCACCAGGCGGGCGACCCAGGCCTCCATGCGGTCGGCGTAGACGAGCTCCGCCGCCCGGCCGTCGGGCGTGCGGTGGGGATCCGCGGCGTGGGCCGTGTCGATGAGGGCGCGGGCGCGGGCGAAGGCGGACATGATGGCGCGAGTCCAAGCGCGGCGCCGGCCGGTCGCAAGCGAGGTTCGGCGGGGAGCCGGGCCGCGCAGGTGCGGAATCGTCACGTGAATGTGCGCGGCCCGGACTTTCCCGGTCTCGCGGCTTGCGCTAGTTTTCGCGGCGGTTCAGACGTTCCGACCCCCGACGCCCCGCAACCCCGTTTCTCGCATGAGCGCACCCACCTGCCTGCCTGCCCTTGCCGTGCTTTGCCTCGGCGTCTCGCTGACGAGCCCCGCCTCCGCGCAGACCGCCCCGGCGCCCGCGCCGGCCCCGAGCACCGCCACGCCGGCCAACGTGCCCCCCACCGCTACCCGCCCCGGCGAGGCGCCGCCGCCCGTCGAGCTGTCGCCCTTTGAAGTGCGGGCGGAGAACGACGTCGGCTACCAGGCCGCCAACACCACGAGCGGCAGCCGCCTGAACTCCCGCCTGCGCGACACGCCGGCCGCGGTGTCCGCGTTCACGCCCGAGTTTCTCGCCGACATCGCTGCGACCAACCTCGAGGAGATGCTCGCGCACGCGACCAACATCGAAATCGACGTCGAGGACGCCAACGCCGGCTTCAACAACCCGCAGGGTCGCGGCGCCGACGGCAACGACTACTCGTTCCGCATGCGCGGCTCGCCCGCGGGCGCCTCGCGCGACTTCGTGGAGTCGAGCGTGCCCGTCGATCTCTACAACGTGGAGCGCGCCGAGGTGGCGAGCGGTCCCAACTCGATCCTCTTCGGCCTCGGCCAGGCCGGCGGCCTCGTTTCCCTCAGCGGCAAGAAGGCCAACCTGCAGCGCGACCGCACGACGGTGAAGTCGGTCTTCGGCTCGTGGAAGTTCGAGCGCTACGAGGCGGACCACAACCAGGTGATCATCCCGCGCAAGCTCTCGCTCCGGCTCCTCGGACTCTACCAGAACAACGAGGGCTGGCGGCACTGGGACTTCAACGATCAGGCGCGCTGGACCGTCGCGGCCGGCTACCAGCCGTTCAAGAACACGACCGTGCATGTGTCGTTCGAGAAGGGCCACATGGACAACAATCTCACCCTCGGCTGGAACGGCCAGGATCAGATTACCGCGTGGCAGGACGCCGGCCGGCCGCTCACCGACGGCACCGTCGTCCTCCCCGGCCTCAACCGCTTCAGCGCGACCAACCAACGCTTCACCTTCGTGGACCAGAACCGCACGGTCTATAACTACCGCGGCGAGTTCCAGACCGTGAACCGCTACGGGGTCGAGACCCTGCTCCCGCCCTCCGTCTCGCCCTACCACTACAACCTCACCGGCCCCGGTGGCACGCGGCACCAGACCTTCGACACGCGCCAGATCACGGTGCAGCAGCGGCTGCCGCGCGGCGTCGTCGCCGAGCTCGCCTACTTCCGCAACACCACGAACGTCGAGGCCCACGGCATGGCGATCGCCGGTGCCAACCTCCGCGCCGATCCCAATCCCACGCTCCCGCAGCCCGACGGCTCCGCGGGCACGATCCCCAATCCCTTCGCCGGCCGGATGTATTTCGAGTCGGTCTGGTTCAAGGACACGATCCGGACCTCCAACGAAATCTACCGGCTGAGCGTGGCCGCCGACGTCGGCCGCTCGCAGCGGTGGTTCGGCCGGCACCGCGTCGCCGCCCTCGCCGAGAACTCCACGCAGGACCGGCTCCGCCGCTGGCGCGATGAGATCCTCGTGGACGACCGCAACGTCCCGATCGTCAACGCCACCAACGCCGAGGGCGCCCAGAACCAGCTCACGCGGCGCAACTACATCGTCCCGGGCGACTACACGACCTACTATGGTGCCGATCCCACCCTGCCCGTCGCGCCGTTCACCTACAACGGCCGCACCTACACCAGCACCTACGCTTCGCGCGCCCGCGCCAACACCCAGACCGTGAAAGACATCACGAGCCTCATGTTTGCCGCCCAGAGTTTCTGGTGGAACGACCGGCTCGTGACGACGCTCGGTGCCCGGCGCGACGACATCAAATTCAAGAACGCGCAGGAAGAACGCGTGCTCGACCCCAACGACCCGCGCGTCGTCTCCAAGCTCATCGCCGCGGGCGAGTGGTATTTCAACGGGCAGTATATGCGCCACCACTACACGCCGACCACCTTCACCGCGGGCGGTGTGCTGCATGCGACCAAGCGGCTGTCGGTTTTCTACAACGTGTCGCGCAACAACGGCCAGCCGCGCTTCGACCGCACCGTGCTGCCCAACGGCGATGTGCCCGAGCCGACCGAGGGCCGCGGCCGCGATTTCGGCTTCATGCTCGATATCCTCGGCGAGGATAAGCTCTTCCTCCGCACGACGTGGTTCGAGACGCAGCAGCTCAACGACTCGCCGATTCTGCCCGGCAGCAACGCGCTCGGCGTCGACAACCTCACCACGATGCTCACGCAGCTGCTCACCGCCGGGAAGATCACGCAGGCCGACTACGACCGGCAGGCGATCACCTGGACCTCCGCGTCGATCGACATCTTCACCGAGGGCCTGGAAGTCGAGCTGGTGTCCAACCCCACGCGCAACCTCACGCTCCGCGCCAGCTACTCCAACTCCAAGCGCCGCCGGGAGAATTTCTTCACCGAGGTCTTCCAGTTCTTCGACACGCGCGTGCCGCAGTGGCGCACGCTGCTGGCCAACAACCCGACCGAGCTCGCCGCGCTCAACCAGGCCGCCGCCGAGCTCTACAGCGAACTGGACTTCCAGGTCGACCGGCAGAATTCCCCCTTCGGTTCCCGTCCGCACAAGCTCAACGGCACGGCCCGCTACGCCTTCCGCGAGGGCCGGTTGAAGGGCGCCTTCGTCGGCGGCTCCGTGCGCTACAACGGCAAGAACTTCCTCAGCTGGGACCGCACCACCGGCTACATCTACTGGGGCAACGAGTCGCTGCTCGGCGACGCCTTCGCCGGCTACCGCTTCCGCGTGCCGCGCACGAAGATCAACGCGACCGTGCAGCTCAACGTGAAGAACGTGACCAACTCGTATCTCGCGAATGTCGGCCGCTACAACGACAACTACACCGGCGTCCGCCGCGTGTATCTCAACGAGCCCCGCAGCTGGCGCCTGACCACGACGCTGGACTTCTGAGCCGGAGATCGGGCGGCGCGCCGGATCGCCGCCGTTCAGCGCCGCTGCATCAGGGCGACGAACAGCGCCTCGAGGCGCGGCACGTCGACCGCGCGCACCACGGTGACATCCGGCTCGCCGAGCCCCGGGCCGGCGCCGGCGGGCCAGCTGAGCGTGGCGCCGTAGCTCGCGCCGTGGTCGGTCTCGATGTCCATCGCGAGCGTGAGCGCCGTGGTGACGATCCCCGGTTCGAGCAGCACGGCGGCGGCGATCTCGTCCCACATGGGAAAGCCGGTGCCGATGAACGGCTGCAGGTAGCGGGTGACCGGCGTGTCGGCCGCGCCGACGGTGCGCGCGGCGAGGGCGGGCGTGAGCCTGGTGGGCGCGGTGGCGTCGAGCGGCACGCAGGTGATTTTCCGCCAGCCGGCGCGGAGCATGATGCTCGCGGCCTCGGGATCCCAGCGGCAGTTGAACTCCACGCGCGGGCTGTGGATGAACTGCAGCGAGAACTCGTCGACGGTCGAGGTATCGGGGCTGAACGAGCCGCCCATGAACACGAGTTCGCGGGCGAGTCCGGCGAACGCGGGATCGAGCCGTGCGGCGAGCGCGAGGTTGGTGAACGGCCCCATCGCGAGCACGGTGATCTCGCCGGGCGACGCGCGGACCTGGCGCACGAGGAAGTTGGCTGCGTGCTCCGCGGCGGGTGCGGTCGTGGGCTCGCCGGCGGGTGAGGGCGGCACGACGTCCGGACCATGGTGCCGCGTGCGGTTCATCGTGTTGTAGTCCGGCCAGTCCTCCATCCACGCGCCCTTGTAGGGCAGGCGGCCATGCAGGGTTTCCCAGCGGCGCGTGAATTCCTGCGTGTTGACGAGCGGGAAGGTGGCGCCGGGAAACACGGGGACGTCGGTGCGCCCGATGAGTTCGAGCAGCCGCAGGGTGTGCGCGACGTTCTCCTTCATCCAGCCGTCGCCGCTCGGGATGGTGATGCCGAGCACCTCCACGGCGGGCGACTGGAGCAGCATGAGGATCGACTGCAGGTTCGAGCCGCCGGGGCCGAACGCATCCTGATCGATGATGACCTTGCGGCGCGGAGAGGCGGCCGCGTTCACACTTTCTGCTCCTTCCATTTCCCGCGCTTGAACAGGACGCCGCTCCACAGCGCGAGCACGGAAAACGAGGCGGGCACGGCGATCACGACACCGATCGTGCCGAGGCCGAGCCCGTGCGCGAGCAGCCAGGCGAGCGGGATCTGGCCGAGCCAGAAGCAGAAGAAGTTGAGCCGCGTGGGCGTCCAGGTGTCGCCCGCGCCGTTGAACGCGCCCTCGTAGCACATGCCCGCGGCGTAGAGCGGAAACGCGAGGCTCACGATCCACAGCGCCCGCGCGCCCTCGCGCAGGACCTCGGGCTCGGAGGTGAACAGGCGCACGATCGGATACGCGAGCAGGACGAACGCGAGGCCCACGACGCCGAGGAAGATGACGTTGAACTTCGTCGCGATGCGCACCGCGGCCTCCGCGCGCGCGGGCTTGCCGGCGCCGAGGTTCTGGCCGACGAGCGTGGAGCCGGCGTTGGCGAGGCCCCACGCGGGCATGAGCGCAAACATCACGATGCGGATCGCGATCGTGTAGCCCGCGACGGCGGCGCTGCCGAAGACGGCGAGGATCTTGAAGAGCCCGACCCAGCTCGTGGTCGAGATGAGGAGCTGCAGGATGCCGCTCCACGCGGGGCGCAGGATCGCGACGAGGTCGGCCCGCACCGGCCGCAGGTGGCGCAGGCCGACGCGCACACGGCCGGGCCGCGCGGTGAGGTGCCACAGCTGGTAGAGCACGCCGGTGCCGCGGCCGATATTGGTGGCGACGGCGGCGCCGGTGACGCCGAGCTCGGGAAACGGGCCGAGGCCGAAGATGAAACACGGGCCGAGCACGATGTTGAGGGCGTTGGCGAGCCACAGCGTGCGCATCGCGATCACCGCATCGCCCGCGCCGCGGAAGATGGCGTTGATCACGAAGATCATGAAGACGGTGACGTTGCCGCCGAGCATCACGCGCGTGAACCCGGTGCCGAGGGCGACGGTGGCCTCGTCGGCGCCCATCCAGCGGAGGATGTCGGCGGCGAGAAACGCGAGGCCCACGCCGAGGACGGCCGCGAACGTGAAGCCGATCAGCAGGATCTGGCCGGCGGCCTGCGCGGCGCGCTCGGGATCGTTTTCGCCGATGCGGCGCGCGACGATCGCGGTCGCGGCGAAGGAGATGCCGATGGCGACGGCGTAGATGAGCGACATCACGGACTCGGTGAGGCCGACGACGGCGATCGCCTCCTTGCCGAGCCGCGAGACCCAGAAGACGTCGGCGACGGCGAAGAGCGACTCCATGATCATCTCGAGCACCATCGGCACCGCGAGCAGCAGCACGGCGCGGTCGAGCGGCGCGGCGGTGTAGTCGTGGTGTTCGCCTTTGAGCGCGGAGAAGACGCAGCGCCAGAACGTCAGCGGTCGTTCCGAGGGCGAAGCGGGCGCGGTCATCGGGCGGCGAGCGTGCCGCCGGGCGCGGGGCGATCAAGCCGCGAGCCCGGGCGCGGGGCGTGCAGCTGACAGCGCGTGTCGGCAGCCCACCTGCGCCGGACCGCGCGGGCCTCAGCCGAGGACGTGGCGCAGGCTTTCGAGATCGAGCACCTGCGCGAGCGACTCCTCCTGCACGACGGCGCCGGCGAGGGCGGCCTTTTCCCGCTGGAGGGACCGGATCTTCTCCTCGACGGTGCCGCGGGCGATGAACCGGTAGGCGTTGACCGGCACGGTCTGGCCGATGCGGTGCGTGCGGTCGATGGCCTGCGCTTCGACGGCGGGATTCCACCACGGATCGAAGAGCACGACGTAACTGGCGGCGGTGAGGTTGAGGCCGAAGCCGGCGGCTTTGAGCGAGAGCAGGAAGACGGTCTTGTCCCGGTCCTGCTGGAACTCGCGCACGAGCGCATCGCGGTCCTCGGTCTGGCCGGTGAGCAGGAGGTGCGGGATCTTCAGCGCGACGAGCCGCTCGCGGATGAGTTCGAGCATCGTGACGAACTGGCTGAACACGAGGACCTGGTGGCCCTCGGCGCGGAGTTCCTCGAGGCGTTCGGCGAGTTCGTCGAGTTTGGCGGCGGCGGAGTTCCGCAGGGCGGGCGCGACGAGTCCCGGGTGGCAGCAGATCTGCCGGAGCCGGAGCAGGCTCGCGAGGATGTGGAAACGCGCGCGGTCGAACTCGCGGTCGCTGCCGATCTTGAGCAGGGCGGCGCGGGCGCGTTTGAGCTCCACGTCGTAGAGGGCGCGCTGGTCGCCCTCGAGTTCCACGAGCACATCCTCCTCCGTGCGCGGCGGCAGGTCGGCGGCGACCTGGGCCTTGGTGCGGCGGAGCAGGAAGTGCCGCACGCGCGTGCGCAGGCGGGAGAGCGCGAGCGGATTGTCCTGCGCGTAGAGGCGTTTGAAGGCGGCCTGGGGCCCGAGCAGTCCGGGCAGCGCGAAGGCGAAGAGACTCCAGAGATCGAGCAGCCGGTTCTCGACCGGCGTGCCGGTGAGCACGAGCCGGCGTTCGGCGCGGAGCTCGCGCGCGACCTGGGCGACCTTGGAGGTCGGGGTCTTGATGAACTGGCCTTCGTCGAGGACGACGGCGTGCCACGTCTGCGCGGTGAAGTGCGGGCCGGCGATCCGCAGCTGCGTGTAGTTGGCGAGGGTGAGCGTGGGCGGTGCGGCCGGCGTGGCATCGCGGCCGCGTTTGCGGGCGGCGGGTGGCGGCGGCGGTTCCGTGCCGGGCGCGAAGCGCACGGTGGCGAGGAGCGGGGCGAACTTGGCCGTTTCCGCTTCCCAGTTTCCGACGACGGACTTGGGGGACACGATCAGGACCCGGAGCGGATCGTCCGTCGGCTGCTGCTCGTGCAGCCACAGCAGCCATGCGAGTGTCTGGACGGTCTTGCCGAGGCCCATGTCGTCCGCGAGCACGCCGCCGAGGCGGTTGGCGGAGAGAAACGCGAGGAACTCGAAGCCTTCCTTCTGATACGGTCGCAGCTCCGCGCGCAGCGTGGCGGGCACGGCGGGAGCGGCGGGTCGGGCGAGCTCGGTCGCGCGCGCGCGCAGGGCTGCGGCCTGGCGCTCGGGGAGAAACTGCGTGACGCCCGCGTGCGCGAGTTGCAGCGCGTGGAACCGCTGCGTTTCGCCGGCGAGCGCCGAGGCGGCGAGGGTGGCGGGGTCGAAGCCGGCCGCCTCGAGTGCGGCCGCCGGGGCGCCGTCGATCTCGACCGTGAGCCGGCGCCAGCCTTTGCCGGGGAGCCGCACGAGTTTGCCGCGGGCGCGGAGGAGCAGCGCGAGCTCGGCGGAGGTGAGCGTGGAGTCCTCGGGCTTGAGCGCGAGGGCGAGATCGAACCAATCGCGGTGGGTGTCGCTTTCGAGCAGCGTGACGTCGATGCGGGCCTTTACGGTCGCGCCGAGGAGCGAGGCGAGTTCGCCGGTGGCGTGCACCTCGACGTCGGCGGGCAGGCTCTCGCGCCACGCGACGAATTCGTCGGGAAACGCGCGGGTGACCCGGCGCGTCCAGCAGACCTCGTGGAGGTCGTAGGCGAGCTTCGCGGCGGGGAGCTGCGCGGCGACGGCCTCGGCCCGGCGGTGGTCGAAGGCATGGAATTTCCCCGGGGGCGGCTCTGCGGCGGGGCCCAGGGTATCGTCGGGCTCCCAGCCGTCGGCGACCCGGACGTGGCGCACGCGCAGCTCCGGGGCGTGGGCGACGAGCGTGAGGGCGAAGATCTCGTCGCCGAGTCCGTTGGTCCGCAGCTCGCACTCGAGGCGGGGCCGGAGCGTGACGTCGAGGCAGCGTTCCGTGAGCTCGGGCGGCAGCCGTGCGCCGAGCTGGCGGAGGAGTTGGAGCGTCGCGGGGTCGTCGATGACGTCGGCCGGGATGAGCGCGGCGCTGGAGGACTCGCCGTCGAGCGGGGCGGGGCCGCGGTGCACGCGGCCGTCGTGCAGGTAGAGGTCCGGTTTGCCGGGCAGGTAAAGGGCCGCGGCGGGGACGGGCGAGCCGTCGGGAAACTGCAGGGCGAGGACGAAGTCGCGGTCGGGGCCGGTCGCCGGGGCGAGTGCGTGCACGAGCGGCTCGGGTGCGATCGTGACGGGTTGGCCCGCGGAGGTGACGACGAGGGTGCGGGCGAGGGGGTGCAGCAGGAGCCGGTGCAGTGTGGCGCGGCCCTCGCGGTCCTCGGGCTTGAGCACGAGGCGGTAGCGGGCGAGCAGCTGCGTCTGGCAGATCGAGAGAAAGGCGAAGGTGGCGGGCGTCGTGTCGAACTGGGCGAGGGAGCGGTTGGTCTCGCGCAGGGTGCGTTCGAGGAAGGAGGCGGGCGCGGATTTCCACGGCGCGGTGTCGTCGGGGCGCGTTTCGAGCGTCCAGCCGGCGATGCCGAGGCACAGGCGCACCTGGAGCGGCACGAGTTTGGCATCGGCCTCCGGGTCGGTGGCGGCGGGCCGGTTGGCGGCCCGCAGCCGGTCGTGCCAGCGGGCGATCAGCTGGGCGTGCTGGCGGCGTTGCCGGGCGGCGATCACGCCGGTGGTGTCGGTGACGGGCCGGAGGAAGTCCGGCACCGCCTGGCCCGACGACTGGAGGTCGTGGGCGATGTAGTTCCAGAGTTCCAGCGGCGTGCCCGGAGGCTTGTCCCACCAGTCCGAATACAGCGCGTAGCGGCGGGACTGGTCCATTTCGCGGGTGTGGTAGCCGAGGCGCTGGACATCCGCGGCATGCACGATGCCGGTCTGGCGGAAGTTCTCGAAGGCGGCCGCGAGGCCGCCGAGGAACGCGCCTTCCTGGGCGGTGAGCGTGCGGCCGAGTTTGGCGGCGAGGACGGGCTCGAGTTGCTGGCGGAAGTCCCGGAGTCCGGCGGCGGCACCGGGGGCGGAGGGCTGCCCCAGCTGCTCGCGCCAGGCGAGGAGCGCGGCGAAGATATGTTTGCAGCCGGACTCGACCGGACAACTGCACCGGCCCGTCCAGGTCGGGGTGCTCCGCTCGAGTTCCACCTCGTAGAAAACGCTGCCCTGGACCTGGGCGATCACGACGGTCGGGCTGATTTTCCGCAGCGACGTGACGCGGTGGCTCTGAAAGTAGCGGTGGCCGCGGTTGCGGCTGGCGGGGTCGAAGTCCTGGAGCGCCTGGCCGATCGCGCCCGCGGCGTCGGGAGAATCGACGGTGGGGCCGGAAAGCGAGGAAGGCGACGAGCGCATGGGAGGGACCACGGTGTCCGCGCGCGCGGAGCGAACAAACGGAATCTGCGGTTCCGTTGCGGCGGGCCCCGGGCGCGGGCGAGCGGCCCGGGCAAAAAGCGGCATGCATTGACCAGTCCGCGCGCGGTCGAAAGCGCGGCGAAGGCGTAGACTACGGGCGCAATGGATCCGGCGAGACCGCCGCCCTCAGTCGCGCCGTTGCCGCCTCCTGGGGCGGCGGCCGGGGCGGACGCTGGGCCGGGCGCGGCGCGCCGGATGCTCGGCGGCAGCGAGTCGATCCGCCGGTTGATCCGGGAGGCGGAGAACGTGGCGCGGTGCGATGTGACGGTGCTGATCCAGGGCGAGAGCGGCACCGGGAAGGAACTGGTGGCCGAGCTGATCCATCGCGCGAGCGGGCGGTGGGCGAAGCCGTTGATCTTCGTGAATTGTGCCGCGTCGGCGGAGCCGCTGGTGGAGGCGGAGTTCTTCGGCCACGCGAAGGGGGCGTTTACCGGTGCGATCGCGGAGAAGCCGGGCCGCTTCCATCTCGCGGATGGCGGCACGCTCTTTCTGGACGAGATCGCCGACCTCGGGCCGCGCGGGCAGGGGGCGCTGCTGCGGGTGATCGAGGACGGCGCGTTTCTCAAGGTCGGGGGCACGGCCTTGCAGCGGGTCGATGTGCGCATCGTCGCGGCGACCAACCGGCATCTGGCGGATGCGGTCACCGCGGGCCGTTTCCGCGAGGATCTTTTCTACCGGCTGGAGATCGTGCCGCTGGTCGTGCCGCCGCTGCGGTCGCGGCCGGAGGATGTGCCGCTGCTGCTCGACGCGTTTCTCGATGAATTCGCGGGGCGGCACGGTCGGCTGCGTCCCAGCCTGACGGCTGCGGCGCTGCAGGCGTGCCAGACGCATCCCTGGCCGGGCAACGTGCGGCAGCTGCGGAATTTCGCCGAACGGCTGGTGATTCATGCCGCGGGCCGGAGTGTCGACGTGGGTGACCTGCCGGCCCTGCTGCAGGGCGTGGAGCGGGGCGGGGGTGGATTTGCGGTGCGCGCGGGGATGACCATCGCCGAAGCGGAGAAGGAGCTGATCCGGGAAACGCTCGCGCGGACGCCGCATCGCGCGCAGGCGGCGGCGCGGCTCGGGATCAGCCGGCGCGCGCTGCAATACAAGCTGAAGGCCTACGGTCTGCTGCCGCCCTAGTCGCGGCGGTGCACGGGTTGCACCGGCGCGGCGCAAGGTGTGCACGGCGGAGCGGGGGCCAACGCGGTCGCGGAGGAGCCGCGGCGACGAAGAGCGGCGCATGTGGGTGGGGGGCGTCGGTTTGTCCGCGCGGCGGCCCCGGGGGCACGAGGCATGCGGGATAAAGCGGCATGAGAACCACCCTCGAGAGATTGTTCGACGTGCAGGAGAAGCTCCTGCGCGATCCGCGGCCGGGCGCGGCCCGCGTGGCGACGTTGGCGCATCTGCGCGATCAGGTGCCGGAGCGGCTGCTGGCGCATTTCCTCCGGTTGCTGGTGCAGGGGCGTCGGGGCGTCGTGCTCGTGCGCCATGGCACCTGCATGCAATGCCACATCCGGCTGCCGGCGGGCACGGTGGCGGTGCTGGCGCGGTCGGAGGAAGCGCACACGTGCGAGCACTGCGGCGGATTCCTGCTGCTGCCGGAGGATGAGATGCCGGTGCCGCTGCGGGCGCGGGGGCACGCGGCCGAGCTGGCGGCTGCGGCGCTGTAGCGGGCGCTTGCGGCTGCGAGTTATCCCGGGCGCCGGCGGAGCGGCGCCTCAGCGGGCGAACATCGCGTCGTAGTGCGGCATCGCCTCGAAGATGCCGCCGCTCCGCGCGTAGTAGTCGGCATCGAGTTCGAAGACGCCGCGTTTCGTCTCGGCCCAGGGGGCGCCGGGGAACGGGTGGCGCCAGCGCAGCTCGGACCAGTTGCGGTAATTCTGGTGCCCGTTGGTCTCGACGAGCCCGAGGCCGAGGCCGGGAAACGCGGCGAGGCGGGCGGCCACGGCCTTGTTCCACTCGACGAGCTGCGGATTGACGGTGAGGTCGGCGCAGAAGCAGGGCACGCCGCGCTCGTGGGCGACCTGGGCGATCTTGAGCGACATGCTGAAGGTCTTGGCGATCGGCTTCAGGGCGATGGCCTGGTAGCCCATCTCGATGCGGCGGCGGGCGTCGGCATCGGTGTGCGCGCTTTCGTCGGCGGCGAGCCGCACGGGAATATCGGAGACATCGACCTCGAGTTCCTCGGGAAACGGTTCCTCGACGAGGGCGATCTGGTCGAAGGCGCCGATGGCGCGCGCGTGATCGAGGAGGCGGAGGAGGGTGTCCTTCGACTCGTAGCGGCCGTTGGCGTCGAAGTAATACGGGAGCTTGCCCGAGGCGGTGTAGGGCGTGCGGGCGTGGCCGATGGCGGCGTGGATCGCGCTGAGGCGGGCTTTGTCTTTCTCGAGCATCTCGGCCTGGGTGCCGGGCTGGCCGAGTTTGATCTTCATGAAGAAGTAGCCGGCCTCGACGGCGGCCTTCAGCTCCTCGATCGGGATGCCGTAGGCCATGAGCGGGATGCTGGCGACCTTGGCGTGGCGCGCGGCGAGCGCGGGGCGGTAGGCGGCGGGGATGAGGTCGTCGAACCGCGTGATGCCGCGCTCCCGGGCGTAGAGCAGCCACGCGGCGAAATCGATGCCGACGAGGGCGTTGAGCGCGAACGTCTCGCGCAGGCCGGGGTGCTCGGTGATTTTTTTGGCGTAGGCGTAGACCTCGTGGCGGTTGGCCTCGAGCAGCTCGATCGGATCGGAGAAGCGCTGGCCCTTGATCCGCTGCAGCGCCCACTCGGTGACGGCATACATGAGCGCGCTGCCGCCGCTCTCGCTGTGGGCGGCGAAGACGTGCGCATCGCTCCAGAGGACGCCCTGCGTGCAGAGGCCGACGCCGCGTTTGCCGCCTTCGCTCTCGAGCATGGCGACGCTTTGCCAGATCTCGGTCTGGTAGCCGCCCTTGAAGCCGAAAGGCCGGAGGAGGGGCTCACGCTCGAAGTTCGAGCCGACGCGGGAGATCGTGATGGGGGAGTGCACGGCGGAGGAGGAAGGAGGACGGGAGGGCGGGCCGCGGCTCCGGGGCGCAGGGACGCTCCGGACCGCTGGCACCGGGGAGGGACGGTGTCCGGCGGAGACGCCGGCTCAGGCGAGGAATTTCCGCAGATAGGCGAGGTCCGCCTTCATCAGGCCCGGCAGCACGCGGCGTTTCTCGGCCTCGGTCATGGGCGAGCGCTCGAACGGCGGATACTCGAGGTGCACGGAGATGGGACCGGCGATCTTGAGCTTGGCGACGAGGTCGAAGTAGGCGGGGAAGGGCACGATGCCTTCGCCGAGCGGCACGTTTTCCACCGTGGAGCGGCCGGGGGCCTGCTCCCACTTGAAGTCCTTGATGTCGATGCAGCGGACCCACGGGGCGACGAGCTTGAGCCCGAGGGACCAGGATTGGGCGCCCTCCACGATCGCGTGGCGGATGTCGTATTGCACGCCGGCCCATTTCGGATCGGTCTCGCGCAGCACTTCGTAGAGATCCCAGACGGGACCGCCGACGCGTGCGCCCGCGTGGTTCTGGATCGCGCCGTGCAGGCCGAGGCTCTGGTTGAGGGCGGCGAGTGCCTTGATCTCCTGCCGCACTTTGGCGAGGGAGCCCATGACGCCCGCGCTCTCGTCGTAGGCGAAGTTGCCGAAGCGGTAGACCTTGATGCCGAGCTTGGCGGCGGTGCGCAGCAGGGGCTCGGTGAACTTGTCCTTCACCGTCGTGATGCCGGTGGTGATCATCTCGACCTTGAGGCCGGCCTTCCGGGCGGCTTCGACCGCGCGGGGCAGGTCATCCTGCACCTTTTCGGGCACGACGTGGCCGCCCGGGCGCACGGCGTAGTCGATGCCGCCGTAGCCGGCCTCCTTCACCATCGCGGCGGTCTCCTCGTAGGAGAGGAACTGGAGCGGCTTGGCGAAAACGTGGATCGTGCCGAGCTGGCTGGGCTTCTCGAGGGCCTTGGCCGCGGCGCCGGATTTCTTCTTTTCCGCCTGGGCCCGGGCGGTGGAGGCGGCGAGGGGCAGGGCGGCGCCGGCGAGCGCGAGGCGGGCGACGAAATCGCGCCGGGAAAGGGAGTCGGGGGATCCGGGGTCGAGGTGCATGAGAGGGGAGGGTGACGGCGGAAAGGCATGCGTCCGCCGCGCGGCGCTGGCAATAGCGCGCGCAGGAATTTCCCGGTCGGGGCGGGGCGGTGGGAGGGGAGTCCGGCCGGGTTTTCCGGCGCCGGGGCTCAGCCCTTGCCGCCGCGGAGGACGACGAGGTGGTTGACGCCGTTGACCTCGAACTCGCGCCAGTAGCTGTCCTCGAGGGCGGCGAGCCGCTCCTCCTCGGCCTCGGTGAGTTCGTCGCCGAGCTTGGTGGCGCCGAGTTCGGCGTGGAGGTCGCGCTCGGCGAGGCGGAGGGCGAGCTCGTTCCAGAACACATCCTCCTGGAAGCGCTCGAGTTTCTCGGCGGCGGGGCCCTCGGTGATCTTCTCGTTGGGGAAGAACTGGCCGTTCACGTCGACTTCCACCTGATCGGCGCAGCCGAACGGTTCGGCGAGACCGAAGACCTTCTGGGTGAGATCCGCGTAGCGTTCGGGCATGGTGGCGGGGTCTTCGGGCCGCGAGCCGGCGACGGCGAGGCCGAGATGCACGAGCTCGAGCAGGCGCGAGAACTCCTTCTGCGTGAACGAAACCTTCATGGCCGCACAGAGGACGCGTTGCGCGGCCGCAGGCAAGGGCGGAGTGCGGAGGCGCGGGGTGCGGCGGAGGGAGCTGCGGCGCAATTGACCGCGCCCGCGAAACCGGCTCGGCTTCGCGCCAACTCGATGAGCGCACCCGCTCTTTCCCCGGTGTCTCCCGCCGCCCCCGAATCCGTTGCGTCCGCGCCCGCCGCCGGCGGCCGGCTCGTGTCCCTCGATGCCCTGCGGGGCTTCGACATGTTCTGGATCCTCGGCGGCGATGCGGTGCTGCAGATTCTCGGCGGCGCGACGCAGGTGGAGCCCTTCAAGTTTCTCGCGCAGCAGTTCGAGCACAAGGAGTGGGCGGGCTTCGCGTTCTACGACCTGATCTTTCCGCTGTTTCTCTTCATGGTCGGCGTGTCGACGGTCTTCTCGCTCACGCGCCTGATCGAGCAACACGGCCGCGCCGGCGCGCTGCGGCGGGTGTTTTTCCGCTCCGCGCTGCTCTTTGCGCTGGGGCTGTTCTACGCCGGCGGCGTGAGCAACAAGTGGCCGGACATCCGGCTGCTCGGCGTGCTGCAACGGCTCGCGCTCGGCTACTTCGGCGCGGGGCTGCTCTTCTGTTTCTTCAAGCCGCGCACGCTGGCGGCGATCGGGGCCGGCCTGCTGCTCGGCTACTGGGCGCTGCTCACGTGGGTGCCGATCCGCGATTTCCAGCTCGAGAAGAAGGCGATCGCGGCGCGGCTCGGCACGGACAAGGCCACGCCGGAGCAGATCCGCGCGGCGTATGAGGCGACGACGACCCAGGTGACGGGGCGCTACGAGTCGGGGCTCAACCTGAGCAACCACTTCGATTTCGAGCACCTGCCCGGGAAAAAGTGGGACGTGTATTGGGATCCGGAGGGGATCATCAGCACGCTGCCCGCGATCGCGACGGCGCTGCTCGGCGTGCTCGCCGGCGTGTGGCTGCGGCGGGCGGACCGCGCCGACCGGGAGAAGATCCGCGGGCTCGTGCTGGCGGGCGCGGCGGCGCTCGCGGTGGGCTGGTTGTGGCACCTGCAGTTTCCGGTGGTGAAGAAGATCTGGACCTCCTCGTTCGTGCTCGTGGCGGGCGGCTGGAGCCTGCTGCTGCTCGCGGCGTTCTACTACGTGGTGGACGTGCGCCGGTGGCGCGGCTGGTGCCAGCCGTTTGTCTGGATCGGGATGAACGCGATCACGCTCTACGTGGCCGCCAACATCGTGCGGCCGCGCACGCTCGCGCAGCGGCTGGCGGGGGGCGACGTGAAGGCGTTTCTCGATGCCAACATCGGCGCCCGCACGGGCGATCTGCTGATCGCGCTCGTGGGGCTCGGCTTCGTGCTGCTGCTCGCGCGCTTCCTGTATCGCCGGCAGATCTTCCTGCGCGTGTAAGGCCGCGCGGGGGTCCGGGAGCCGCGTCGCCTACTTCTTCGACTCGTCGATGGCGAGGAAGTGGATGCGGCCGTTGCGCCAGACCCGGACGAGCACGCGGGGGCCCTTGATCTGTTCGCTGAGTTTTACCGCTTCGTCGGCGTCCGCGACGGGCTTCTGGTCGAGGTCGAGGATGATGTCGCCTTCGCGCAGGCCCTGCTTGGCGGAGGGGCTGTCGGGATCGACGCTCGTGATGAGCGCGCCCTTGATGCGGCTCGGGATCTGGAGCTGGTCGCGCAGCTGGGCGGTGATGTCGCCGACGCCGACGCCGTTGAGCACGCCGATGTCGCTGGCGCCGGTGGCGGGGCGTTCCTCGCCGTCGCCGGCGCTGTCGGGCCGGCGGGCGAGCTTGGCCTTCACGGTGCCGCGTTTGCCGTCGCGGAGATACTCCACGGTGATCGGGGTGTCGGGCTGGATCTGGCCGACGGTGAGGAGCAGGTGGCGCGAGTCGCGGATCTCGGTGTTGTTGATCTTCACGATCACATCGCCGGCCTTGAGGCCCGCGCGCTGGGCGGGAGAGTCCTCGGTGACTTCGCTGATGATCGCGCCCTTCTCGGTGCCGAACTGGGAGGAAAGGTCGTCGGAGATATCCTGCGGGGCGACGCCGAGGAAGCCGCGGGTGACGCGGCCCGTGTTGACGATCTGTTCGGCGATGTTGCGCGCGAGGTTGATCGGGATGGCGAAGCCCACGCCGGCGAAGCCGCCCGAGCGGGAGAGGATGGCGGTGTTGACGCCGACCACGCGGCCGTCGGTGTCGATGAGGGCGCCGCCGGAGTTGCCGGGGTTGATCGCGGCATCGGTCTGGATGAAGTCCTCGATCGGGCCGATGCCGACGCCGCGGCTGAGGGCGCTGACGATGCCGCGGCTGACGGATTGGCCGACGCCGAACGGATTGCCGATGGCGAGCACGACGTCGCCGACCTGGAGTTGATCGCTGTCGCCGAGCGTCGCGGGCGAGAGACCGCTGGCGTCGATCTTGAGCACGGCGAGATCGGAGAAGGAATCGCGGCCGACGATCGTGGCATCGTAGCGCTTGGGCGATTCGCCGATGGAGATCTTCACCTCGTCGGCGCCTTCGACGACGTGGTTGTTGGTGAGGATGTAGCCGTCGGCGGTGATGACGACGCCGGAGCCGAGGCCCTGCTGCGTCTGCTCGGGGGCGCGGTTGCGCGGGGTGGCGCGCGGCGGGGTGCGGTTGTTGTTATTGTTGTTTCCGCGATTGCCGCGGTTGGCGGGGTCGTTGGGCCGGACCGACGATTCGTCGTCCTCGGGGCCCGGGATGCCGAGGCCGTCGAAGAACCGGCGGAAACGCGGGTCGTTGAGAAACGGATACATGTCCTGCATCCGCACTTTCTTGCTCGAGTGGACGTAGACGACGCTGGAGGCGGTGCGCTTGACGACGGGGGCGTAGCTGACGCGGTCGGGGGCGTCGCGGTTGATCGGCTTGGTATCGACGGGGAGCTTGAGCGGATCGCGCCGGGTGTCCGTCCCGGTGGCGGCGGTGTCCCTGGCGGCCTTCTCCTTTTTGGCGGTGCTGCCGGATTTGGCGGCGGGCGGGGTCTTCTTCGCCGGGGGAGCGTCCCCGGCGCGCAGGCCGAAGGAGGATCCGATCGTGAGCGCGAGGACCGCGGTGACGAGCGTGAGGCGGGTGACGCGCGTGGTCATGGGAGAGCGGAGAGTGTAGGTATCCACGGGAAGCGTTGAGCGGGAAAAGGCGGGCTCTGACTGGGCGGTCGTAAACAGGTTCCGTGTGCGGGAATCTGCAACCGGCACAAGCAGAAGTTGGGTGCCGTGCCGGGCGGATTGACCGGCGGTCGGCGCGCGGCAACGTGCGGGCATGGCATCGGAACGCACGGAAAACGCGGCGACGCCGCGCGGTCGGCCGGTGCTGCCCGGGCTGGCCTGGCTGCTCGCGGGCATGTGCGCGTTTGCGCCGCTGGCGGGCGCGGTGAAGCGGTGGCGGGCGGACGACCTGTCGTGGTTCGGCGGCGGTTTCGCGGTGGGGATCGCCGCGGCGTTTTTTCTGCTGCCGCTGGCGGGCGCGTGGCTGGTGGCGCGGCTGCGGCCCGACCGGCCGGCGTGGCAGGCGGGGGCGTTTTACGCGGTGCTCGGCGCGGTGCTGGGGGGACTGGTGTTGAACGCCGTCCTGCGCACCGCGGATCGCGAGGCGACGATCACCGCCCAGGCGGGCGCCGTGGCGAGCGGACTCAAGCTGACCGCGACCGGAGATGCCGCCGGCGTGGCCCGCCCGACTGTGCCGGCGGGCGCCGCCAATGCCGTCAACGACGCGATCGTGGCCGCGCAGAAGGCGACGGTGGCGCACCTGCAGGCGATGCAGCTCGCGTATGAAAACGCGGCGGCGGCGGTCGCGGCGCCGCGCTTCCACGACCTGCGGCCGCTCGACACGCGTGCGGCGATCGCGGCCCAGCGGGCCGAGGTGGAGACGTTCAAGAATGCGGTGCGGCTGTGGCGCGAGGAGGCGGAGATGACCGCGTATCGCTTCTCGACCGAGCTGCGGGACCGCCAGGTGCCGGAGTCGGTGGTGCGGGAGACGGTGGCGGCGTATCGCGAGGCGACCGAGAAGGCGCTGCCGCGGCTGCGCAAGCTGCGCGAGAAGGACGCCGCGATCGGCCTGCTGCTGGACCAGTTTCTCGACTTCGCGGAGAGCGAACTCGGCGGGTGGTCGTGGCGCGGCGAGGTGGGCGCGGAGAAGCTCGTTTTCGACCGGGCCGAAGCGCAGGACCGCTACGACGAGCTGGTGCGGACGGCGCGCGTGCTGGAGGACGAGCGCCGGAAACTCCGGGCCGAGGCCGGCCGGTAGAACCGGGGCGAACGGCGGGAAACGCAGGCCGCCGCCTGCGCGATTGACCGGGGCGAGGCCGCCCCGCTAACTCTCGCGCCTTATGTCCGCAGAATCCGCCACCCCCGCCGTCGCCATGGATGCCATCGTCGCGCTCGCGAAGCGCCGCGGCTTCATCTTCCAGTCGTCCGAGATCTACGGCGGACTCAACGGTTTCTTCGACTACGGCCCGCTCGGCGTGGAGCTGAAGAAGAACATCCGCGACTGCTGGTGGGCCGACATGGTGCGCCGCCGCGACGACATCGTGGGCGTCGAGACCTCGATCATCATGCACCCCAAGGTGTGGGAGGCGTCGGGCCATGTGGCCGGCTTCACCGACCCGCTCGTCGACTGCAAGGTGAGCAAGCAGCGCTACCGTGCGGACCAGTTGTTTTTCGCCGCCGTGGTGGTGACCGGCGCCGACGGCGTGGCGAAGACCGTCGGCTACGTGAGCGCCCTCGAGTCGGAGAAGACGACTGCCGATCTCCAGGCCGCCGCGGAGAACCTCAAGCGCAAGAAAGCGATCCAGGGCCAGCTCGCCCCGGTGCAGCCGAAGGACATGACCGAGGCCACGCCCGAGGAGATTCCGCTGATCCCGTCGCCCGCGACCGGCGAGCCGGGCTCACTCACGGAGCCGCGGGCGTTCAACATGATGTTCGAGACGCACGTCGGCCCGATGCGCGACTCGTCCGCGGTCGCCTACCTGCGGCCGGAGACGGCGCAGGGCATGTTCGTGGATTTCAAGAACGTCGTGGACACCGGCCGCGTGAAGCTGCCCTTCGGCATCGCGCAAATCGGCAAGTCGTTCCGCAACGAGATCACGCCGCGCAACTTCATCTTCCGCTCCCGCGAGTTCGAGCAGATGGAGATGGAGTATTTCATCCACCCGGACGCCGACTGGCTGAAGTGCCACGAGGAGTGGCTCGCGTGGTGCCAGGAGTGGCTGAAGTCGATCGGTCTGCCGGAGTCGCACCTCTCGCTGCACGAGCACCCGAAGGCCAAGCTGGCGTTCTACTCGCGCCGCACGGTGGACATCATGTTCCGCTATCCCTTCGGCGTGCAGGAGCTGTGGGGCATCGCGGCGCGCAGCGACTACGATCTCCAGCAGCACCAGAAGCACAGCGGCGTGCCGCAGGTGTATTTCGACGAGGCGACGAAGCAGAAAGTCGTCCCGCACGTGATCGAGCCCGCGGTCGGCGTCGACCGCATCCTCCTCGCCGTGCTCTGCGCCGGCTACGCGGAGGAGGACGTGAAGGACGACAAGGGCAACGTCGAGAAACGCACCGTGCTCCGGCTCTCGCCCCGCATCGCCCCCGTGAAGGTCGCGGTGCTGCCGCTGCTCAAGAACAAGGAGGCGCTGGTGGGCCGCGCGAAGGAGCTCTATGGAAAACTGAAGCGCAACTACGCGGTGTTCTACGACGAAGCCGGCGCGATCGGCCGCCGTTACCGCCGCCAGGACGAGATCGGCACGCCGTGGTGCGTGACCATCGATTTCGACACGATCGAGAAGGACGGCACCTTCACGCTGCGCGAGCGCGACTCGATGCAGCAGAAGCGCATCACCGAAGCCGAACTCTTCGCCCTGCTGGCGGAGAAGGTTTACTGAGCGGCGTGTTTCGCCTCCCGGCCGGCCTTTCCGTGCGCCCGCTCAACGCAGCGCGCGGAGGCCGCGGGTGAGGCGGGCGAGGGCTTCGGGGGCGGTGGCCGGATCGAGCGCGCCGTAGGCAATGCGGAGCGTCCGGCCGCGTTCGGCGCCGAAGGCGCTGCCGGGGATCGCGGCGACGCGGTGCCCGCGGATGAGACGCTCGGCGAGCTCGAGCGACGTGGCGGGAGCGCCGGAGTTTTCCGCGGCGGCCGGCAGGCGCAGCAGGAAGTAGAACGCACCCTGCGCCGCGGGCACCTCGCACACGCCCTCGGCGACCAGGGGCGCCAGCGTCGCCTGCACGAGCGTGCGGGCGGCGCGGATCGGGGCGAGCTGTGCGCGGACCCAGTCGCCGCCGACCGCGAGCGCCGCGGCGGCGGCGAATTGCGAGACGACGGGCGGACAGATGAGCACGGTGTCCTGGATCTTGCGCAGGGCGGCTTCGAGCCGCGCGGGATACACGAGCCAGCCGATCCGCCAGCTGGCGAAACCGTGGGACTTCGAGAGCGAGAACAGCGAGATCGTGTGCGCGCCCGCGCCCGGCAGCGTGCCCGGCGAAAAGTGCTCCGCGCCGTCGTAGGTGAACGGCGCATACGCCTCGTCGCTGAGGTGAAACACCCCGCGCTCGGCGCAGAGCGCGTTTACCGCTTGCAGCGCGGCGGCGGGATACACGGCGCCGGTCGGGTTGTTGGGCGAGACGGTCACGATCGCGCGCGTGCGCGGGGTGATCGCGGCGCGCAGCGCATCGACGTCGAGCTGGTGCGCGGCATCGGTCGGCACGAGCACGGGCCGGCAGCCGGCCATGACGATCGCCATCTCGTGGTTGAAGTAATACGGCGTCGGCAGGATCACCTCGTCGCCCGGATCGGCGATGGCGAGCAGCGCGGCGAGGAAGGCGTTGTTGCCGCCGGCGGTGACCATCGCGCGGGTGCCGGACGCGGCGGGATCCAGCGCGAGCGTGTGTTCGCGGGCGAGCGAGCGGGCGATTTCCTCGAGGAGAAACGCGCACCCGGCGACCGGCTGGTATTTGTGGTTGGCGGACTCGGCGAAAAACCGCGCGAGCGCCTCGCGCGCCTCGGGCGGCGGGCCGTAGCCGACCACGCCCTGCCCGAGCGAGATCGTGCCCGGATGGGCGCGGATCAGGTCCGCGATGACCGGGATGATCGGCGACTGCACGGCACGGAGGCGGTGGGATTCCTGCATGGGAGGCATCACTTCGTGAACGAGCGCGGCGCGGAGGCGAGCGCGGGCGGAAAGGGCACGCCCCAGAGCGCGGGCTGCTCCTGCGGCTCGCGGTTGCCGCCGGGCACGAGGTGGCGGAAGACGTCGTCGAAACGCAGGCTGCACTGGAGTCGCCGCTGCGTGCCGGAATCGATTTTCGGATTCACCACGATGACGGCCTCGGTGAAGGGCGGGGCGTTCTTGATCGCCTGGGCCGCGGCGCGGGCCGCCGCGGGCGTGAGCGAGCGGTCCTTCACCACGGCGTCGAGGCGCTGGAGATCGGCGAGCGTGACGGGGCCCCATAGCCGCCGCCATTGCTCGGGCGTGATGCGCGGGGAGACGATGTTCACGAAACGTTTCTCCGCCCCGATCTGCTGCCAGAACCCGATCACGAGGATGAACGGTTCGTCGATCCGGTGCTGCCGGAGCGCGTCGCCGAGGTCGACGGGCGTGCCGAATTTCGCCGCCTTCGGATTCACCGGCACGCCGCCGAAGCGTCCGTTGACCGCGGCGGGGATGTCCCATTTCTGCGTGTAGCTGCGGGGCCGGTAGCCGTCGAAAAACGTGTCGCACACCCAGCGTTCGAAGAGGATTCCGTGCTGCTGCACCTCCTGCGCGCGGAGCGTGCCGGCACCCGACGCGACCGCGCCGGTCAGCGCCAGAGCGGTGCGGAAAACGAAGGCGCGCAGAAGGCGGAGCATCGCGGCAGGGGGGGCGCGGAGACTCCGTGCCGCCGCCGCGGCGCAGTCAACGGTTCTCCTGCGCCGGGTATTGCTCCGCCGCGTTTCCTCTGCACCGTGCCGGCCATGCGTGCGCTCCTTACCCCGCTGCTGTTCACGTTGGCTCTGGCTTCCGCCGTCGCGGCGCAACCGGCCAGACCCAACATCATCTTCGTGCTCGCCGACGACCTCGGCTACGGCGAGCTGGGCTCCTACGGCCAGAAACTGATCCAGACGCCGCACCTCGACCGCATGGCCGCGGAGGGCATGCGTTTCACCCAGTTCTATGCCGGCAGCACCGTCTGTGCGCCCTCGCGCAGCGTGCTCATGACCGGCCAGCACATGGGCCACACGCGCGTGCGCGGCAACGCCGGCAACCGCAACATGGACGCGCAGTCCCTCATGGCGGAGGACGTGACCGTCGCGAAGGTCCTCAAGGCCGCCGGCTATTCCACCGCGCTCATCGGCAAATGGGGTCTCGGCGAACTCAACCAGCCGGGCGAGCCGCGGAAGCAGGGCTTCGATTATTTCTTCGGCTATCTCAACCAGACGCACGCGCACAACCACTACCCCAGTTTCCTCATCCGGAACGGCGAGCGCGTGGACCTGCCCAACGACCTCGTGCAGTCCGGCTCCCACGAGGGTGCGGGCTACTCGAAGAACCGCGCCGTCTACGGCGGCGATGTGCTCGCGAAAGACGTCGAGGAGTTCATCGAGCGCCACAAGGCGAAGCCCTTCTTCCTCTTCTACTCCCTCGTCACGCCGCATGCGAACAACGAGCGCAGCCGGGACCTCGGCGAGGGCAACGAGGTGCCCGACCAGGGCATCTACAAGGACAAGCCCTGGAACGACGCGACGAAGAACCATGCCGCGATGGTCACGCGGATGGACCGCGATATGGGGGCGTTGTTTGCCCAGCTCAAGCGGCTCGGGCTCGACGAGAATACCGTCGTGATGTTCTCGAGCGACAACGGCCCCCACCGCGAAGGCGGGCCGAGCTACGACCCGAGTTTCTTCCAGGTCAGCGGTCCGTTTTCCGGCCTCAAACGCAGCCTCACCGACGGCGGCATCCGCGTGCCGTTCCTCGTGCGCTGGCCGGGGCGCGTGAAGGCGGGCGCGGTCTCGGATCACGTCGGCTACTTCGGCGACATCATGGCGACCTTTTCCGAGTTGGGCGGGGGCAAGCCGCCCGGGCAGCTCGACAGCGTCAGCTTCGTGCCGACGCTGCTCGGCCGCGGCGCGCAGCGGAAACACGCGTATCTCTACTGGGAATTCTACGAGCAGGGCGTCAGCCAGGCCGTGCTGCTCGAAGGGCGCTGGAAGGCGCTGCGGCTGAAGACGCTCCAGGCGCCCGTGCAACTCTTCGACCTCACCGCCGATCCCGCGGAGAAAAACGATGTCGCGGCGCAAAACGCGGCTCTCGTCGCCCGGGCCAAGGAGGTCATGCAGACGGCGCGTTTCGACAACGCGCACTGGAAGCTCTCGACCCCGCCCGCCAAGGCGCCCGCGCCCTGAGTCGGGCGCGACGCGCGTCAGCCGAGCGGCAGCGTAAACGAGAACGTCGCGCCCTGCCCGGGCTCGGACGTCGCCCAGATCCGGCCGCCGTGGTCCTCGGCGATCTTGCGGCAGATGGTGAGGCCGAGGCCGGTGCCGTGCGCCTTGCCGTGGGTCGCAAACGGGCGGAAGAGATTCTGCGCGATGGCCGGTGCGATGCCGCGGCCGGTGTCGCGCACATCGACGCGCAGCTCCTGCGCACCGGCGGTGAAGCGGAGGAAAATGCCGCCGCCATCGGGCATCTCGTCGACGGCGTTGTTGATCAGGTTGTGGAAGAGCCGCGAGAGCCGCTTCGGCTCGATCTTCACCTCGACGTTGGGCGCCGGGGTCTCGACGCGCAGCTCCACCCCGCGGTCGGCGACTTCCTCACGGATTTCCCCGATCAGCGGGTTCATGTAGCGCGCGAAGTCGAGCGGGCGGAGATTCGGCCGCTGGCCGGTGGGCTTGGTGAACTCGATCAGCTCCTGGAGCATGTTGGTCATCCGGTCCACCTGGCGGGCGATCTTGCTCTGCGCGGCGGAGCGCATGGGCGGCGACGTGTCCTCGCTGCACGCGAGCTCGGCGGCGAGGCCGATGATCGCGAGCGGGTTCTTGAAGTCGTGCACGATCGTGCCGGCGAAGCGGCCGATGGCGGCGAGCTGCTCGGCCTGGATGATCTCCTCGAGATATTTCTGGTTCAACGCCCGCATGCGGATGCTGAACTCGCGCACGATATCGAGCGCGAGCTGCGGGTGGGCGTTGAGCAACGTGAGCACCGTGTCGCGCCGCAGGAAATACGCGGTGGTCTCCACCTCGGCCGTGGCCGTGGCCGAGCGCGGCGCGTCGTCCACCACCGCCATCTCGCCGAAGAAGTCCCCTTCGGCGATCAGCGCGAGCGTGCGCGGTTCGTTCTGGCCGACGACGGCCGAGATGCGCACCTGGCCCGTCGCGACGAAATACATGCCGTCGCCCGCATCGCCGGCGGAAAAGATCACCTCGCCCGCGGCAAACTTCCGCCGGTGCCGCTCGCCGTCGTGCGTGCGCAGTTCCGCGCTGAGCGCGGCGAGGAAACGGTGGCTGGCGGAGGAGGCCATGGGCGAGCCGGAGCATGAAGCGGACCGGTGGGGCGTAAAGGGCGGAACCGTGCGCGCGGCGGCGACCGGAGCACCGTGCGCCTCACGTTGCCTTGTCCGCCGTGAGCGCCGGCGGGGTTGATGCCGCGGCGATGTTTCTCCGCGCCTTTGGGCGTGAGCCAGGCGCCGGGGCGAGCGGCGCGTGCGTTCACGGCCTCGCGGCCGGGGCAGGCTTGGGCGGCAGCGGCGCCGCGCTGGCGTAAACGGTGGGATCGACGAGCCCGGCCTGGGCAAAGGCCTCCCGGCGCTCGACGCAGGTGCCGCATTTGCCGCAGTGAATTTCGCCGCCCCGGTAGCAGGACCACGTGCGCCCGAGATCGACGTGCAGCCGCGCGGCCGCGGCGGCGATCCCGCCCTTGTCGAGGGCGATGAACGGCCGCAGCAGCTGCACCTGCGCATACGTGCCGAGGCGCATGGCGTCGCCCATCGCGCGCATGAAATCCTCGCGGCAGTCGGGATAGATCGCGTGGTCGCCGCCATGCGCCGCGATCACGAGCCCGGCGGCGCCGGTGCTTTCCGCGAAGCCGCAGGCGATCGAGAGCATGATCGCGTTCCGGAAGGGCACCACGGTCTGCTTCATGTTCTCCGCTTCGTAGTGGCCCTCGGGGATATCGCCGCCGCTCCGGAGCAGCGCGGAGGCGAACAGCCGGTCGACGAAATCGAGCCGGATCGTCTCGTGCCGCACGCCGAGCGCGCGCGCGTGCTCCGCGGCAAACGGGATCTCGCGGTGGTTGTGCTTCGCGCCGTAGTCGAAGCTCAGCACGGCGGCGACCTCGTGCGCCTGCCGCGCCCAGTGGAGGGCCGTCACCGAATCCATCCCGCCCGAGCAGAGCACGACGACTTTCATGGGCGGGGATGGCGGCAAAAACCCCCGCCGGGCGCAAAGGGAAACCGGTTGCAGCCCCCCTGCGGGCACTGAGTGGCTTCGCGGCTTGGCACCCGGCGCGTTCCGGGCTTTTTTCCGGCTCTTTCCCCATGCTGATCCTGCACGATCCGCGCTGCGCCGACTACGGCTCCTCGATGCGTCCCGAACAGCCCGCACGCGCGGTGCGCACCGCCGAGCACCTGCGCCGCGCGCATCCGGACTGGACGTGGCGGGAGCCGTCGGCCCATTCGGCGACCGACGACGTGCTGTTGCTGGCGCATGTGCCCACGCACCTGAAACGGCTGACCGTGAGCCGGGATTTCGATCCCGATACTCCGTATTTCCCCGGCATCGGCGACCACGCGCGGCGTGCGGTCGCGGCCGCGGTGGACGCCGCGCGGCATGCGCTCGCCGCCCGGCCGCGCGAACCGGTCTTCGCGCTGATGCGGCCGCCGGGCCACCACGCCACGTCGACGCATGCGATGGGCTTCTGTTATCTGAACCAGATCGCGATCGCGGCGCTGTTTGCGCGGCGGCACCTCGGGGCGGCCCGCGTGGCGGTGTGGGACTTCGACGCGCACCACGGCAACGGCACGGAGGCGATTCTGCAGGAACACACCGGCGTGTTTTTCGCCTCGGTCCACCAGTATCCCGGCTATCCCGGCACGGGCACGCAGGACAACGGACCCTTCATCCGCAACTGGCCGGTGGCGCCGCGCACCCCGCGGGCGGAGCACATGGCGGCGATCCGGGCCTCGCTGGATGCGGTCGTGGCGTTCAACCCCGACCTCATTCTCGTCTCGGCCGGCTTCGATGCGTATGCCCACGATCCCATCACCTCGATGACGCTCGAGCTGGAGGACTTTGCGACCTGCGGTCGCTGGCTGCGCGAGACCGGGCGGCCGGCCGCCGCGGTCCTCGAAGGTGGTTATCACTCGGATCTGCCTTTGTTGGTTGATGCCTTCCTCTCGGCGTGGAATAACGCCGCGTAAGTTTGCTGCATGATTTCGCGCTTTCTCCCGTCGCGTCTCCGCCGTTTCCTCGGTGTAAAAGTGTCCACGCGCCCGCCCGCCTTCCAACTGCTCGATCAGCCGGGTTCACTGCACCCGCTCCTCGAGGCGATCGACCGGGTCGACGAGGTCGCCCTCGATACCGAGGCGGACAACATGTATCACTACAAGACGCGGGTCTGCCTGCTGCAGTTCCTGGTCGACGGTGAGGTCTTCCTGGTCGATGTGCTCGCGCCCGGCCTGAAGCTCGAACCGCTCTGGGCGATCCTGGAGAAGAAGCACCTGGTGATGCACGGCAGCGACTTCGACCTGCGGCTGCTCCACGACCTCTGCCGCTTCGAGGCGAAGAGCCTGTTCGACACCATGCTCGCCGCGCAGCTGCTCGGCCTGCAGCGGATCGGGCTCGCCGCGCTGCTCGACCAGCATTTCGGCGTGGCGCTCGACAAGGATGGCCAGAAGGCCAACTGGTCGAAACGCCCCATCACGCCCAAGCTTCTCGACTACGCCGCACTCGATGTGTGGCACCTGCCCGCGCTGCGCGACATCCTCCGGCGCGAGCTGAAGAAACTCGGCCGGCTGGAGTGGCTGGAGCAGCAATGCCGGGCGCAGATCGCCGCGGGCTGCGACGGGTTTGCCCCGCCGACGGAGAACGACTGGCGGATCGGCCGCAGTGAACGCCTGCGCGGCCCCGGGCTCTCGGTCCTGCACGCCATCTGGCACTGGCGCGAGGCGCAGGCGCAGCGGCTCGACACGCCGCCGTTCAAGGTCTGCGGCAACGCCCTGCTGCTGAAGGTCGCCGAGGCGGCCGAAGCGGGCGACAGCGAGGCGACCATCCTCTCCAGCGTCCACCTGGGCAAACGGCACGACCGGCTGTTTTCGTCGCTGCAAGCCGCGATCCGCGCCGGGCTCGACCGCGATCCCAAGTCGCTCCCGCGCCGGCCGGGCCGGGACCCGAATCACGTTTCCCTCACCCAGGCCGAGATCGAGCTGCAGGATCGCATCCGCGCCGACCGCGACCGCGTCGCCAAGTCGCTCGAGATCGAGCCCACGCTCATCGCCAACCGCTCCCAGCTCGCGCAGATCGCCCGGCAGCCGCGGAATCTCGGCGCCGTGCTGCTGCCCTGGCAGGCCGCGCTGCTCCGCAACGAGCCCTCGCTGAAACACGGCTGAGCGCCGGGGTGGCGGCGCCCCGTTTGCGGCCTTGCGCAACTTCCGCCCGCCACCCAGCGTCTCCCCTCCCGCCACCTCCCAGTCGTTCATGAAAACGAAGCTTTCCCTCGCCCTGACCTCCCTCGCCCTGCTCGCGTTTGCCTCCGGCTGCGCGACGCGCACCACCTCGACCGGCGGCAAGGAGACGACGGTGCTCGGCGGCGCGGTCACCGTGAGCAAGGACTCCTTCCAGCCGACGAACCCGGCGACCATCGACGCCGACACCTCCAAGCTCCTCGGCAAGAACGGTCCCTCGGGCAAAAAGACCTCGCTGCTCTGGGGCCTGATCACGCTGCACGACTACTGAGGCGGCCCGACCGCGAGACGGGGCTTCAAAACCCCGGTAAATTCCGACGCCGCGCTGCATCGCGCGGCGTTTTTGTTGCGCCGGTTTCCGGCCCCCGGCTCACTTCGCGCTCCGGATGTCCACTGCTGCCGTTCACGCCAATATCGCGCGCCACCTCGCCACGATGGCGGCCGCGCAGCCCGACCGGGCGGCGTTGAAGGTGCCGCGTGGCCGCGGGCGCGACGGTATCGATTATCTGACGTTGAGTTTCGCGGAGCTCGAAGCCGAGGTCGCGGCCTGGACCGTGCGGTGCGCGCGGGCCGGACTGCAGCCCGGCGACCGCACGCTCGTCATGGTGCGGCAGGGCCTGCCGCTGATCGCCTCGGTGTTCGCCCTCTTCCGCTACGGCGCCGTGCCGGTCGTCATCGATCCCGGCATGGGCCTGAAGAGTTTCCTCGCGTGCGTGGAACGGTCGCAGCCGCGCGCGCTGCTCGGCATCCCGCTTGCGCAAATCCTGAGCCGTGTGTTTCGCCGGCCATTCCGCACGGTGCGCACGCGCATCGGCGCCAGCGGCAGCCTCACCGCGCGCCTCACGCGCCCCGGGGCCCGGCTGGCGGACGTCACCGGCGCCCCCGCGCCGGCACGCAGCGCCGCGCAGGACCTCGCCGCGATCCTCTTCACCTCCGGTTCCACCGGCGCCCCCAAGGGCGTGTGCTACGAGCACGGGATGTTCGATGCACAGGTGAGCGTGATCCGGGAAACGTATGGCATCGCGTCGGGCGAGATCGACCTGCCGATGCTCCCGATCTTCGCACTCTTCAATCCCGCGCTCGGCATGACCACCGTCGTGCCCGAGATCGATCCGCGACGCCCCGCGGCGCTCGACCCGGCCAAGATCGTCCAGGCGATCCGGCAGGAACAGGTCACCAACTCCTTCGGTTCCCCGACGCTCTGGCGGAAGATCGCCGCGCACTGCCGGCAGGAAAACATCACGCTGCCCACGCTGCGCCGCGTGCTCTGCGCCGGCGCCGCCGTGCCCGCGGCGCTGTGGCGCGATGCGCGCACGTTTCTCCCGGGTGGCCGGCTGCACAGCCCATACGGCGCCACCGAGGCGCTGCCCGTGGCCAGCATCGCGTCCGACGAGATCGAGGCCGAGGCGGTGTGCGGCGCGTGCGTGGGCCGGCCGGTCCGGGGCGTCGACGTCAGGATCGTCGCGATCGAGGATGGCCCGATCGCGGACCTCGCCGCCGCGCGCGAGCTGCCGCGCGGACAGGTGGGTGAGATCGTCGTGGCGGGGCCGATGGTGACGCGTGATTACGACGCGAGCCCGCAGGCGACGGAGCTCGCCAAGATCCCGGCCGTCAAGGACACGGACCCGGCCGCGCCGCGCGGCGGCCTTTTCTACCACCGGATGGGCGACTGCGGCTTCCTCGACGGCGAGGGCCGGCTCTGGTTCTGCGGCCGCAAGGTCGAACGCGTCGAGACCGCCGGCGGCACGCTGCACACCGAGCCATGCGAACAGGTTTTCCGCCGGCACCCGCGGGCCGCGCGCTGCGCGCTGGTCGGGCTCGGCGAGCGCGGTCGGCAGCGGCCCGCCCTCGTGGTCGAGGCCAAGGTCGCCGATTCCGCCGAGGCGCGCGGGCTGGCCCGCGAGTTGCGCGCGTTGGCGCTGGAGCACGCGCACACGGCCACGATCAAGCTCTTCTATTTCCACGCGCAGTTCCCCGTGGACGTGCGGCACAACGCCAAGATCCACCGGCTCACGCTCGCGAAATGGGCCGCCACCGCCGTCGGCTTCGAGTCCGACCCGAAGCGCTGAACCGCCGCCGCGCGCCCGCTCGCCATCTCCCGCGATGTCCTCCGCCTCCGCCCCCGTCCTCGTCACCGGCGGCACCGGCTTCCTCGGCCGCCGGCTCGTCGAGCGGCTGCTGGCCGAAGGCCGCAGCGTGACGGTGCTCGCGCGGCGGCCGGCGCCCGATCTCGCGGCGCGCGGGGTGCGCTTTGTGAGCGCGGCGCTCGACGATGCGCCCGCCGTGGCGGCGGCCTGCGCCGGACACGGCACGATCTTTCACGTCGCGGCCAAGGTCGGGATCTGGGGCCGCTACGAGGAGTTTTTCCGGACCAATGTCCTCGGCACGCGGGCGCTGCTCGAGGGCGCGCGCGCGCACGGCGTGCGGCGTTTCGTGCACACCAGCACGCCGAGCGTCGTCTACAACGGCCGTGACCTCGCCGGCGCCGACGAGTCGCTGCCGCTCACGACGGCGTGCCCCGCCGCCTACCCGCTCACCAAGGCGCTCGCCGAGCGCGAAGTGCTCGCGGCCAACGGCCCCGCGCTGCGCACGGTCGCGCTCCGCCCGCACCTCATCTGGGGTGTCGGCGACCCGCACCTCGTGCCGCGGATCCTCGCCCGCGCGCGCGCGGGCCGGCTGCGGATCGTCGGCGGCGGGCGGAACCGGGTCGACATGGTGCACGTCGACAACGCCGTCGACGCCCACCTGCTCGCCGAGGCGGCGCTCGACCGCGCGGCGGCCGGCCGCGCCTATTTCATCACCAACGACGAGCCCGTGGTGCTCTGGGACTGGATCAACGCCCTGCTGCATGGCCTCGGCGAACGTCCGATCGAGAAACGCATCCCGCTCGGCGCCGCCGCGGCGGTGGGCGCGGTCTGCGAGGCGGCATGGCGTTGGCTGCCGTTGCGCGGCGAACCGCCGATGACGCGCTTCGTCGCCGCGGAGCTCGCGAAGGATCACTGGTTCGATCTGACCGCGGCGAAGCGCGATCTCGGCTTCGTGCCGAAGGTCTCGATGGCCGCCGGCACGGCGGAACTCATCGCGCACCTGCGCACCGCCGCCCGCTGAGTCGGGCGGCGCCTGGCGGCGGCGCTTTCAGCCCGGCAGGCCGCGCTGCCGCACCGCTTCGAACAGCGTGATGATCGTCGCCATCGCGACGTTCAGCGAATCGGCCTGGCCCGCCATCGGGATGCGCACCGGCAGGTCGGCCTCCTTGAGCCAGAAATCGCTCAGCCCGTATTGCTCGCTGCCCATCACCACGGCGAGCGGTCCGCGCAGGTCGGCGGCGGTGTAGAGCGTCTGTCCGGCGGGCGTGGTGGCAACGGTGCGGATCTTTTTGGCGCGCAGCCACGCCAGCACCTCGGCGCTTGCGCCCACGACGAGCGGCACGGAGAAGAGCACGCCGGTCGAGGCGCGCACGACGTTGGGATTGAAGATGTCGGTCACCGGATCGCACACGATCACGGCGTCGCACCCGGCGGCGTCGGCGCTGCGCAGAATGGTGCCGAGATTGCCGGGCTTCTCGATCGCCTCGACGACGAGCAGGAAGGGATCGGGCTTGAGCGCGAGGTCGCCGAGGGCGCGTTTCCACTGCGGCGCGACGGCGAGGAGGCCGTCGGGCCGTTCGCGGTAGGCGACCTTGGCAAACGCCTCGCGCGACAGTTCGAAGACGCGCGCCCCGGCCTGCTCCGCGCGGGCGATGAGGTCGGGCTCGTTCTCGCCGAGGAACCACTCGGGTGCGATATACAGCTCCTGCAGCGGCACGTGCTTCTCGAGCGCGCGCCGGATCTCGCGATAGCCCTCGACGAGGAAGACGCCCGCTTCGTCGCGCGGCCGGCGATCGCGCAGCTTCACCAGCTGCTTCACGCGCGGATTCTGCAGACTCGTGATCTTCTCGACGGGCATCCGGACCGATGTAACCGCGGCGCGCCGGAGGGCACGGAGAAAACCCGCGGACTTTCAGCTTTCTCTTTCGCGCCGGAGCATGACTCTCTGGCCGCGTGGGGAAGAAGAAAAAGTTCAACGACCAGCCGTTCCGTTATCACGCGGAGATCGAGCTCGAGATCGCCACGCTGACGAACCTCGGCGTGGGGCTCGGCCGCGTGGCGCTGCCGGGCGACGCGGAGGCGAAGTGGGTCGTGATGGTGCCCTTCACGCTGCCGGGCGAGCGCGTGCGGGCGCGGGTCTTCCGCAACCACCGCAATTTCTCCGAGGCCGATCTCGTGACCGTGCTCGTGCCGTCGCCGCACCGGATCGCGGCGCCGTGTCCGCTCTTCGGCCGCTGCGGCGGCTGCCAGTATCAGCACCTCACCTACGCCGAGCAGCTCGCGTGGAAACGCCGGCAGGTCGCGGAGCTGCTGCACCACATGGCCGGCCTGCCGGACTTCCCGGTTGCGCCGGTGATCGCCTCGCCCCGCGACTACGGCTACCGCTCGAAAATCACGCCGCACTTCAATCCGCCGCGCGAATTCCCCGCGGATCCCGCCGGCGGCGAGGCCGCGCCGGCGCCCGCGCGCGAGCTGCCGATCGGCTTTCTGCGGCAGGGCACGCGCTTCGACCTGCTCGATGTGCCGCAGTGCATCATCGCGACCGACGCGATCAACACGCGGCTCACCACCGTGCGGGCCGACGTCCGCGCGCGGGCCGCAGCGGGCGAATTCAAGCGCGGCGCCACGCTCCTGCTGCGCGAGGCCAGCGGCGCAGTGACGACGGACTACGATGCCGTGATCACCGAGACGATCGCGCGCGAGTCCGGGCCGCCGCTGCGGCTGCACTTCCTCGCGCGGGATTTTTTCCAGAACAACCCCTTCATCCTGCCGGCGTTCACCGGCTACGTGCGGGCGCAGGCGGCGGCGACCGGGGCGCGTTTCCTCGTCGACGCCTACTGCGGCAGCGGCCTGTTTGCGCTGAGCGCGGCATCGGCGTTTGTGCAGGTGGCCGGCATCGAGATCAGCGAGTCGTCGGTGCGTTTCGCGCGGGAGAATGCCGCGGCCAACGGCATCGCGAACGCCACCTTCCAGGCCGGCGACGCCACGCAGATCTTCGCGGGTCTCGCGCCGCTGGCGACGGCCACGCCGCCGAGCTTCGTGCCGTCCGAGACGGTGGTTGTCATCGATCCGCCGCGGAAAGGCGCGGACGAAGCGTTCCTGCAGCAGCTGTTCGCCTTCGGTCCGCGTGCCGTGGTGTATGTGTCGTGCGATCCCGCGACGCAGATGCGCGACCTGCGGCACTTCCTCGCCGCGGGCTACGAGCTGCGGGCCGCGCAGCCGTTCGACCTTTTCCCGCAGACGCGTCACCTGGAGTGCGTGCTCACGCTGACGCGCCGGGGCGCCTGACCCGTTTTCCCGTCCGATGAATGTGTTCTCCAAGTTCGAAACGGAGCTCGCGGTCCGGCCCGACGACATCGACCTGTATCAGCACGTGCACAGCACGCGCTATCTCGACTACGTGCTGGCGGCGCGTTTCGAGCAGATGGAGAAGAACTACGGGATGAGCATGCAGGAGTTCGCCAAGCGCGGCCTCGGCTGGTTCATGAACGCCGCCGCCATCCAGTTCCGCCGGCCGCTCGGCTGGGGCGACCGGATGATCGTGCGCTGCTGGATCGAGACCTTCACCGAGACGGGCTGCCGCGTGCAGTTCGAGATCGAGAAGCTGCCGCTGCGCAAACGCGTGTGCGACGGGCATTGCGACTACACGCTGGTCACGCTCGCGACGGGGCGCGCCACGCCGATTCCGGAGGATGTGCGGGCGAAGTATTCGATCTGAGCCGGAGCGCTCGGGTTGAACCACGGATGAACACCGCCGGACACGGATGTGCCGGGCGCCGGGCCTGGGCGCGTGGCGGCGGGTGCCGCTTATCCGGGGCAGGCGCCGCTCATCCCGATGCGTTTTGCGCCGGGACGGGCGCCCGCTTTTAGTCCGCGCATGCCCGACGCTGCCGTCATCGCCGCCTCGCTCCCGCCCGACCGCGTGGAGCCGTCGCGGCGCGACCGCGGCAAGGAGCGGCTCTACGTGGCGTGCCAGGCCGGCGGCTGGGGCGTGTTTCTCGCCTTCCAGCTCGCGATCACCAACGCGATGGCGCCGGCGGGCTTCGGCCGCTGGGAACTCGTGGTGCAGACCGTCACGCTCGGCCTGCTCGTCACCCACTACGGGCGGACGCTGATCCACCGCTGGGGCTGGAAGGAGCTGGGGTCGCGCGCGCTGCTGCCGCGGATGATCGCGATGGCGACGGTGCAGTCGCTGGTGTGGTGCATCGTCGGCTACGGCATCGCCTACGGGCTGCTCGGCTACCCGCCGAGCCCCAAGGTCCCGACGTCGCTGCTGTTCATCATCAGCTTCGTGAACGGCGTGGTGCTGCTGATGATGTGGCTGTCGTTTTACTTCTTCTACAACATCTACGACCGCAACAACCGCCTCGAGCTCGACCGCGCGCGGCTTACGGCGACGGCCAAGGAGGCCGAGCTCCGCGCGCTGAAATCGCAGGTCAACCCGCACTTCATCTTCAATGCGCTGAACTCGCTGCGCGCCCTGATCGACGAGGATCCGGCGCGCGCGCGCCTCGCGGTCACGCAGCTCGCCAACCTGCTGCGCTATTCGCTGCAGTCGGCGCAGGCGGAGACGGTGGCGTTCGAGGACGAACTGCGCGTGGTGAACGACTACCTCGCGCTCGAGCAGGTGCGGCATGAAGAGCGGCTGCGCGTGCGGCTCGATGTCGCCCCCGAGACGCTCGGCCTCGCGGTGCCGCCGCTGCTGCTGCAGACGCTGGTGGAAAACGCGGTGAAATACGGCATCTCGACCCGGCCCGACGGCGGCGAGGTCGTGATCACCGCGCGCTGCGAACACGGGCAGCTCGAGCTGCGGGTGATCAATCCCGGCGAGCTCGCGGAGACGCCGAAAGCCGGCGCCGAGGGCGCGTCGACCGGCGTGGGCCTGCGCAACGCCGCGGAGCGGCTGCGGATGTTCTTCGGCGACCGCGCGCGGCTGCGGTTGCGGCGCGGCAACGAATCCGAGGTGGTCGCGGAGGTCTCGATCCCGGCGCAGCCGGCGCGCGCATGAAGGCCCTGCTGATCGACGACGAGCGGCTGGCGCGCAACGAACTGCGGCGGCTCCTGGCCGCGTTTCCCGAGATCGAGCTGGTGGGCGAGGCGGGCAACGCGCAGCAGGCGCGCGAGCGGATCGCCGAGCTGGCGCCCGGACTCGTGTTTCTCGATGTGCAGATGCCGGGCGAGACCGGGCTGCAGCTGCTGGAAAAACTCGAGCCGCCGCTGCCGCACGTGATCTTCACGACCGCCTACGACGAGTTTGCCGTGAAGGCCTTCGAGCTGAACGCGCTCGATTACCTGCTCAAGCCCGTCGACCCCGCGCGGCTCGCCGCGGCGATCGAGCGGCTGCGGGCCAAGGTCGCCGGCCGCACGGAGACGGCCGACGCCGGCCGCAGCGGCCGCGAGCGGCTGATGGCCGAGGACAAGGTGTTCGTCCGCGAGGGCGACCGCTGCTGGTTCGTCGAGCTGAAGACGATCCGCCTGCTCGAGAGCGAGGGAAACTACACGCGCGTGCATTTCGCCGATGCGCAGCCGCAGCTTTTCCGCTCGCTCAACGCGATGGAAGAGCGGCTCGACCCGAAGTTTTTCTTCCGCGCGAACCGGCGCCAGATCATCAACCTCGCGTGGATCGACCGCATCGAGCCCTGGTTCAGCGGCGGTCTGCTGGTGCACCTCAAGGGCGGCGCCAAGGTCGAGCTCAGCCGGCGGCAGGCCCAGGAGTTCCGCGAGAAGATGAGCCTCTGAAAGGCGAAAGGCGGAAGGCGAAAGGCGGAATCCAACCCGCCGTTTGACCTTCCGAATTTCGCCCTCCGCCTTCGATCCTTCCACCTTCCGCCTTCCACCTTTCGACTTTCGACTTTTCCATGATCGAAGCCCGGCAACTCACCAAAACGTTCAAGGACAAGAAACGCGGCGAAATCGTGGCGGCGGCCGACGTCTCGTTCCGCGTCAGCCCCGGCCAGATCTACGGCCTGCTCGGCGCGAACGGTGCCGGCAAGACGACGACCCTGCGCATGCTCGCCACGCTGCTGCAGCCCACGCGGGGCACCGCGGCCGTCGCGGGCTTCGATGTGATCACGGATGCCGCCAAGGTCCGCGCGCACGTCGGCTTCCTCGCCGCCAGCACCGCGCTCTACGGCCGGCTGACCGCCCGCGAGCTGATCGCGTATTTCGGCCGGCTCAACGGCATGAGCGACGCGGCGATCAAGGCCCGGACCAAGCAGCTCGCCGACGAACTCGAGATGCACGAGTTCCTCGACCGCCGCTGCGACAAGTTCTCCACCGGCATGAAGCAGAAGACCTCGATCGCGCGGACGCTGATCCACGACCCCGCGGTGATGATTTTCGACGAGCCCACGCTGGGCCTGGACATCATGGCGGCGCGGACGATCGTGCGCTTCGTGCGCGACTGCCGCACCCGGGGGAAGACCGTCATCTATTCAACCCACATCATGAGCGAGGTGGAGAAGCTGTGCGACACGATCGGCGTGATCCACGACGGCCGGTTGCTCGCGGAAGGCACGCTCGCGCAGCTCCGCGAGCGCTACGGGGAGCAGGACATGGAGGAGATCTTCGTCAAAGCCGTCGGCGAAACCGGCACCCAAACCCGATGAACTGGAACACCATTCTCACCGTCTACGGCAAGGAGCTGCGCGACATGCTGCGCGACCGGCGCACGCTCATCTCGATGATCGTGATTCCGACGATCGCGATGCCCGCCCTGTTTGCCCTCGTGACCTTTATCTCGTTCCGCGTGGCGCGCGATGTCGCCGCGACGGTGCCGACCATCATGGTGACGGGCGGCGAGGATTCGCCGCAGCTCCGCGGCGCGCTGCTGGCGCACGGCAAGGTGCGGGTGGTGCCGACGACCGACGACTGGAAGCAGCAGATTTCCGACAAGAAACTGCGCGCCCTGGTGGAGATCCCGCCCGGGGCCGACGCGGCGCTCGCCCGCGGCGAATCGCCGGGCATCCGGGTCTACAACTACGAGGGCGAGATGCGCTCGGGCCGGGCCGTGAGCGAGGTGCGGAGTTTCTTCCGCGAGTATGGCGACAAGATCGTCGCCGCGCGACTCGCGGAGCGCGGGCTGACGCCGGCCGCGATCAAGGTGCTCGAGGTGAAGACCGAAAACGTCGCCCCGCCCGAGAAGGTCGGCGGCAACATCATCGGCGGCATCATCCCGTATCTTTTCCTCATCCTCGCCTTCACCGGTGCGATGTATCCGGCGATGGATCTCACCGCCGGGGAGAAGGAGCGCGGCACGATGGAAACGCTGCTCTGCAGCCCGGTCGGGCGCGTGGACCTCGTGCTGGGCAAGTTTCTCATGATTCTCACGGCCTCGCTCGCGACCGTGGCGTGTTCGCTGATCTCGATGACCGTGACGCTCACCGTGGGCGGCTCGATGCTCGCGCAGAAGATCGGCGCGGGCAACGCGGCGGCCGCCGCGAGGGCCTCGGAGCGTATCCAATCCATGACGACGCTCGACCCGGTCGGACTGATCGGCGTGATGGGCATGGTGCTGCCGATGGTGGTGCTGTTCGCCGCGGCGTTGTTCGCGATTTCGCTTTTCGCGAAGAGCTTCAAGGAGGCCCAGAGCTACGTGTCGCCGCTGCTGCTGGTGATCATCATGCCGGCGATGATCGGGATGATTCCGGGCGTGGAGCTCAACTGGCGGCTCGCACTCGTGCCGGTGCTCAACGTCTCGCTGGCGAGCAAGGAACTCGTGTCCGGCGTGTGGAACTGGGGCCTGCTCGGGGTGATTTTCGGCTCCACGTGCCTCTATGCCGGCGTGGCGCTGGCGTTCGCGGTGCGGATGTTCAACCGCGAGGACGTGATCTTCCGGGCGTAAAAAAATTTCCAATTCCCCGCGGACGGCCTGCCGGCCGGTAAAGCCCGGGTAAAAGCCGGGCCGACCCGTAGATGCGCGGGCCGGCAAGGGCTATGATGGCGTCGCAGCAAGCAGCACGACCATGAACCCGCCCATCACCTTCCCTCCGTCCGCCCCCATCCTGAAACTCGCGCGGCCCTCGTCTGAAAAATGGGCCGCTACGCTGGCCGAGGAAAGAAAACGCCTGCAGGAAGACATGGATGCCCTCCGCGTGCGGGAGGAGAATCTCCGCGAATACGAGGCGCGCCTGCGCGCGTTGCAGGCCGAGATCGATGCGGGCCGGCAGCACGCGGCGCCGGTGACCTCGCGCCCGGGCAGCGCGGTGCCCTTCGTGCGGCCGGCGAGCCGCGCGCCGTTTGCGGAGCAGGATACGGCGCTGCAGGCCGGCTGGGAGAAACTGCATCGCGCGCGCGAACTGCTCGAGGCGGAGCAGGCGCATCTGCGCGATGACCGGATCGCGCAGCGCGAACACGAGACGTTGCTCAAGCAGCGCGAGCACGCGGTGGCCGAGCGGGAGACGCGGCTCGCCGAGCGCGAGGCGCTGCTCCGCGAGGCCGCGCCGGTCGCGCCGAGTGCGCCGGCCCGCGTCGAGGAGGAGGGCGACTCGGCGGTCGCGCGGCTCACGGCGGCGCCCTTCAAGATGGCGCGCGCGGTCCTGCTGGGCCGGAAGTGAATTTCCGCTGCGCCCGTGCGGGGTGCACCGGGTGGCAAAATCAAACCGGCGGTCGTCGACCGCCGGTTTTTTTGCGCCCACGCCATGCGCGGTGCGGCGGGAGCCGGCGGCCAAAAATGCGCTTGCACCGCGCCGGGCCGCTGAGCATCAGAAGCGCCCGTGATCCATTCCTCTCCCGCCCTCGCCGTTTTTCCGCGCGTCACCATGACGACGGTCAAACGCGCACGCTGGCACGGGTCGGCTTGGCGAGGATGGACGGGCGCGCCACACATGCGCCGAGGCTGAACAAAGCCCCTGTCACCCACCGCCAAGCCCGACTCACCCGAGTCGGGCTTTTTGTTTTCCGCCCCGCGACTTTCTCCCGTCCGACATGCCCAACCCAACGATCCCGCTCCCATGCCTGCCCTCGCTCCCGCTCCCGAATCCAGAACCCGCATAACTCCGGCCGCCGCCGCGCCGGAGCTCGAGCTGCCTGCCGTCTCGTTCTTCGGCCGTTCGCTCGCGGAATACGCGCAGTTTTTCGCGCTCGATCCCGCGGCGTGGCGCGGGCGCGACGTGCTCGATGTCGCGGCGGGGCCGTCGTCTTTCACTGCCGAGGCGTGCGCCCGGAAAATCCATGCTGTCGCCGTCGATCCGAGCTACGGCAGCGCGGCCGTGGCGCTCGGCGTGCAGGTGGAGCGCGACTACGCGGCGATGTTTGCGCAGATGCGCGCCAAGCGGCGGCTCTTCCGGCTGAAGTCGTTTCCCTCGTTCGACGCGGCGGAGGCGGATCGCCGGGCGGCCGCCCAGCGGTTCCTGGCCGACTACGAGACGTATTCGATCTACGGCCGCTACGTCCGCGGCGCGCTGCCGCGGCTGCCCTTTCTCGACGGCACCTTCGACCTCGTGCTGTGCGCGCACCTGCTCTTCGTCTACGCGCAGCAGTTCGACCACGACTGGCACCTCGCGGCTTGCCGCGAACTCGTGCGGGTGAGCGCGGGCGAGGTGCGCATCCATCCGCTCTGCGGTGCCGACGGCAAACCGTATCCCGGTCTGGCGCGGCTGCGGCGCGAGCTGAAGGAGACGGGCATCGCGAGCGAGGTGCGCGCGGTGGACTATGCGTTCTTCAACGGCGCGGATTCGATGCTCGTGCTGCGGAGGGCGGGCCCATGAGTGCCACGTCCGGACTGGCCCGCACGCCCGCGCCGCCCTACTACGCGGTGATCTTCACCTCGAAACGCGCGGGCGACGACGGCCGCGCGTATGGCGAGGTCGCGCAGCGCATGGTGGACCTCGGCGCGCGTTACGATGGCTTCCTCGGCATCGAGAGCGTCCGCGGCGCGGATGGGCTCGGCATCACCGTGAGCTACTGGCGCGACGAGGCGGCGCTGCTCGCGTGGAAGCGCGACACGGAGCACCAGAAGGCGCAGCACGCCGGTCGCACGGCGTGGTATGAGGCCTACGAGGTGCGCATCGCGAAGGTGGAGCGCGCGTATGGCTTCAGCCGCTGAGGCCACCGCAGCCGGGGTTTGTTGGGTCTTTCAACCTTCAACTTTCAACTTTCAACTCCCCCGCATGTTTCCCCAACACATCATCGCCCGGAAACGCGACGGACACGCGCTGAGCCGCGAGGAGATCGCGGCGTTTGTGCGCGGAGCCACGGACGGCTCTTGGGCCGACTACCAGCTGAGCGCGCTGCTGATGGCGATCTTCCTGCGCGGGATGAGCGCGGAGGAGACGGCGCACTACACCGACGCGATGATGCGCTCCGGTGTGGTCGCGGATCTCTCGGCGGTGCCGGGCATCAAGGTCGACAAGCACTCCACCGGCGGCGTGGGCGACAAGATCTCGATCCCGCTCGCGCCGATGGTCGTGGCGTGCGGCGTGCCGGTGCCGATGATCAGCGGCCGCGGCCTCGGCCACTCCGGCGGCACGCTCGACAAGCTGGAGTCGATCCCCGGTTTCCGCACCGATCTCCCGCTCGAGGCCTATCGCGCGCAGGTCGCGCGGATCGGGTGTGCGTTGATCGGCCAGACGCGCGACCTCGCGCCGGCGGACAAGAAACTCTACGCGCTGCGCGACGTGACGGCGACGGTGGAGTGCATCCCGCTCATCTGCGGCTCGATCCTCGCCAAGAAACTCGCGGAGGGCATCGATGCGCTCGTGCTCGACGTGAAGTTCGGCCGCGGGGCGTTCATGAAGACTCTGCCGGAGGCGCGGCAGCTCGCGGAGGCGCTGGTCTCCGTCGGCCGCGCGGGCGGCAAGCAGGTCCGCGCCGTCCTGACCGCGATGGAGGAGCCGCTCGGTCGGGCGGTGGGCAACGCGCTCGAAGTCGCCGAATCCGTTGCGTGCCTGCGCGGCGAAGGTCCGGCGGACGTGATGGAGGTCACGCTCGTGCTCGGCGCCCACATGCTGGTGCTGGGTGGCGTCGCGCGGGACGAGCGCGAGGCGCGGGAGAAACTCGAGCGCGTGGTGCGCGATGGCAGTGCCCTGCGGAAACTGCGCGAGATCGTGGCGGCGCAGGGCGGCGATCCGGCGGTGATCGACGATCCGGACCGGCTGCCGCAGGCGCGGCAGAAGCTCGTGGTCCGCGCGGACACGGGCGGAGTCGTGCAGGCGGTGGACGCGATGGAGGTGGCGTTGGCGGCGTTGCGATTGGGGGCGGGCCGGGTGCGGGCGGAGGATCGGATCGATCCGGCGGTCGGCGTGGGCGCGCTCGTCAAGGTGGGCGAAACGGTGCGCGCCGGCGACGTGCTGGCGGTCGTGCATGCCAACGACGCGGCCGCGGGCGCGGAGGCCGGGGCGCAAGTGCGGGCGGCGATCCGGCTCGGCGCGGACCCGGCCACGCCGGTGCCGCTCGTGGCGGGCGTGATCTGAATTCCGCGGTGCGCGGGGGACGGCGGGTGCCGCGCGGGTCAGAGCCCGAGCGCGGCGAGGACCGCGTAGTAGACCCCGTGTCCGAAATCGTTCGGGTGATTGATATTGTTGGCGAGAAGGTCTTCGGGGCGCTTCCGCACGGTGAGGGCCTGCCAGTTGCCGAAGACATCGGCGTAGGCGCAGCCGGTGGCGGTGGCGACGCGGGCGGTGGCGGCGGCGTAGTCGGCCATGCGTTGCGAGCTGTGGATCCAGCGCGGGTTGGGCGGAAACGTGGAGAGCAGGACGATCTCCGCCGTGGTGCCGGCGCGGATACGGGCGACGAGCTCGTGCAGCTGGCGTTCGAAATCGGGCAGCGGCACGCCGCGGCGGTTGTGGTCGTTCATGCCGAAGGCGACGAGCACGAGGTCGGGCTTGGCGTCGATGACCTTGGCCTGGAGTCGTTGCAGGCCGCGGGTGGTGGTGTCGCCGCCGGTGGCGCCGTTGATCGCCTCGATGCGGGCGCGGGGGTATTTTTTCCGCAGGTCGGCGGCCCAGCGCTGCCAGTAGATCAGCTCGGGGGCGGAGGCTTCGCCGCCGTGCGTAATGCTGTCGCCGAACGCGACCACCGTGAACGCGCCGCCCGCGGCGAGTTTCGCCCGGGATCGGGCGAGCGGGGCGGGTTGCGGCGCCTGCCTGGGCCAGCGCGGGGGCGCGGCGGGCGTGTAGTCGGCGTAGGCGAAAAAGGGGCGGTTGCCGTAGCCGGGGAACTTCGTGTGGTCGAACTGCTCCTGGCCGTGGAGGACGTTGGTGCGGAAGTCGGGCAGCCGCGAACCGGGCGTGCGCGTGAGTGTGCCGGTCGCGCGGTCGACGCGGTAATCGCGGCCCTCCTCATAGGTGATCGTGGCGGGTTCCGGACGATACGTGCTGCGGAGGACGATGGGGGACGAAGCCGCGACGGGAAAGGCGAGCGGCGAGGGCGTCTCGCCGACGAAGACGAGCGATTCGCCGGTCTGCCGCGTCAACGCGGGCGACGAGCCAGTTGTGGCGCAGCCCGCGAGGGCGAGGGCAAGGCCGGTGGAAAGAATGACCGCGGTGACAGGGCGGCGCAGGACAGTGAAGCGCATGGGGCGTGGCGATCCAACGGCGCGCGGCCTGCGCCGGAAAGCGGGAATTCACGCCTGCGTGCCTCGTTGGGCCCGGCGGCATTTCACGTAATACGTGAAAT